>Ga0316187_10002596_pt1 | contig 15720 bp, 12 predicted proteins | sample CroRivburrow1_MG_FD_204927 | JGI IMG/M metagenome (GOLD analysis project Ga0316187, IMG submission 204927) | Coastal sediment microbial communities from Maine, United States - Cross River worm burrow 1 | ecosystem: Environmental > Aquatic > Marine > Coastal > Sediment | place: USA: Maine... | reverse complement strand
GGATGGGCCGCCGGATGAAAAGATCCTGATTCAGGATCCACGCACCAGCACCCCCGGATTGGGTCTGCTGCTGTGGATACGCAAAGTGTACGGGGACGATGCCGGGATGATCTGGGAGAAACTGGCCCCCAGGATTCTGACGGTCAGTAAGGGATGGAGCGAAGCCTACGGGCTGTTCTTGAAGGGCGAGGCGCCGCTGGTACTGAGCTACACCACATCCCCGGCCTACCACCTGATCGCCGAAGGCGAGGGCAAATACGCAGCCGCCGCCTTTGACGAGGGCCACTATCTGCAGGTCGAGGTGGCGGCGAAACTGGCGTCCAGCCCCAACCCTGAGCTGGCCGATCGGTTCCTCGCCTTCATGCTGTCCCAGGGCTTTCAGAAACACATCCCGACCGGCAACTGGATGTATCCCGTGGTGGGGTTGGAAAGCGGTCTGCCGGGTGGATTCGAAACCCTGGTTTCACCGGCCATCGCCCTGACGTTTACGCCTGAGGAAGTCGCCCGCAACCGTAAGGAATGGGTGCAGGAGTGGCTGAACGCTCTGAGCCGCTGATGCATCGCTTTGCGCCGGGTGTCCTGGTTATGGCGCTGCTTGCCATGATTGTTGGCGCTGCGTTTTTCGGGCTGTTGCGGGAGTCCACCGGCCTTGAACCCGGATTGCTGTGGGACGACATCTATTTGCGCCGGGTCGTTGTGTTTACGCTCTGGCAAGCGTTTCTTTCGACCCTGCTGAGCCTGGGGCTGGCCTTGCCGGTGGCTCGGGCGCTGGCGCGCCGTCAACGATTCCCGGGTCGTTCCCTGCTCTTGAGACTTCTGGGTCTGCCCCTGGTGGTCCCCACCATCGTGGCGGTGTTCGGCATTGTCGCCATATACGGCCAGACCGGGCTGATGAACCGATTGGCCGCCGGGCTGGGCTTTGAGCCGGTCCAGTATCTGTACGGTCTTGGCGGTATTCTGATCGCCCACGTGTTTTTCAATCTACCCCTGGCTGTGCGGTTGTTGCTGCCGGCCTGGCAGTCGGTGCCGGGTGAGAGCTGGCGGCTGGCGGCGCAGCTCGGGATGTCCTCGCGGGACATCCTGTGTCTGGTGGAATGGCCCATGCTGAGGCCCCTGTTGCCGCAGGTGGCCACGCTGGTTTTCATGTTGTGTTTCACCAGCTTTGCGGTCGTGCTGACCCTTGGCGGGGGGCCTGCGTCCACCACCATCGAAGTGGCGATTTATCAAGCCCTGCGTTTTGACTTCGATCTGGGTCGGGCCACGCTACTGGCGCTGCTTCAATTGATCTGCTGCGCCACGCTGGTGGCGGCGGTGCAGGCCATGGGCAAGCACCATCTCGTGAACCCAACCGAGGGCCGCGTCCAGCCACGACCCGATCTAGACCATGTGCCGGGCCGATTGTTTGATTTCGCCTGCATCGGGCTGGTGCTGGTCAGCACCCTCCTGCCTTTGGGCGCGGTGGTGACATCCGGGCTTGTGGGGCCCCTTGCCCAGGTTCTGGCGGACCCCCAGCTTTGGAACAGCGCGGCGCTGAGCCTCGGCATCGCCCTGACCTCCAGCGCCCTGGCCGTGTTGGCGGGTGTGGGCATACTGATCACCAGTCGCGAGTTGCGGATCAACCGGCGGCGGACCGGGCTGGCGGAGGCCACCGAACTCTGTGGATCGCTGATTCTGGTCATCCCGCCGCTGGTGTTGGGCACCGGGTTTTTCATCGTGTTGCGCCCACTGGTAAATGTATTCACCTGGAGTCCGCTGCTGATCGTCGTTGTCAACGCGCTCATGGGGTTGCCCTATGTCATGCGGGTGCTGGGCCCGCCCATGACCCGTGTCACCCAGCAGCACGAGCGTCTCTGCGCCAGTCTGGATATTCGTGGCTGGGACCGGCTGCGGATGGTGGAGTGGCCGTTGCTGCGGCAGCCGGCCGGCTTGTCCCTGGCCCTGTGCGCCGCCCTTTCCACTGGCGATCTGGGGGTGGTGGCTTTGTTCGGCAGTCAGGACGTGACCACGCTGCCCCTTTTGCTTTACCAGCGCCTGGCCGGCTACCAAATGGGTGAGGCCGCTGTCACCGCGTTGTTCTTGTTGACCTTGAGCCTGCTGTTGTTCGGCGGCATCGAGCGTCTCATCGGAGGTCGTGCGCATGATTGAGCTGGATCAGGTGACCCTGGTCTATCCGGGCATGACTCTGTCCTTTGACCTGAGCGTGGACGCCGGGGAGTGCCTCGCGCTGGTCGGGCCCAGCGGCGCCGGAAAATCGACCTTATTGTCCGTGGTGGCCGGCTTTGAGCAGCCCACTTCGGGCCGCGTTCGTCTGGCAGGCGAGGATGTGACCGAATCGCCACCGGCCTCCCGACCCGTCACCACCGTATTCCAGGAGCACAATCTGTTTGCTCATCTTGATGCTACCGCGAACGTTGGTCTTGGCATCGATCCCGGTCTCAAGCTCAGCCGCGACGACCATGCGCGCGTTGCCCTGGCCCTGGACCAGGTGGGTCTTGGCGGTCTCGGGGGGCGCCTGCCGGTCGAGTTGTCCGGTGGGCAACGCCAGCGTGTGGCATTGGCCCGGGCGCTGGTCCGACGGCGTCCCATATTGCTGCTGGACGAACCGTTCGCCGCGCTGGGCCCGGCCCTGCGCCGGGAGATGCTGGACCTGGTGGATGCCCTGAGGCGTGCCGAAACGCTGACCACCATCCTGGTCAGTCATCATCCGGAGGACGCGCTGCAGGCGGCGGACCGCAGCGCGTTTGTGAGCGAAGGACGGATCATTGCCATCGATCAGACCGCACGCCTGTTCTCCAGCGGCACCCATCCCGAATTATCCGACTACCTCGGGCGCGCAGAATGATGCTGCCCCTGGATCAGATCAGATCCATTCCGATGTTCCGGACGACAGATCCAGCACTGCTCCGAATCGAGCCTCTGGACGGTCTCACCAATCGAAGCTTCCGGGTGTCCACCGGCGTTGAGTGGTACGTGTTGCGTATTCCGGGCACTGGGACGGAGCGCTACATTGATCGCCGTCGCGAGGCTTACAATGCGGCGCTTGCCGCGGATCTGGGCATCGCTCCGGAACGGGTGTGGCAGGATGCTGAACGGGGCATCATGCTGTGTCGCCATATCGAGGGTGCGCGTTCTTTGAATGAGGCGGACCTGGCTCGGTCGGGCACCCTGCGTCGGGCAGTGGAACTGCTTCGCAGATTGCACCACAGCGGCGCCGTGTTCGAGGGCCAAATGGTCCCGTCCGTGCTGTTCGAACACTACCTTAGCCTGGCCCGGCAGGCCGGTTCAGCGCCGGCCGGGCCATTGACCGACCTGTGCCAGACTTCGCCCCGGCTCCAACAATTGCTCATGTCGAGTGTGCCGACAGCCCTGTGGACGCCATGCCACGTGGATCCGGTGCCCGCGAACTTCGTTGCCGATGACAGCCGCCTTTGGCTGCTGGACTGGGAATACGCCGCCATGACCGACCCCATGTGGGATCTGGCCTGCCTGGCGCTGGAGGCCAATCTCAACCGCGACCAGGGTGCACAGCTCCTGTACCACTACGGCGCGTCAGTGGGCACGGATTCGAATCGCCGTTTTCGGGAACAATTGCTGCTGGTCAGTGTTGTGGGTGCAGCCTGGACGGTGCTTCAAATCGCGCTGGGCAACGCCGTCGCGGATTTCCAGTTGGACTATGAACGGCGGCTCGTTCGACTTACCGGCCTGCTGGCGGACGCCGAAACGACAGAGTCCTGAGAACACCCTCGGCACTGTGTTCGGTATCCTGGATCGCAGGCGCCTCAAGTGGCCGGCGGCCGACCATCCTCTTCTGATGCCTTCCAGGTCGGCCGGACCATGGAGAACACGTCTCGGACCGTCACGTAGTCCATGTAACCGAGACGTCCTATGGGCAGCACCCGGGCGTAGTCGATTTTTCCATCGACGATGATTTCATCGGCGATGTGTATCCCGATGACCTCGCCGAACACCGCGCTGTTTGGCTGGTCCGGGTTCCGGGTGAGCAGTTGCACGGTTTGTGTGTGGCGACACTCCAGGTGGATGGGGCTTTCCTTCACCCGGGGCACCGCGATCAAAGTCGACGGTTCGGCGGTCAGGCCGGCGAGCGCGAATTCGTCGATCCCGTGGGGTGCTGAGACCGACGAGGCGTTCATGGGCTCACGCAGTTCCCATGTTGCGATGTTGACCACGAACTCACCGGTGGCCTCGATGTTACGCACGCTGTCCTTGTACCCGCCGAATTCGTGCTGTCCGGTGGCGGAGAACATCACCTGGGGCGGGTCGTAGGCCACACCATTGAAGAAGGAGTAGGGTGCCAGATTGGGGCGCCTTTCCCGGTCCATGCTCGAGATCCAGCCAATGGGGCGGGGCACCACGATTGCGTTGAACGGGTTGTGCGCCAGCCCTTGTTCCAGGTGGGCATTGGGCTGATCGGTTCGATAGAACATGTGGGATTGGCCTTGTTCGGGTTCAGGGTAGCTACTTTAGGGTGGAATCGATCTGCTACGCTGAGTTTGCCGCCGTCGGATCGGGGCAAAATCGTTCCACATTGTAGAGGCTGCTGATGATCATCGTATCGGGAAGTTTTCAGTTCGCACCGGAGCATCTTGAACGGGTGCGGGACGAGATGTCCCGCGTCGAGGGCGCTACCCGCGCCGAGGCGGGCTGCCGGACCTACGCATTCTATGTCGATCGGGACGATCCATGCCGCTTCCGGGTCTACGAAGAGTGGGACTCCTGGCAGGCTCTGGATGCCCACGGCGGGTCAGCGCATATCGCCGCCTACCGGGCGGTTTTGGCCGAGATCGGTTTACTCCAGCGTGAGGTGAGGGCGTTTGAGGTCGGGGAACCCCGGGAACTCTGACCCACGGTTCGAAACTCCTGGGTCCGCACTGCGCCGTCCCGAGGTCATCCCACCGGTCCGGATATCCGCTTCCCACTGCGCCGGATTGATGGGTCCTGCCTGTTACAGATGAGCAAGGGCTGCTACCTTTTATCAAGGCATCGCTCGGTTCGTCACTGTGTACGGCAGCGAAAGCGGCTTTTCCGAAATCGACCGAAGAGTGGGCACTGGGGGAAGTATCTCCAAATATATTTCGCATCCATTCATCTAAGGGGAGTGACCATGGATCGCCATACCCATACAGGGCGGACGCTTTGGCTCGTCCGGAGGAAAAATCGATGACCGATCAACCCGTCACCGACTACGAAGTTGGTCAGGACAACATTCATCCCTTCGGGCTCGATATTCACAACCCGGTTTTCGTTGTTTCCGCGCTCTTCATTACGGCTTTCGTACTGCTCACCCTCGCGTTTCAAGCCGAAGCCACGGCCTTTTTTGGCTGGTTGAGGCCGTTTCTCACCTCGACTTTCGACTGGTTCTTTCTTCTGTCCGCGAACATCTTCGTTCTGTTCTGCCTGATGTTGGTCGTTACGCCGTTGGGCAGCGTTCGACTGGGCGGCCAGGACGCCAAACCGGACTACTCATACATGGGCTGGTTCGCCATGTTGTTCGCTGCCGGCATGGGTATCGGTCTGATGTTTTTCGGTGTGTCGGAGCCCATGTCCCACTTCGCCTCGTCCATGGGCGGGACCAGCATCGAAAATGGCTTACGGACCGATTGGGCGCCCCTGGGCGCCGCCGCCGGAAGTGTGGATGAAGCGCGTAATCTGGGTATGGCGGCCACGATATTCCATTGGGCTTTGCACCCCTGGTCGATCTATGCGGTGGTCGCTTTGGCCCTGGCGTTCTTTGCTTTTAACCGCAATCTGCCCCTGACGCTGCGCTCGGCCTTCTATCCCATTTTCGGCGAATCGGTCTGGGGCTGGACCGGGCACATCATTGACACCCTGGCGGTGTTCGCGACCCTGTTCGGTCTGGCGACGTCACTGGGTTTTGGCACCGAGCAGGCCCTGGCCGGGCTCAACTACCTGTTTGGCACACCCACCGGAAACGGCGCCCGGGTCGCGCTGATTTCGGTGATCACCGCTGCCGCATTGATATCGGTGTTGCGAGGTCTGGATGGGGGCGTGAAGGTGTTGTCGGAAATCAACATCGGGTTGGCCGCCCTTTTGTTGCTGTTCGTCATATTTGTCGGCCCCACTGCAGCCATCTTCGACAGCATCGTGTCCGGTGGCGTCGCCTATGTGAAGGAACTGTTGCCCCTGTCCAACCCGTTCGGGCGGGAAGACGCCAACTTCTCCCAGGGCTGGACGGCGTTCTATTGGGCCTGGTGGATTTCCTGGTCGCCCTTTGTCGGGATGTTCATCGCCCGGGTCTCCCGTGGACGCACGGTGCGGGAGTTTGTGATTTGTGTGATCCTTGTGCCCACTGTTGTGTGTGTGCTTTGGATGGGCGCTTTTGGCGGTACCGCGATCGCTCAGGTCATGGCCAACCCGGACGCCGCGGTCAGTGCCGCACCGCTGGAGCTGAAGCTGTTTGAAATGCTCAAACCGCTTCCGCTGGCTTGGTTGACATCCCTGCTGGGTATTGTTCTGGTCATCGTGTTCTTCGTGACCTCTTCCGATTCCGGCTCTCTGGTCATCGACACCATCACCGCTGGCGGCAAAACCGACGCGCCGGTGTCTCAGCGCGTGTTCTGGTGCACCTTCGAAGGTCTGGTGGCGGCGGCGCTGTTGCTGGTCGGGGGATCCCAGGCGCTGACCGGCCTGCAGGCCATGGCGGTGTCCACGGGGTTTCCGTTCACCATCGTGCTGCTGCTGCTGTGTGTCAGTCTGTTTATCGGGCTCAATCAGGCGCGAAAGGAGATGTCGGGCGGTTAGGCGGCGGCCTGGATTGCGATCTCACAGCCCCGGTGCGTCGGCGGGGCTGTTTCTGGATGTCGTGGGCGGCGCCGTCATTGCGCTGACGTTTCGGACCCTAGCGCACGATCAACACGGAGATCTTCGCGTGGGAGGCGAGATAACCCGCGTTGGACGAGAAGATGTATTCGGCAAAACCGGGCACATGGGACGCCATGACGATGAGATCGGCGCCCATGTCGTTCGCCTCGCGACCCAGTCTTTCGTCCAGATCGATGGCCGGGTCCGGACTGGTTATGGCGTGGGCGCCGAAGGTCACGCCGTGCTTGGCGGTTTGAGCCGCGGCATACTGGTCCAGCTTGGCTGCAAACTCCTTGGGATTGTGGGCCACCTCGGTGGGGTTGGTGACCGTCACGGCGACCAGTTGCAGCGACGCGTTGTACAGCTTGGCCAGATCTGCAGCCGTGGTCACCGCCTTGTCCAGTTTTTCCGTGTGACGCATGTCCACCGGAACCATGATTTTCTGATACATATCGGCGCTCCCTTTGAATCGTGTCTGGGGCATCGCGTAAGCCGGGCCCTGGCACATGGCGAACGCCAAGCATACTGCCCGCCATTCCCTTGCGCATTGATGCGCATCAGGTATGGCGGACGCCCCCGGGTGTCGGTTTGGGTACGGCGTCGGTTCAAGTGAGACCTGACCGGTCCTAACGGTATCGTACGCCTGCTGCAGCAGGCCTCCCCTCACGCTTTCCGGCTGCCAGGTCCGCGCGAAGGGAGGCTGCGGTCTATACTCCGGGCAGAACCTTTTGTTGCGGCTTCCAACCGGACCCGGATCCACCGTCTTGAACATCCAGGGGGTAATGAAGGTGAAGCAGGGCAAAGACGATCGGGCATCACGCCGACGCTTTCTGCGCAGCGCAGCGGTTGCGGCCCTCGCGGTCGGTGCGGGACCCGCGGTCATCGTTCCGGGCCGGGCACAGCAAAAAACCTTAAAAATTCTGAAGTGGAAGTTCTTTGTGCCGGAGTTCGAGACCTGGTTCACGGACACCTTTGTCAAGGAGTGGGGTGAGCGAAACGCAACCGAGGTCATTGTCGACAGCGTCGGGCTCGGGGACCTTTCCGGCATGGCCGCGGCGGAAGCGCGGGCAAAAAACGGCCATGATCTGCTGTTACTGCTCAGGGGGGTGCCGGAACTGGAGTCCAGCGTAATCGACCACCGCGAGATACACGAAGAATGCGTGCATCGCTTTGGCGCCCAGCTGGATTTGGCATACAAGAACAATTTCAATCCTGCCACGGGGGGATACCACGGTCTTTGCGCCGGATACGTCCCCGCGCTGCTGAATTATCGGCAGGACCTGTGGGGAGAGATTGGCGTCGTACCCGATACCTGGGATGCGGTTTTGCGTGGGGGTCGTCAGCTCAAACTCTTGTACGACAGACCGGTGGGGATCAGTCTGGCGCCTGAACACAATAGCGAGCATACACTGCGCGCCATCATGTACTCATTCGGGTCATATGTGCAGGACGAAGCTGGGAATCCAAGCCTGAATTCCGAACAGACCCTGGAAACCCTGAAGTTCGTCAAGAGTCTGTACCAGGACGCCATGCCCAGGGACGTGGTCAACTGGAACGCGGTGTCGAACAACCGCTACATGCTGTCGGACGAGGGCTGTCTCACCATCGACACACTGTCCATAGTCCGTGCTGCCGAAAGTAAGACTTTACCGGTAGGTGACCGGCTGGGACTCCGCGCGCTACCCGAGGGCCCTGGGGGGCGCCCCGGGCTTGGACCCGCGTTCGGGGTCGATAACTTTGTCATCTGGAAATTCGCCGACAACGTGGAGGGCGCCCGTCGATTCCTGGTGGATTATGTCCAGCAGTCGAGAATGGCTTTCCTGACCAGCGGCTTCCAGCATATGCCCTGTTTTCCGGACACGGTTCCCGATCTGGTTAAGCTCGTGGATCAGGATCAGAGCGGCGCCGTACCAGATCAATACAGTCTGTTAGCCGGCGTGAATGACTGGGTTACCAACATGGGCTATCCCGGGTTTGCCACCGCCGCAGTTGGTGACGTCCTCGGTTCCCATGTCATACCGAACATGTTTTCCCAGGCGGCGACGGGAAAGCTGACGCCCGAGGAAGCCCTGGCGCAGGCCGACCTGCAGGTCCAGGACCTGTTTCAAAAAAGGACAGCAATGAGCGGGGCTCGAATTCTCGCGCGCGCCGGCTAGGACCAGGGCCTGTTAAAACTATGCGGATTCGCACCAAACTGCTGCTGACCATGATGGTGCCCCTGGCGCTGCTGATTACGCAGATCACCGCGGTCAATGCCTTTATCCGTGAGCTGCAATCCGCCGTTTCATTCGTTTCCTCGGCCCACAGTCTGATCGAAGCGGATCTCGCTGCGGCGGATCTGGTGCATGTCCTGCGGACCGACGTCAAGAAACTGCCGTCGCACTACGTGATGAACGACGACGGCACTGGCGGGGCCGATCCCATGGCGGCCACCTGGGAAGAACTGACGGCGCAAATCGCCCTGATCAGTTCGTCAGAAGCCAGCAGCGCGGTTGGTGCTGAGGTGCTTGAACCGGTGACCCGGCGATTTGCCGAGGCGACGCTTGAGTACCAGCAAACGCTGAGTGTCGCCGGTGGAGGCGCGGCGGATCTGGAGAGTCTGCTGGAGCGCGCCATCGCCATCGACCGAGCCCTGAGCAATCTCGACGACGCCTTGAAGACCATGGCGGTGGACCTGCGCGGGAAGCTTCAGGTGGCGGTGGACGAGGAGCGCAAGATCCACAATCGTCCCATCCAGGCGGCGGCCATTATCGGCGTCCTCGCCGTCATACTGCTGATTGGTTTTACCTGGGTCATCGCGGCCTACGTCATCCGACCGGTTCGCGATCTGATGGACGGCGCCTCCCGGCTGGCCCAGGGGGAACTGGATCAACGGGTTCCGGTGCGCACCAAGGACGAGGTCGGGGTGCTGGCACGGACCTTCAATGACATGGCCGGGCAGCTTCAGCAGTCGTTCGACACCCTTGCGCGGCAGAACGAGGAACTCCAACGCCTGGACAAGCTCAAGGACGAATTTCTGGCCAATACTTCCCATGAGCTTCGTACACCGCTCAACGGCATCATCGGACTGGCCGAGTCCATCGCCGACGGCGCAACCGGCCCGCTGAGCGACGTGACCCGGAAGAATCTGTCCATGATCGTATCCAGCGGGCGCCGGCTGGCCAGTCTGGTGAATGACATCCTGGATTTTTCCAAGCTCAAGAATCAGGCCTTCGAGCTGCGAACGCAGCCGCTGGATGTGCACGCGCTGAGCGAGGTGGTCATCAGCCTGTCCAGCGGACTGATCGGCAACAAGCCATTGCGGCTGATAAACAGCACAGCCCCGGATCTCCCTTTGGTGGACGGCGACGAGAATCGTGTGCAGCAGATCCTTCTGAATCTGGTTGGCAACGCGATCAAGTTTACCGAAGCCGGTGTGATCGATGTTTCGGCGCAGGCCAAAGGCGACAGTCTGGCCATTACCGTGGCCGACACCGGTATCGGGATATCGCCCGATCAGACCGAGCACATCTTCGACTCATTCCAGCAGGCGGATGGCGCTGTTTCGCGCCGCTACGGCGGAACCGGCCTCGGCCTTGCGGTCAGTAGGCAACTGGTGGAACTGCACGGCGGCCGTCTTACGGTAGAATCCGAGCAGGGGGCGGGGTCACGGTTTACCTTTACTCTGCCGCTCTCCAATCCCGATGCGGTGGCGCCCCGGAATCAACCGGTCGCTCACATCCGGTCAGATGAGCAGCCCGCGCCGTCGTATCCGGTGGAGGGGGTGGAGCCGCCAGAGCCGATCGCCGTGGCTCGCCCTGCCACCGACCTTGCGGATGGGGCGCGACACAGTGTCCTGGTGGTGGACGACGAGCCGATCAATCTACAGGTACTGGTCAATCATTTGGCGGCCCAGGACTATGCCGTGACCCTGGCCCAGAGCGGTGTCGAAGCCTTGCGGCTTATCGAACAAGGTCAGTTTGATCTCGTCGTACTGGACGTCATGATGCCGCGGATGTCCGGATACGAGGTATGCCGTACTTTGCGGCTGCACTATCCGGCGCACGAATTACCCGTCTTGATGTTGACGGCAAAAAACCAGGTCCCCGATCTGGTGGCCGGTTTCGAAGCTGGCGCCAACGACTACCTGACCAAACCGTTCTCCAAGGAAGAGCTTTTGACGCGTCTTGGAAACCACCTGCAGTTGCTCAAGACCACCCAGTCCTTTGGTCGTTTCGTGCCCAGGGAATACCTGAAGTTTCTGGGCCGGGACAACATGGTGGATATTCGACTGGGGGATCACATCAGCAAGGAAATGACCGTCATGTTCTCCGACCTGAGGGGGTTTACCACCCTCTCGGAATCCATGTCGCCGCAGGAGAATTTTGACTTTATAAACAACTATCTGGAACGGACCAGCCCGGTGGTGCGGGATCACAACGGGTTTATCGTCAAGTACCTGGGTGATGGGATGATGGCCGTTTTTCCCGAGTGCTGTGACGATGCCTTGGACGCTGGGATCGAGAAAATCGAGCGCATACGGGCCTACAACGAGGAGCGCAAGGTGCGGGGGGACGAACCGATCGAGCTGGGCATCGGTGTCAACGCCGGGCATATGATGGTGGGTATCATCGGTGAATCCAGCCGGATGCAGGGGGATGCGCTTTCCGACAACGTGAATCTCAGTTCCAGGGTCGAGGGCTTGACCAAGTTCTACAGTGTTTCCCTGATCATCACCGAGGCGGCCTACCGGGGATTGGCGCATCCCGAGCGCTACAACATTCGTTTCCTGGATCGAGTTCAGGTCAAGGGCCGCAGCGAAGCGCTGGATTTATATGAAGTATTCGATGGAGACGACGCCGCGCAGCGTGAACTCAAACAAGCCACCCAGAGCGAGTACGCTGCGGCGCTCGAGCTTTACTACAAGCGTGATTTCAGCGGGGCGCAGGCCAAGCTGTTCGGGGTGCTGCAGCAGAACCCACGGGACAAGGTGGCCTGGCATCATCTGGTTCAGGCGACCGGTGCGCTCGAATCCGGCGCCGCCGAAACCTGGACCGGGGTCACCGCCATGCAGCACAAATAGTCGCCGGGTGTTGTTGCTGCGCGGTGCAGGGTCCCCTGTCCCGGTTCACTCGTTGCCTGGTACACCGTAGCTGGGGGCCGCGGCTGGGTTCAGCGCGCGGATAATATAGTCGTCGAGTTGAGGCCGGTAGCGTTCCCACAGGGCGGATAAAGCTTCGATCGGGCAGTCCTCGCGCCAATCCACCCGCAGATCCGCCACCGGCCAGGAAACCTCCCGCACCAGCTTGAGACCGGCGGAATGTACCGGCCCGGCTTCTCCGCCGGCAGCCAGTGCGGCGCGCATCGTGGCGATCAGTCGATCACCCAGATGTCCGGACGCGGTCAGAAAAGCGTCCACCATGGCCTGAGGCACACCGGGGTCACCCAGCATGTTTCCGCCACAGGCCACGTTCTCGGCAAGCGCCCCGGACCAGACGCCGAGCGCATTCGGACCGGAATGGATGGCGCTGCGACCCTCTGTGTCCACCGCCAGAACCTGGCGGTAGTCCATATGCGTGCCGGTGGCTTTTATGATGCGGACGGCTTCTGGTGCGCTCGCGCCCAGTTTCATCAGGTCCAGGCCGCGCGTTCCCAGTGTGGGGTCTGTGACATTCTGGCTGGCCACCGCACCCACCCCCGCCCGGGCATAGGCACAGCGCGCCGCCACCGCAGGGGAGGAGGAGGAGACTGCAACGCCAAACATGCCCGTTTTCGCGCAGCGGGCGACCACCGAAAAGGTCATGTTGCTTTCAGCCCGCATGTGAACGGGTGATCGACCAAAGACGCACCGCTTGGGAATGCCGGTCTCCTGGACTCGGCGAACCATTGACTGTGGCAAAGCGCAACGCAAAACCGACGACACCGTGCCGCGGTTCTCCAGTGCAGCCACTTGGCCGTAGCTTCGTTGCGTTCAGCAGTGTTCTTCAGGCGCATGCCGGAAACCCTCCGTGACGGTCGCTACCGCGGTCAACCAATCTCAGCATACAGCCCCGCCACGCGGGTGTGGCGGGCTTTCTACGCAGGTTTCGGGAAGCAAGGCGTGATGACCAAACTCGCCTGCATCGATCCGCCTGCGTGCAGCATGTGGGCTTAAACCAGGCGATCAGAAGACGGCCAGCGGTGCCCCCGGGGAACCGGTCGCGCCCTTTGTCGGCATCGGTGAGAAGATATAGGCGAACTCGGACACGCCGGCGTCGATCAGCCGCTCGGTCGCAATGTTCTCGTGAATAAAAATGCCGTTCTTGGGGATCAGTTCCTGGTGCACCGGAAACGCCAGATCCGGGTCGGGATTGGGCACCACCTCCACCGGCCAGGTGTCCGCACCCACTACTGCCACACCTTTGTCGATCAGCCAGGCAGCGGCTTCGAGACCGATACCCGGGCATCCCGAGTTGAAGGTCGCGTTGTCGTTGATCCAGTGTTTACCCCAACCGGTGTGGAACAAGACGACGTCGCCCCCCGACGGTGGCGCGACACCCTGTTTTTTCAGTGCCGTCTCGATGTCAGCAACCGAAATCTCTTCCCCCTTTTCCAGGTTCCGACCGCGAACGGCCGCGATGTCGAGAACCACCCCGCGGGTGAAAAAAGGTTTGATCTGCTCGATGCCGAGCTTCTGTACGCCGTAGCTGCCCATCACCTCGCCGGCCGGCGTGCCGTTGTAGAAAAGGTTTTCGTCTCCACCAACGCCGATATGTGCCAGACCATCGAACTGGGTGCCGACCTGTCCAATCTCGGTGGCCAGAAAATCATCCATCCAGATCACATTGTTCTTAGCCATCGGGCCGCCGGCGAGGCCCCCGGTGCCGCGTACCGCAAATACACGCGCCCCGAACAGCGGCATATCCGATTCGTAGGTGCGGCCGATCGAGATCACCGTCCCGGTTTTCATCAGCCCGATCGCTTCCTGAGCCTTGGCCTGTGTCATCAGGTTGGAGGCGCCCGCCGGATCCGGCGTTGGTGGGTGAGAGGTGGCGCGAGCTCTGGCTCGAGCGGCTGCGGCGGATGCCGCTGCTGGCCGTGGATTGGCTCCGGCACCCGCGACGCGATGCCTTCTGGCGGCACGGGTCGGTGTGTGAGGACTACGGTCAGATCCAAGCGGCGGTCCTGGCGGTAGGCGGTTGGGCGGACGCCTACTCCAATGCCGTTCCGAGACTTCTCAAGGGACTGTCCGGGCCACGCAAGGGCATCATCGGGCCCTGGGAGCACAAGTATCCGCAGTTGGCGCGGGTCGGACCCAGCATCGACTTTCTCGGCGAGGCGCTGCGCTGGTGGGACCACTGGCTGAACGGTGAACCCCGCGATGTGTTGGAAGACGCAGACCTCACCGCATTCCTGCTGGAATTCAAAACCCCATCGGCCAAGCTTGGGCCGCGCTCCGGTCGCTGGGTGGGGCTCCCGCACTGGCCGGCCAGTGAGATCCAGCACACCACGCTCTATATGGGCGACGCCGGATTGACATCAACGCCCGGTGCGGCCGGTCCGAAGGCGGTGTCAACACCGCAGCACCTGGGTGAGGCCTGCGGATATTTCTGTGCCGGTATGCGCATCGATGACGAGCTGCCCGGTGACCAGCGTGAGGATGACGCCCTCTCCCTGTGTTTCGACAGCAAGCCCCTGGATCAGGATATGGTCCTGCTGGGGGCGCCAAGGCTGAAGCTGCGGTTCGCCAGCGACAAGCCCTCGGCACTGCTCGCTGTGCGGCTCTGTGCCGTTGCGCCGGACGGCAGCTCCGAACGGATCACCTGGCGCCCCATCAACCTGACACATGGGCAGTCCCATGCGGAGCCCAGTCCCATGATTCCGGGGCGGCGCATCGACCTGGACATCATGCTCAACGACATCGGCTACACGGTCCCGGCAGGCCACCGCTTGCGGTTGGCGGTGTGCACCACCTACTGGCCGATGCTGTGGCCCAGCCCCGAAGTGGCTACGGTGACGCTCTATCCGGAAAGCGCTTTGCTGTCGTTGCCGCAGTTGCTGGACGGTGGCAGCAGCTTGGAAATCGCACCCCCTGAGGCGCCCCGGTACCCGACATCGGACCGGGTACCCGGGAACGTTACGCCCTTCACCGAAAGTGCTTTGATCCGCGAGACAGCTGAAGGTGGGCGTGGCGCTGCGGCTCAGATCAAACCGGGCCAGAACGCGAGATTCAGATGCGTCCAGATCGACCTGCTGAAGGCGGCCACCGGCGACGCTGGTCGCCAGCCCCCGGTCCAGCCATAGGCGACGCACAGCGTTGAGCCAGCGAGGATCATCCAGACCGCGCCCATCAGTTCCCAGCGCAGAATGGTGCGCGCACGGCGTACTAGACGAAACCGCGCGGGATCGAGATGTCCCAGCTCTGGCAGCGAACGCGGACGCCGCTCTCGTAGGCGTCGAGCTCTGCCGTGATGCGGAAGGCAGTTGCACTGGCTGTCAGCACCGTCCGTGTAACGGTCCGCACCGACCAGTCGCCCCGTGACAGCCCGCGCACATGCTTCGTCTCGCCCCGGGCCGACAGGAAGTCGTCGGCGATCGTTGAATACTGCTCCCAGGCCCGATTCTCGACGGTGAGGTCGATGTCTTCGAGATACACGACGCCGTTGTCGTTGATGACCTCCAGCGTCGAGGCGTCCCGGGCGAGATCGCGGTGCACGAGCCAGTTATGGTGGCCCTCGCTCACGATGCGCCGCGGCGCGGGGGGAGCGCCCTCGGGCGGGCCGAAGGCGCGGAACGCCGCATCCTCGGCGCGCGGCCCACGGACAGGAAGGAATAGCGCGCTTTGCCCCATGTGGACCGTTAGCCGTGTGGGCTCGGGCGGGAGCCAGGCGAGCGGCCAATAGGAGGTGGACAGCGACAGAC
>Ga0316187_10002595_pt1 | contig 15723 bp, 10 predicted proteins | sample CroRivburrow1_MG_FD_204927 | JGI IMG/M metagenome (GOLD analysis project Ga0316187, IMG submission 204927) | Coastal sediment microbial communities from Maine, United States - Cross River worm burrow 1 | ecosystem: Environmental > Aquatic > Marine > Coastal > Sediment | place: USA: Maine... | reverse complement strand
TTTGGCCAATGCTTCCGGCGAAGTATCTGCCCGTGGGCCTTCATCCTGTGCCACTTCACGCGTCTTGAGCTTCGTCTCACGACTATCCATATCTGGCAGATGCTCGGAAATTTGATACGGCGTGATTTCATCCGCAAACTCGTTTTTCTTAATTGCTGCGATGGCACGCTGATGGCTTTGCAATGCAAATGCATCTTGCGATTCACGGCTGACCTGCCAACGTTCGGCAACCTTCTCTGCTGTCAGCCCCATGCCGTATGCAATACCGTAATGCTCGTTCTTCTCGAAAATGGCAGGATTGAATGCGATCTTGTTACCCATCATCGGCACCATACTCATACTCTCTACACCTGTTGCCAGCATCACATCCTCTTCGCCCAATCGGATCCGATCCGCAGCCAGTGCCACTGCCTGCACGCCAGAGGAACAAAAACGATTAATGGTCATCCCGGGTACGGTATACGGCAACCCCGCCAACAATAGTGAAATACGCGCCACATTGGTTCCCTGCTCCGCCTCCGGCATCGCACAACCGGCGATCACATCGCCGATACTGGCCGGATCAAGCGAAGGCGCTTGTGCCAGCACGCTTCTGATCACGTGAGCTAACATATCGTCTGGTCGCGTATTGCGGAACATGCCACGCGGCGCTTTACCAACTGGCGTACGTGTCGCGGCGACGATGTAGGCTTCCTGTACTTGTTTGCTCATATTCGTCTCCTTTAGTTACGCAGTGGCTTGCCATTTTTGAGCATATACTCAACTCTTGCTCGGGTCTTGTCAGTCGCAACAAGTTCAAGGAAATGTTTTCGCTCAAGATCAAGTAGCCATTGCTCATCAACCAGGCTGCCCGCCTCCACATCACCACCACACATGATCTCCGCCACGCGGCAACCGATGTTGTAGTCATGCTCCGAAATAAAGCCACCTTCTTTCATGTTGATCATCGCAGCCTTGAGCGTGGCGATGCCAGTGCGCCCTATCACGGGTATCTGCCTGTTATGCAGCGGAGGACGGTAGGCAGAGGCAATCAATGCGCGTGCTTCTGCTTTTGCCACATGTAGTAATTCGAAGCGGTTCAGCACAATACGATCTGATGGTTTAAGGTAGCCCATCTCACGCGCCATCTCAGCACTTTTGGCTACTTCCCCCATAGCAATCTGTTGGAAATAGCGCTTGAGATGCGGAAAGATATCACCGCCTCTTGCCTCGGCTGCTGCTCGTTGGGCAAATTCCTTGCAACCACCACCGGCAGGTAATAAACCCACGCCGACTTCAACCAGGCCGATGTAACTTTCCAGTGTAGCGACCAACCTTGAACAATGAATAGCAAATTCGCAGCCGCCGCCGAGTGCAAGCCCGTCCACCGCAGCGATGGTGGGCACTTGAGCATATTTCAGTCGTTGTGAAATGACCTGAAATTTTTTCACCACATCAGCGACGCGCGGCACATTACCAGTGGCGGCATTGAAAATATCTCCTGCACCACCACCGCCTGCGACCGTATATTTAACACGATCTGCAGCACCTTTTATTTTGCCGAACAAGCCGGCGTTCGGTGCCGGGTCTTGTACACCCTGCATAGCCTGCAACAGGTTTGCGCCCACAGAAAACGGCGGTTCAGTCTGCCAGATGATGAGTGCGCTGAAATTTGCTTCAGCCTCATCGATTGCTCGCAGCACACCATCCAGCACTTCGTTACCCAGCGTGTGCATTTTACTGATGATGCTCAATATGGCGATGTCGTCGCCCATATGCCACATGCGTACACCGTCGGTCTCGAACACGGTCTCGCCGTATGTACGTTCTTCACCGAACAGCTGATCAGGGAAGAGTTGACGTTGGTAAACGCTAAGCGTGGAGCGAGGTTGGTAGGTATTCTTCTCCGGTATAAACGAACCCTGCTCAGCATGTACGCCAGTCCGCTCAGGCTCCGTAACCCATGCAGGTAGCGGTGCATTCGCCATGGCTTTGCCTGCAGCTATATCTTCGCTTATCCAGCCCGCAACCTGCTGCCACCCTGCCGCCTGCCAAATCTCGAATGGGCCACTATCCCAACCAAAACCCCAGCGTACGGCAAAGTCGAGATCGCGTGCATTATTTGCAATATGTTCCAGTTGCAACGCGCAATAGTGGAACACGTCGCGAAATGTATTCCACACGAATTGTGCCTGAGGATGTTCGCTGGCACGCAGTTTGGCAAGCTTTACTGCCCAGTCGCGTTCGCGCAACATCTCCTTGACGGCATCATCGGCCTTACCCTCAGAAAGACGATAATCGCCACTGGCAACATCCAGCACATGAATTTCCTTGCCTATCTTTTGATAGACGCCACGCTTGGTTTTTTGTCCCAGCGCACCCTGTTCGATCAATTTTTCATACCACTCAGGTAGCTTGAAGTGTGTATGCCATGGATCATCTGCTAGATTGTCTCGCATAGTGTCAACTACATGTGAGAACACATCCAACCCCACCACGTCTAGCGTGCGAAAGGTTGCACTCTTGGGGCGCCCCAAATATTTTCCCGTCAACGCATCTACCACTTCAAAATCCAGATTCAAACGTTCTGCATGGTGTAATGCAGACAACATGGAGAACACACCTATTCGGTTGGCAACAAAGTTAGGCGTATCCTTTGCGCGCACCACACCTTTGCCAAGCGTGGACACAAGGAATTCTTCAAGATGATCCAATAGTGTCGCCTCGGTTCCTGTACATGGGATCAGCTCAACCAGATGCATGTAGCGCGGCGGATTGAAGAAGTGGATACCGCAAAAACGATGGCGCAGTTGCTCGGGAAATGCTTCGGCTAGTTTATTGATGGATAGTCCGGATGTATTCGTGGCAAAGATGGCGTGCTCGCCGATATAGGCTGCAACCTTTTTATACAAGTCGGATTTCCAATCGACGCGTTCGGCAATGGCTTCAATCACCAGATCGCATTCTTTCAATTTTTCCAAATGCTGCTCGTAGTTGGCTGCTTGAATAAAGGTGATCTTGTCTGGATTGGCGATAGGCGCTGGCTCGAGCTTTTTCAGCCCAAGCAAAGCCTTGTTGACATTGCCATTCAAATCACCTTCTTTTGCAGGCAACTCAAACAATAACGTCTCAACATTCGCATTGACCATGTGCGCGGCAATCTGAGCGCCCATCACGCCGGCACCCAGTACTGCGACTTTATGTATTTTGAAATTGCTGTTCATGTCACCGCTCCAAACAGGTTTGTGAAGCAAAAACGGGAAGGCGAACCTTCCCGTGATCAATGCCTAGCCAACTTAGAAACTGTGCGTGTATTGTAAGCTCAGGATGTCTACACTGCTTTTATAGGTACCCATCAGATTGCCTTTTCCACCAGCAGCCTGCATATCAGCAATCGACGCATCCTTGACAAACAAGTGAGAATAACCAAAATCTACTGCCCTATCCTTGGACAGTTTGTATTGGCCACCCACGGAAAGCCAGGTACGATCATTGCCGGGTATTCGTGCAGTACGGTATGTGTCAGTTACAGGAGTTTGATCGAATGCCACTCCAGCACGTACCGTCCATTGTTCGTTATAGTGATGGTTCACCCCTGCTGCCACACGCCAAGTGTTTTTCCATTTTTCCTGAACTGTTAATACGTTTACACCAGAAGTTCGATCAATTTTGAGTTGCTGAAGAACACTCCAACCAGTCCAGGTTGCGTCTGCCATGACATCCCACTTATCGTCCAGTTTGTGAAAACCACTTATAGAAAATGTATCCGGCATATCGATTGGCAATATCACATCACCATTTGCCACTAGCGGGTTTGCAGCTAAAGGTGCAGGCACATTATTAAAAGAAACCGTACCTGACAGCTCATATTTAATCTTGGAACGATAAGCAACACCCACACGAGTTTGCGGGTTGACATTAAATATCGCACCAAAGTTATAACCCCAGGCTGCATCACTTCCGCTGATTGTAGTTACACCCTCCAAATCAGCTCCAAGAGCTCCTGCTGCTGCTGCTGAATAATTAACTGCACTAGTTAGATCACCCTTTACACGCTGATAGTTAATCCCCACGCCTAGCGATAACTTATCACTTACATCATATGCTACTGAGGGGTTAAGGTTGATTGTTTCTAACTTGGATTTTTTTGCTTGAAAACGCCCAATCCAGTTATCGTCATATTCGGTTTTTAAACCGAATGGGGCGTTTATGCCCATACCGACTCTTAATACAGGGTTCACCTCCATAGCAAAATAGGCATTCGGTACTAATGCCAGATCACCCGCATCTCCGCCATTGCCATTATTTGTAGTCTGCAACGCTGCGGCAGAAGAACCTGTGTCAGAAAATTTTGCCGACGGGGTAATGGCATGCACTGCAACGGCAATTTGTTTTCCATTCAAGCGCGACATGCCAGCCGGATTAAAAAAAATGGTGGAAGCATCTTCCGCAACAGCTGCACCCCCGGCAAATGCATTACCCATACCACTGGCACTCATCTCTATCAATGCGAACCCTGACGCATGCGCAGTACCAGACATAACCAACATCGCTCCCACCACCAGACTACTGATTCTTGATTTTGTATATTTCATGGTCTGCTCCCCTAAAATTAATAACGAAAAAATTTCCTACGCAACCTCAACACTTCACAACGTACAACTCATTCTTCTTGCGGCACAACCAGCGGTTTGCGATCTTCACCCACGGCAACATAGGTAAGCGTGGCTTCGGTTACCTTGACGCATACCGGCTTGGCTGGATCACGCTGAGAATACACCTCAACATTTACCGTGATGGATGTCCTGCCTACCTTGATGATGTCCGCATACAGACTGACCACATCACCCATGAACAGCGGTTGTTTAAAAATGAAGGAGTTCACCGCTACAGTTGCCACCCTGCCGCGCGCACGATGTAGTGCGGGGATACTTCCGGCAATATCGACCTGCGCCATCACCCAGCCACCAAACACATCACCGGTGTAGCTACAATCAGACGGCATCGCTACCACACGCAGGGTAGGTTGACGTTGTGGAAGGGTTGTAGTCATTTGATGTTTATCAGACATTATTTAATGGCCTTCATACAACTCAGCTATTTCAGCTTGGTATCTTTCAAAAACTTTGGCACGCTTTACTTTCAGCGTAGGTGTAAGTAAACCATTTTCAACACTCCACAGCTCTTGCAATAGCAACACACGATTTACCTTAGCATAGCCGGGAAATGACTGAAGATTTCCGGAAATCATTTCTAACACCTTTGCCTGAACCCTACTATCGTTAAATGATTCTGGCATATCAGCACGTATTCCCAGCTCTTTGGCGAACTTTACCCACACATCTGGATTGACCACTGCAATCGCAACCAGATAGGGACGAGCTTCGCCATGCACCATCACCTGCTCGAACAAGTTGCTGCGCATGATTGCCTGCTCCATATCAGATGGCGGGACTTTTTCACCGTTCGACATGACGATGATCTCCTTGATACGCCCCGTGATATAGATATGATCAGTTTCACTGATTCCGACTGTATCTCCGGTACTCAGCCAGCCATCAGCATCTATCATCGCACTGGTCGCTTCCGGATTGTTCCAGTAGCCCAGCATCACATTCGGCCCCTTAACCTGCAACTCGTTGTTTTGTCCGATGCGCACCTGCACATCACGTATCGGTTGGCCTACACTATCCGGAAAGTTACTTTCCAAATGATTGCCAGCTATCACCGGACTGGTTTCAGTTAATCCGTAACCCTGCAGGATGGGCAGACCCAATCCAACAAACACGCGCGATATCTCCGGTGAAAGTGCTGCCCCACCGCTAAGTGCAACACGCATGCGTCCACCCAGTTTATCGAGAATTTTCTGTGCGACCAGTTTTTGCAATACCGGCCAGAGCAAAAATGTAATCTTCCACGAGCCACGCCCTTGTTCGTGTAGAAAACGCGCCCAGCCGGTATCCACTGCCAATTTGAACAACGCACGTTTAATTGGCGAACCTTCATCCAATTTTGCCCGAATCGCAGCATAGACACGTTCGTAAATTCGCGGAACAGAAATCAGCAAGCTTGGACGTATGATTTGCAAGTCTTCTGACAATAACGGTATGGAACGCGCATATGCGACAGTCGAGCCTGTCATGATGGTCAGGTAGTAACCCAACGTGCGTTCAAAAGTGTGAGACAAAGGCAAAAATGACAGGAATAAATCATCCCCACGCACAACGAAAGTATCCAGACAGGCATGTGCATTACTTAACATGTTGTTGTGGCTCAGCATCACGCCTTTCGGCCTGCCGGTGGTGCCAGAGGTGTATATAATACTCGCCAACTGGTCACTTTTACACGGCGGTGCTGCCAGCAACTGCGCACTATCTGGCAGAAAATCATTAGCGGATTGCAGGCGCGGTTCTTCAATATCGGTTATCCAATCGATAATTACAAATTTTTTCACGCAACCCATTTGCTCGCGTACCGAGCTTAATTCCTGCCATTGCTCTCCAGTTTCGAGCAATAAAACTTTTACATCGGCATCATTTACGATGTAGGCGATATTGTCCGGTCTATCTACCGTATATAACGGCACAACCACCAAGCCCAACGACATTGCTGCTTGGTCGAACATGACCCATTGCGGACAATTACGCAGCATGATTGCAACACGATCACCAGGCTGCAAGTGCAGCTCTGCCAATGCCGCTTGCCAACGTGCCACCTCGCTGTGTATCTCCCTCCAGGACATGTCGTGCCATATATCCTGATGATAATAGCGATAAGCTGTTTTATCCGGTGAACGGCGTACCCGCTCCAGAAACAATCCGTGCAAAGTGCCGACCTGCTCTGGTGAAATCACATCGTTATGAGGCATCTTCCTCGCTCCCTTTTTATCTAACTGAGAAATAAGTCATTAAACAGAGGTGTTCCAGGTGACACTGCATATTGCTCAAAATCGCTCACACCCGCTTCTCGCAATATCGCTTCGTCTGTAAAAAAATTCCCACTGCATACCTGACTGTCACGCGTCAAAATTGTATAAGCCGCATCTGCGACAATGGCTGGTTTTCGCGAGGCATGCAAAACAGGCTCGGGGAAATTGAACTTGATTGCCGCAGTAGCAATAGTAGTTCTAGGCCACAGGCTATTCACTCCTATACCTTTTGTTCCAGCACCACCAGCAGTGAATTCACGAGCCATACCCAATGTACATAAACTCATTCCGTATTTAGACATGGAGTATGCCAGATGTGGTGAAAACCATTTTGCATCCATATTCAAAGGCGGTGACATTGTCAGAATGTGCGGATTGTCAGCCTTGAGCAGATACGGAATGCAGGCACGTGACATCAGGAAAGTAGCACGCATATTTACATCCCACATCAGATCGAGTTTGTTGCTGGTGGTTGCCAGCGTATTGCTCAGACTAATGGCACTTGCGTTGTTCACCAACACATCAATGCCACCAAATTTCTCGATGACCTGCGACACTGCATCCGCTATTGCTTGATCGTCACGCACATCCAACTGTATTGCCAGCGCCTCTCCTCCGGCCTGATTCACCTCCTCGACTACAGTGTGTATGGTGCCAGGTAGCTTGGGGTGCGGTTTGACCGTCTTTCCTGTTATGACCAGCTTCGCACCATCTTGAGCACAACGTAGCGCAATTTCCCGACCGATGCCACGACTGGAACCGGTAATGAAAACGACCTTGCCTTGCAAACTATTCATAACAGGCTAATCTTTCAAGAATCAAGCAGTCTCATCATTGTCCCGCAGGCAATTCTTCCGGTGCAAAATCGTCTACCATAATAACCTTGCGGCGCAATGCGTAATCACGCTCCAATTGCAATGCCTCCTCGGCATTTATAATGCCATTGTCACGCGCTTCGGCAATACGAAGCAACTCTTCCAACGCCTTGAGCTTACGGTTCTTGTGTGCTTCGCGCAGTTTAGCCAGCAAAGGTTCGCACTCCAGCGTGCTGATAAGTGCCAGTTCAAGCGCACCTACCGCATCCTCAACATCATCGGAAATATACATTCCTGCAGTCAAACGATCCCGCGTCTCGCCTGGTTGCATCAATAAAGTAGCAACCTGATGACCGAGATGGTCTGATGGCGGGGATAAATTCTGACCGAGTGGAAAAATCATTATGCTCAGCATCCTTCTAACCAAAGCATTCGGGAAGTTTTGTATTACTCCATCAAAAGCCAGCTGGATATTGTGCAATGCATCCTGCATAGCCCAATCCAGTAAAGGTAAATCTTCTACAGGACGGCCATCATCTTCAAAACGCTTCAGGGTCGCTGAACACAAATACATCTGGCTCAACACATCGCCCAAGCGAGCAGATATCTTTTCCCGTCGCTTCAGCGTCCCTCCCAGCACAGCCATGGCTATGTCAGTACTCAAAGCAAAGGCTGCTGCATATCGAGTTAGTTGCTGATAATAGCGACGCGTCGCATCACCATACGGCACCGGGTATCCATGCCCAGCGGTCAAGCCCAATACCAGGCTACGTGCAGCATTACTGAGTGCAAAGCTAAAATGACCGAACAATGCCTTATCGAACTGTCTCAATGCGCGTTTGTGGTCATGGTCAGTCGTAGCTGAAATTTCTTTCAGCACATAAGGATGTGAACGAATTGCACCTTGCCCGAAAATCATCAGCGTACGAGTCAGAATGTTTGCACCTTCAACGGTAATTCCGATAGGAGTTTGCTGATAGAACCGCCCCAAATAATTATCCGGACCAAGACAAATCCCCTTGCCACCATGCACATCCATTGCATCATTGATGACAGTACGTCCACGTTCGGTAGCATGATATTTTATGATGGCCGAAACCACCGAGGGCTTCTCGCCAAGATCCACTGCCAGCGCAGTGAACTGACGCGCCGCATCAACCATATAAGTATGTGCACCAATACGCGCAAGTGGCTCTTCAACACCCTCAAATTTTCCGATCGGCAGATTAAATTGCTTACGAACCCGGCTGTATGCACCACTTGTACGAGCTGCCAATTTCATCGCACCTATACTACTGGCTGGAAGAGAGATTGAGCGTCCAGCTGCCAAACACTCCATCAGCATGCGCCAGCCCTGACCCACACGCGTGGTACCTCCAATAATGTAGCTCATTGGAATGAACACCTCGCTACCTTGGGTGGGTCCGTTAAGAAAAGCGGAATTCAGCGGGAAATGTCGTCGACCAATTTCTACGCCTGGCGTATCGGTTGGAATCAACGCCAACGTGATACCACGCTTGGTTTCGCCACCAAGCAGGCGCTCCGGATCAAACAATTTAAATGCCAAACCGAGCAGTGTGGCTGACGGAGCCAAAGTAATATAGCGTTTCTCCCACGTCAGACGTATGCCCAACACATTTTCTCGTCCGGCAAAATCAGCATAACCTACTACGCCGTAGTCGGGAATTGCGCCGGCATCAGAACCTGCGAATGGGCCGGTCAGTGCGAAACAAGGCACTTCCAATCCTTTAGCAAGGCGATGCAGGTATTTTTCCTTTTGTTCTTCTGTTCCATAATTCAACAGCAACTCTGCTGGCCCCAGTGAATTGGGCACCATCACTGTCACTGCTGCCGTGCCACTACGCGAAGCGACTTTACTCACCACTGCGGAGTGCGCCTGCGCAGAAAATTCCAGCCCACCATAAGCCTTAGGGATAATCATACCGAAAAAACCCTTGTCCTTTATGAACTGCCAAACTTCGGGGGAAAGGTCTGCTCGCTGGTGAGTGATATCCCAATCATCCAGCATTGCACATAACTGCTCGACCTCGTTATCAAGGAAGGCTTGCTCATCAGCGCTCAGTGAGGGCTTGGGGAAAGCCAGCAGTTTTTTCCAATTCGGGTCACCACTGAACAGTTCGCCGTCCCACCATACGGTACCGGCATCAATTGCTTCTTGCTCAGTATCAGAAATCTGCGGAAGTATCTTGCGAAAAATATTGAGTACCACGCCACTCACTATGTGGCGACGCAAATAGGGAATGCCGAACAACATGATGAACACCAGCAAACCAAACCCGATCACTTGCAATACGGTATCTGAGAAGCTGGCCTGAATCGCAAGCAGTGTAGTAATGACAATCACCGCCAGTACCCAGCTGGCAATGGAGGCCCGGGAGAATGCCAGCAAGATACAGATCACTAATGCTGCCATTATGATTAACGTCATGTTCGATACTCTCCAGATTTGTTGTGCTCTCTATTGCTGCACTTTAACGCTATAAAACGAACCATACAACACAGAAGCGTTTCACGTATACGTCGTACTTCGGCGGCACACCTTATATACCTAAAACAAACATGTCATCTCTACCACCATGCCCAGGACAGTTATTAAACTCTCAATAATTTCCTTCGCCTTCCTTCCACATATCCTTGGTAAACCGCAGAATCTTATTACGCCCGGTTTCTTTGGCCTGGTACATCGCTACATCGGCAAATTTCACGCAACCCCAGAAAGCATCACCATCAACAGGAAATAGTGACACCCCAATGGATATCGTTTTCTTGAGCGGGCCCGAACCTGTCTGGAATACGTTATCTTCCATCGTCTTGCGCATACGTTCAGCAACTGCCATGGAGCTCTCTTCATCAGCACCGATCAGCAACGCGACAAATTCTTCTCCACCAAACCGAATAGCCAGGTCGGATGTCCTGATCGTGCGCTTCAGAATATCTGCCACTTTAACCAGAACCTTGTCACCAACCTCATGGCCGTAGGTATCGTTAACCTGCTTGAAGAAATCCACATCGCACATCAGAATACCCACGCTGCTCTTCTGCCTTTGCACAGTAGCGATCAAGGTATCGAGATAACCTTCAAGGAACCGTCTGTTATACAGATTGGTCATCGGGTCATGCATGGATGCATCCTTCAGCGACTGCATCAAGCGCTTGGATTCAACAACAGGCGCAGCCTCAGACAGATAAGTTTGCAGCTCAGCCATATTATTCTGAACTTGGGCTTTTTCTTCTAATGTAAACAGCACTTGCAGCACGCCACCCACACTGCCGGACAGCATGATCGGAATGCAAATATGCAACAATTGCTCATCGTCCTGCAGCTTATTGCCACAATATGCGCTGCATATCTGGTCATCATCAACCGAGGTTACGATCTGTGCGGTACGTTTGGCACGACAAGCATCACTATCTACACTGACTTCCCGGTCGCACCATAATTCTGCTTTCTCAGGCAATCCATGTGCCGCAATCAGCTTCATGTGGTTTTTTGAATTCGCAATCTCATAAAGCGAAAACCGCTTGAGCGCGAACTTGTCGGTCAATATCCTACATATCCGTCCATATACATCATCCAGATCTCGGTCGTTCTCGATCGCCTGTTTGAAGTGCGAGGCATTTACCATATTGTTTACCACACGTACGGTATGATTCAGCAAACTTTCACTGCTCGCACTTCTGGTGCTACTGCTCAACCCCTCTACCTGTTTGGTGATATTACCGAAACTGTCCTCCAAAACCTGCATGAACTGATTGGTCCTGTCGGCGATGTCTCCCACTTCGTCATCACCGAGTTTCTGCAGTCGACCAGAGAAGTCACCTGCTTCTGCCCGATTGATCACCTTACTTAAATCCGAAGTAGTCTCGACGACCGGTTGCATCATCCGCTTGAAAAATAACACGATCGCCGTACCGAACAGGAAGGACAAAAGCACGATACCGGCTATCGACCACATCGCCATCTCATGCTGTTCAGAGACATCCATCGAAAGACTGACGACACCCAGTACCTCACCCTCCTGTGCCTGATGGCAATTCATACAGTTGGATAAATCTCTTGAGGAGGCAACATAAGGGACCGAGTAGCGGAAAATACGTCCCTGACCGTTAAGATGTTCATGGGCTGCCTTACCGGTTTCAAGCACCTGCAACTGAATTGGAGTTGCAGGTCTCCGATCACTGATATCAAGACCATACTGCTTAATCACCGAATCCGCAGGTATCACGCTTGCATCTATCAATCCCGGAACATTGCTCAGCTTCATCATAAATGGTTTGATATGTTCAGGATTCCCTTCATGCATTTCATGGGTCAGGGTCAGGCGCATCAGTTCGGCGCCCATCTTCCCTTGCTTCAACATGTCATTTTCGGAAAGCATCCCGAAAACATATATCGTGGCAATTCCAAACAAAGTCGCACATATCGATGTGGCAACCACAGTTATTAAAAGAATCCTTGATTTCAATTTCATGATTTCTCTCTTCCAATCACATCAAGAAAAAATTGTTTATCTGCTGGAAGCATTCTACTCTCACCGCGCCCGCTCGACTGCCTGCTCCACCCGTTCCACTGAAATGATTTCTATGCCTGGAATCTTCTGCTTAGGTGCATTGGCCTTGGGAATGATAGCCAGCGTGAAACCCAGCTTGGCAGCTTCCTTTAGTCGTTCCTGACCACGCTGAACCGGACGCACTTCACCAGCCAAACCAACCTCACCGAACACCACCAATTTTTCCGGTAACGGCTTGTTGCGCAAACTAGACACCATAGCAAGGATCACAGCGAGATCAGCACCTGGCTCGGTAATTTTCACCCCACCTACTGCGTTGATGAATACGTCCTGATCAAAACATGCAATACCTGCATGGCGGTGCAGTACAGCAAGCAGCATTGCCAATCGGTTCTGCTCCAATCCCAAAGAAAGTCGGCGCACATTCGGTGAGTGTGCCTCATCAAGTAGCGCCTGAATTTCAACCAGTAGTGGTCGCGAGCCCTCCTGTGTCACCATCACGCAAGAACCAGCAACTTGCTCACCGTGTTGCGACAGGAATAGTGCGGATGGATTGTTGACCTCACGCAAGCCCTTTTCAGTCATCGCAAACACGCCAAGTTCATTGACTGCACCGAAGCGATTCTTGAACGCACGGATCAAACGGAAGCTGGAATGGGTATCTCCCTCAAAATAAAGCACTGTATCGACAATGTGCTCCAGTACACGCGGCCCGGCCAGTGCGCCTTCCTTGGTAACGTGTCCGACCAGGATCATGGTGATGTCGTTAGCCTTGGCGATACGCGTGAGTTGGGCGGCACATTCGCGCACTTGTGCCACCGAACCGGGTGCGGAGGTAAGTTGCTCGGAATACACCGTCTGGATGGAGTCAATCACCACGATATCCGGTTTATCATGTGCAATAGCAGCCTGTATCCTCTCCAACTGGATTTCCGGCAAAAGGCGTAGATCGCGTGCATCGAGTGATAAGCGCTTGGCACGTAGCGCTATCTGCTGCGTCGACTCTTCGCCACTGACATATAAAGTGTTTTGCTGATTAGAAAGATGCGCCAGTACTTGCAACAATAGCGTGGACTTGCCGATCCCTGGATCACCGCCAATCAATACCACTGCACCTTGCACCAGCCCACCACCAAGAACGCGATCAAACTCTGAGATACCAGTTGGTGTACGCTCAACCTCAGCCGCCTCTACATCTGCAAGCATCTGCACCTTACCACTCGCTGCTAATGAGTTAAAACGATTGTTACCTTTGGTAACCGGTTCAGCCACTGATTCAACTAATGCATTCCACTCCATACAGTGCGGGCACTGTCCTTGCCACTTAAGCGTTTGCCCTCCACACTCATTGCAGGAATAAATAGTTTTGGTTTTTGCCATGTCGATCTTGAATTAATGGATAAATGCTAATACGGAAAACAAGCTATCGTTCCATGGGCTTATCTGAAAAAATCTATTTACTCAACAGCCCATGCCCAACCATAGAATTCACCATAATGTTAATGTAGGATTTGATCATGCTCTGATTCGATTCCATCATCAAGGTTTCAGACGAAGCCGCCCATATCAACTTATCAGTCACAGTTTCATACAGGTTGGTTTCTATCACAGCATATTCATCAAGCGTGATGTAGCCGGGAGAATACAAGTAGCGGTAACCATATCCATAATAGTCCGGCCAAGTACCGTAATAAGATGGGGGGTAATAGGTGCTTCCCGGAATATAGCTTTGCACAGTCTTTTTGCTCACCAGTCTGGTAATAAGCACAGAGTCGGCACTCAACTCTTTCACTTTTGCCTCAATTGCCTCTTGGTCATCCTGCAGCTTGTCAGTAAGAACAGTGTAGCTAGCAACCCCATCTACACCACGTGACTTAAGTTGCAATACAAACTCATCCTCAAACAACCTGCGGTTGAGCGGATTCTTCGCCACTCCGATTACCATAACCTTCTCAGGATGCCCTATGTACGAAGAGTCCTTCCAGACTGCGGTAAGCTGCGTCGCAGCACACGCAGTGAGCAACATCACCCCGAGCAATAAGGTGCTGAATGGATTTAGTAAAAGACGTAACATTTTATACCTCCCTCACGTTTCCCAGTCGAAAAAGCTATTTACGGCTTTTGACTAGATTGCCGGCTTTTTCGCATTTGCCATTAATATACTCATCACTGCCTGCTGATTATTTTTTTCTGCCAAGGTATATGCAGTATACCCTGCGCCATCCTTGATGTTTGCATCCGCGCCTGGGAACAATAATGCTCTGACAATTTCGGTATATCCCTTAGCTGCGGCTATGTGCAGAACGGTCGAACCATCACCCATAACAGCGTTGAAATTGGCGCCACTATCAAGCAACAGCAACACCACACCCAAATGACGGCCGGAAACAGCCATAAACAGGGGCGTCAAACCAGACTTGTTGCGAGCTTCTATCTCAGCAAAATTTTCAATAAGCAATTTCGCGCATGTCATTTGACCTGCATCAGCACACCAATGCAAAGGGGAATTCCCATGCAAATCTCTGGCATGCACATTCGCATTATGCTTGATAAGTAAATTTAAAATCTCATCGTGTCCATTGAAAACGGCAAGCATTATCGGTGTCCAACCACGCTCATTAGCAAGCTCTGTATTGACTCCAGCCTCAAGAAACAGTGCGACTGCACGACGATTGCCTGTTGCCGCAGCACGATGAAAGCCTTTTGCACTACAAGGTACGCCAAGGCCTTCCAATGCCTTGGCAGACGCAACAGGCAGTGGTTTCCATGCACCGACGACATCCATATCCACCGATGGCTTAAAGCTGGCGAATTTATCCGTGGATACCTCCCAGACATCCTGTTGCTCATCAGGTGCGTGAGTACTGAAGTGCACCAAGCTCAAGCGCATGATCTCTGCTGCTACATTAGGAGGAAAACCTGCACGGTTTTGTCGTGCAGGAACCATCAATTCTGCAAAATAATCACTCATCTCGGGCGCATCCCACAGCAACATGACTTTTTCAAAAATTCGCGGGAATTCACTCTCCAATGAATGCGGATAGTACTTTTCTTCACCACCTAGTATTTTCAATAATCTTTCATTCATTTCGACTCGAATCTTGGTTACTTTCTCTTATTTCAGTTTATGTTAACAGGTGGAGCATCACAACTCGAATTGACTCTCACCATTTTACTTTGTGAATTATTTTCTCGCATCTGTCTGAAAAAACCAAAATAGCTAAGCAATCGTGATCATTCCCATGAGTTAACACTTACCCTGCAACACTGACCTAGCCTGCATGTTTCACCAAAAACTTATCTAGTTGATTTGCAAACGTTTGACGGTCGCTCTGACTAAATATTGGCGGGCCTCCAGTCTCTACCCCGCTACCACGTAAGCTGTCCATGAAATTGCGCATACTCAGCCGCTCCTGAATTGTGTCCTTGGTATATAACTCCCCCCGCGGATTCAAGGCATGACCGCCTC
>Ga0316187_10002594_pt1 | contig 15724 bp, 12 predicted proteins | sample CroRivburrow1_MG_FD_204927 | JGI IMG/M metagenome (GOLD analysis project Ga0316187, IMG submission 204927) | Coastal sediment microbial communities from Maine, United States - Cross River worm burrow 1 | ecosystem: Environmental > Aquatic > Marine > Coastal > Sediment | place: USA: Maine... | reverse complement strand
GGTGGCAGCGGATTCGGCCTGTCGTGTGCCGACCTGGTCGTCGAGCATCTGGAGCGCGGCGGCTTCGGATTCGACACCGGGCTCGGAGTCGTACCGCTGGTGCCGACCGCCATTCTCTTCGATCTGGGCTTCGGCGACCCGGCCGCTCGCCCCGGTCCCGACCTGGTGGAAGCGGCCCTGATCTCGGCCGCCTCGAGTGCCATCGCTTCGGGCAGCCTTGGAGCAGGGACCGGTGCCACCGTCGGCAAGGCTCTGGGGCCGGCTAACGGCATGAAGGGGGGCTTCGGCTTCGTCAGCTTCAGCCTGCCGGAAGGACCCACAGTCGCCGCCGCTGTTGCCGTCAATGCCTTCGGCGACGTTCGCGATCCCGATACCGGGAAGTGGCTCGCTGGGTGTCGGCTTGCCGCCGACTCACTCGAGCCGGCGGATGCCCGACGGGTCATGATGTCGCTGCCGCCTACCCTGGACCATGCCTGGGAGGGCAACACGACGCTGGCGGTCGTGATGACCGATGCCGACCTGGACAAGGCGGCTCTGCGCAAGGTCTGCGAGATGGCCTTCGGTGGTTTCTACCGCTGCTTCGCTCCTGCGCTATCCCTCTACGATGGCGACCTGGTGGTGACTCTAGCCACCGGCGATGTTCCGGCGCACCTCCATCAGGTCGGGACCCTGGCCGAGATGGCCGTCGCACAGGCCATCGTGCGCGCTATCAAGAAGGCCGACGGCTTCGACGTGCTTCCCGCGTGGCGTGATCTCGCTGGATCCGAAACACCCTAGCCCGCATGCATCATGCGGATACCTCGGACGGGATCCCGGGGGAACTTCGCCTCGAACCGACGAGGAAACCTGGCACCGCCCCCAGAGCTCGACTCGAACATGACGATGTCAAGCTGTGGGCCGGCCCCAGGTTTCCTCGCTCGCAATGTCGGGTGACGCGGGCCCCAGCACCAGTGAGAAGCGAAAGGGAAAGCGCCTCCTCAGCTCGGATGGCTCCTGGGTGAATATCAACTCCTCGACCCTTTTCATTGGCCAGGCCTGGTCTGCCGACAACTTGCCATCGTGGAATGCCACCCGTCCTGCACCGAGAAGGGGTAGCAGGAACCGAGCGAGGAGGCGGGCCATAACAGACTGCCGAAGATCGACGATCAGCGCGGCCCGTCGGCAAGCTCGTCGCATCTCAGCCAGGATTGTCGAGTTCTCCGGCTTGTCGAAATGATGAAAGAAGAGATTGGAAAGAGCCCAGTCGACAGCTCCGGTGCGGAACGGAAGCTGCTCCGCGGAGGCAACGACCCGTAGCTGCTCGTGGCCGCTTCGGCGACCGATGACGAGGTGACAGAGCTTGTAGTCGAGACCAATGACGCGCAGCGCGACGCCGCGGCGCAGGCTGTCCCTGGCCAGCACGGCCGATACCTGACCGGAGCCGGTTCCGATGTCGAGTAGTGTTTGCCTTCGACCACCAACTCCGAGATGCTCCTTCAGAGACCGGCGAGCAGCCATCAGTCCCAGCGTCCAGCGGTTGATCCGCTCGAGATCGGCGAGCGCTTTCTCGGTCTCGGCGAGGCCGAGCGTAGGAGAGTCCATGAGCTCGGGAGCGCGCCGTGGAGGGCTGGGATCGGTCATGAGAAGTCAGTGGGGTCTGATTGTGGCAGATCCGATTGAGCTGGCGGGGGCGAAAGGCATACGATCGGACCGGCTGAGAGCGATGAAGGAATCTACCTCGCGCGTCGAGATTCTCCGCGGACTCGTACCGGCAGCGGTCGCAGTGACCCTGCTTCTGGCCGCGCCGTTGTGGGAGCGATGGCTACCGGCTCCCGAGGTCACGGAGCGATGGCCCTATCTGGTCCTGTGTCTGGTTGCCATCGCTGCCAGCTTGCATGGGTCGCGGCAGCGCTGGACCCTGAACCTGGGTACGGTGACCCTACCCCTGTCGGTCGGCTTCTTCGGTAGTGCCATGGCCGCGTGGCTGGTGCTGGTCGCCTTCATCTCGAGAGAAGTGCTGCTACGCCTGTTGCCGTCGAAGCCGGCTCGGCCGGCAGGCTCTTGGCCACCATTGGAGCTGGCAGGGGATGGCGCACGTCTGGTGCTGGCGACTCTCGCTGCGGGCTGGGTCTGGCAAGGTGGAAGAGCCAACCTCCACGTCGGCTGGCAGCTGTCGGCGGTCGCCACCTACCTCCTGGTGATCTCGGCGCTTCATCTGCTGGATCTTCAGTGGTCTCGGCGTCTGAAGAGCGTCAGTTGGCGTGAGCTGGCCGGCTCGCTGAGTCTCGATTCGGTCGGTTGGCTGGTAGGCATGGCGTTCGTGCCGGTGGTAGCGACTCTGAACTGGCCCGTGGCCCTCGTGCCGCTCGGTGCCCTTGGCCTGCTGGCTGCAGAGACGGCGAGGAACCTCCATCTGCGTCGGCGGTCGGTCGATCAGGTCTCAGAGCTGTGGGAGGTGACGCGAGCCGGCCACCGGATCATCTTCCGCAGCCCCGATCTGGGCGGCATGGTGGGCCAGGTCCTGGAGGAATGCCGCAACGTGGTTCCTTTTTCGTGGTTCCAATTCGAGCTCCTGAAAGGAGACGGTGGCCCCAGGAGCTGGTTTGCGGGTCCTGATGCCCTGATTGAAGAGGGCGTTCCCGAGCCGGCTGACAGTCCGCCTGCAATGCCTGGCATCCATCGGAGATCGTCGTGGAAGATTCTCGGCCGCGAGCTGAAGGGAGATGGCGAGGTGATCGCAAGGGTCCGGTTCTGGTGCGACCCACGGCGTCTGGAGCCCACCTCGGTGGAGCTCCTGGATTCTCTGCTGCCACAGGTAGCCTCCTCGGTCCATCGAGCGCTCCTCGATCGGCGCGCCAAACATGATCCACTGACCGGGCTGGCCGATAGAGGTGTTCTGGAGACACGCCTCGAAGCGGTGTTCTCGGCGATCCGCGACGAGGGCGGCACGATGGCGGTCATCATGTGCGATCTGGATCGCTTCAAGAAGGTCAACGATACCTACGGCCACGATGTGGGTGACCGAGCACTCCTGCAAATAGCGCAGGTGCTCGAGGAGCACCGACGCGAGACCGATCTCTGTTGTCGTTACGGTGGCGAGGAGTTCGCGGTGGTTTTAGATCAGACCGACGGTGAAACGGCCCAACGAGTGGCCGAACGGCTTCGCCTGGAGGTGCAGCGCACGGTCTTTACGGCGAAAGACGAGAGGATTCACTTGCGCCTCAGCGCCGGCGTAGCAGCCTACCCGGAGCTCTACGTCAAGGACGGCAAGGAGCTCCTCGTGCTCGCCGACGAAGCCCTCAGGATGGCGAAGAGCCAGGGGCGCAACCGAAGCCTGCTGCATCTCGGTCGCGGCAAGTACCGTAAAGCCGACGGGGCAGTGGCGGAATCAAAGGAATCCGCGCCAGAGCCTGAGGCACCCACACTGTTTGCTTGACAGGCTGATCAGGACGAGGACTCAGGGCCGCCAGAAGGCGCGACTGAACAGGGCGACGATCGAGTAGATCTCCAGCCTGCCCATCCACATCAGCAGCACCATCAGGCCTTTGTCCCAGCCGCTGAAGAAGGCGTAGTTCTGGGTCGGTCCGACCAAGGCGAGCCCTGGGCCGATATTGCCCAGTGTCGCAGCAGACGCGGTTGCGCTGGTCACCAGATCGGGTCCCGAGACGCTGAGCAGTAGGGTGCCGGCGCCCCAGATGCTCAGGTAGAGGATGAAGAAGCCCGCGACGCTGCGAACGATGGCGTCGGGTACCGACTTGCCACCCACGAAGACCGCCATCACCGTATTGGGACTGAAGATCAGGCGAGCTTCCCTGAAGGCCGAGCGCAAGCCGATGAGCATGCGCATCACCTTCATCGATCCGCCAGTGGAACCCGCGCAGCCACCGACGAACATGAGGCCAACGAGCAGCATCCGCGACAGCACGGGCCAGGTATCGAAGTCGGCGGTGGCAAAGCCGGTAGTGGTGGTGATTGAGACGGTCTGGAAGAGGGAATCCAGAGCTGCACGTGGGCCGTTCTCATAGGCGCCTTGGCGCAGCAGATCGAGGGCGATGACCGCCGCCACACCCAACATGACATTCAGGTAGAGACGGAACTCCGGATCCCGATAGAGGTTCCAGCCGCGGCGCCTCTTGAGGCCATAGAACAAAGAGAAGTTCGTTCCAGCCAGGACCATGAAGACGATGATGACGATCTCGACTGCCGGTGACTGGAAGGCGGCGACCGAGGCATTGCGCGGCGAGAAGCCTCCGGTGGACATGGTGGAGAAGGTGTGTGTCAGGGCGTCGTACAGGTTCATGCCACAGGCCATCAGCAAGACGGTTTCGATGCCTGACAACGTCAGGTAGATCTTCCAGAGAACTCCTGCAGTGTGGGTGATTCGGGAACCGAGGGCTTCGGCGGTCGGGCCGGGCACCTCGAGCTTGTAGAGGAAGCGAGCGCCGGGACCCAACTCGGGGAGTAGCGCCACGAACAGAACGATGATCCCCATGCCGCCCAACCACTGGGTGAAGCTGCGCCAGAAGAGAATTCCCAGGGCGTGTCCCTCGATGGCCGTCATCACCGAGGCTCCCGTGGTCGTGAATCCGGAGGCCGATTCGAACAAGGCATCCATGGGGTGGGAGAAGGTTCCCGCCAAAAGGTACGGAATGGCCCCGAACAAGGAGGCCAGCACCCAGCCCCCAACGACGACGAGGATGCCCTCCCGACGGTAGCTTTCGCCCTTCTCACCACCGATTCCCACCATGATGCCGCCGACGATGGCCGTGATCATGCTGGAGATCAGAAAAGCGATGACCACTTTCCACTCGCCGTAGAAGGCGGAGCAAAATGCCGGAGCCAGGTTGGTGGCCGCCAGCAGCAAGACCAGCCTGCCGAGGAATCGAAGTGGAACGCGGAAATTCACCAGAGAAATCTCACGAGCGTTCGCGTCCCGGGAACAACAGGCGAGCAGTGTCCAGTTCGGATTCGTGGACGAAGAGGATCACCAGGTCACCCGTTTCAAGGCGGTCGTTGCCGTGCGGTACGAAGACTTCTTCGCCCCGCATGACTGCACCCACGATCAAGCCGCGCGGAGGGCTCATCTCGGCCAGGGTGACACCGGAGGCGGGACTGGCCTCGGCCAAGGTACGCTCCAGAACCTGAGCGGCACCTTTGTGCAGGGAGACGATGTTGGAGCTGTACCCGCTGTCGATGTACTCCTCGATGCGCTCCCTGGCAAGCGTGCGAGGGCTGAAGACCTCCTGCATGCCGAGTCGCTTCCAGAGTTGCGTCGTCTCGGAGCGATGCACCATAGCGAGCACCTGGTCGACGCCGAGCTCCTGTGCCAGCAGGCAGGCCATCAGATTGCTCTCGTCATTGGCGGTCAGGCCGACAAAGGTCTTGGCCTGGCCGATGCGCTCGGCCTTGAGCAGGGCCAGATCGGTCGCGTCACCGTGGATGATCTCGAACTCGGGAAACTCCGACGCCAGTCGTTGGGCCACCGCCTTGTCGATCTCGATGATCTTGACCGGGATCTTCAGGGGGGCCAGAGCCCTGGCGATCGCACTGCCGGTTTCGCCGCCACCAGCGATGACGACCTTGCCGACTACCTTGCGGTGGTTGCTGACGGTCAACTCGGCTTGTTCGATGACATCTGTGGTGCCCAGAATCAGGGCGTCGTCGCCTTCCTGCGCCTGATCGTCCCCGCCGGGAATGATGAGCTCCTCGCCGCGATAGAACGCGGCAACCAAGGAGTTGCTCGGCAGTGAGACGTCCCGCAGGGGCTGCTTGACCAGCGGCGATTCGGCATCGAGGTGGATCTTGCGGAGCTGGACCTTGCCGGCCGCCAGATACTCGACCGCCATGGTGCTGTGACCGTGGATCTCGTTGAGGACCCGGGTGGTGGTCAGCAGTTGGGTGGAGAGCAGGAGATCGACCCTGAAGGCCTGCTCCAGCAGCCGGCGGTAGGTGATGACCTCTTCGGCTACCGCAACCCGCACGACGGCCCGTTTCGCGCCGAGGTCCTTGGCGAGATTGGCCGCCGCCAGATTGGCCTCATCGGACGAAGAGACCGCCAGGAAGAGCTCGCAGCCTTCGACACCGGCGGCCGCGAGCACCGGCGGGTGGGCCCCGTTACCTCCGACCACCCGAACGTCGAGCTCCTCATCGATGCGCTCCTGCTTTGCCGGATCGAGCTCGATGACGGTGACATCCTCACCCTGCTGGGACAGCGTCTGGGCGAGATGATAACCCACCTCGCCAGCCCCCATGACCACGTAGTGTTTTCGATTCATGGTGTTGAGTGACCCCGCGAGCGGATGACCAGTTGCCTTGGGGATTGTAGCCCGAAATCCCCCGTTGCAAGACGGTTCGGGTCCTGGATGTAGCGGGGACGTCGCCGTTGTAGATCGCGTCGTGCCGACCAGACGGGCGATGACCCTGTGCTAACGTCTGTCTGCCGAAACTCCGCCTCGTCGGCGGAATTCTGGGAGAGGAGAGAGTCATGTGGAGAACCATCGTAATCGGTGCGGCAATCTGCCTTATGGTAGCTATCAACGTGACTGCTCAGGATGTGGATGTTCGCGCCAAGGAGGGAGTGAGCTTCTCGGGGTTCTCAACCTATGCCTGGGCTCCGCACCTCGACGTAGAGGGAGATCATCCGGTGGCCGACGGCTCTCCTCTCGACTCGACGATAAAGAAGGCGGCAGACGCCGAGCTCAAGCGCAAGGGCTATGAGCGGGTCGAACGGGAGCAGTCGCCCGACTTGATGATCAACTACGTCGGCTTCGGCACCGACATGACCGATATCGAAGGGATCACGAAAGAGGTGGCACCGGGAGTCAAATGGATCGGCGACCCTCAGGCCCATTCGATGCGCTCCTATCGGGAAGGAACCTTGGTCTTCGAAGTCGTCGACACCGCTACCGAGGAGATGGTGTGGAGCGGTTGGGTGACCGAGCTGGCTCGCACCTTCGAGAAGCTCCGGGCCAAGGCCTCCAAAGCCACGCGCCGGGTGTTCACCCACTTCCCGGAAAAGTGAGGGTGGGAGTAAGAGGGCAGTAGAGCGCGGGGATCGAGATGCTGGGCAATCGCTTCTGGCACAGGTACTCGCAAGGAGACCGCAACGTTACGCTGCTTATCTCCTTGATGGTCTTGTTCGTGCTCTACCCGGTGATGGTGGAGCTCGGAGCAGTCCGCTTTTACAGGCTGGCCTTTGTCGGTGAGCTGATCCTGGCTTCGATCAACCTGGGGACGACTCAGAGGCACAAACGAATGGCTTGGATTCTGGGTGGTCCGGCGATCTTGCTTCAAATGGTGGCCTTTTCTTCCCCTTCTGCTACGTCTCTGCTCATTGCGGCAATCTCGACTCAGCTCTTCTTGGTTTTCGTGATTGTTGTCGTCTATCGAACGGTCATGAAGCCGGGTAGGGTAACTGTCGACAAGCTGGCTGCCGCCGTCAACGTCTACTTGCTGCTGGGCCTGGCCTGGGCGCTGGCCTATGGGCTGATCGCTGCCTTCGACACCAGTGCCTTCAGCGCTGCGACGATGGACTTTCAGACGCTCGAGGAGTACGTCCACTTCGGTGCCGAGTTCGTCTTCATCTACTTCAGCTTCGTGACGCTGACGACCCTCGGGTACGGCGACATCTTGCCGCTGACGCCCGCGGCTCAGACCGCGGCCTGGATGGAAGCGGTGGTCGGCCAACTCTTTGTGGCCGTGACACTCGCCCGGCTGGTGGGAATGTTCGGCATGGGCGATAGTTTCCGCTTGCCAAGGCGTGAGGGTGATCCTGACTAGTTGGGCTTAGTAGGGAAGCTCTCGAACATCTTCCGCACAGATTTGTCGATCTGCTTTTGAGCGGTTTTCGGATTGTCGGCGAGCGTTCTGGTGGCTGTGCCGCGCCAGATGTTCAACCTGCTGTTGCCGTCGAACAGGTCCACGACCAGGGTGCCAACCTCGATCTCGCGAAGGGTGTCCCCCGAGACCCCGTCCGGATCGGAGTCTTCGGGCCAGCGCTGTTGCGCACCGAGGATGTCCACGTCCTCGCGCATCTCGCTTGCTTGCCGAGCGTGCGTCGACACCAGTAGCTCGGCATTGGAGTCGACTCGGATGAGACCTTTGGCCAAAAGCTGCTTCTGGACTGTCTCTCGGATCAACTTCTCGGTCTCGGGGTTGGCTGCCGGAGTGCCCTGCTTCCAGGCGAAGGTCTTGTATTGCGTGAAGTCGACCGTCTTGGCGACTTGAACCGCCACCGCGGCTTGCAGGTGGACTGCCGACAACGTGAGCACGAGCCCGACGATACATTTGGCGAATTTCATATCACTCTCCCGATTGCGGCACAGGCAGATCGCATATCTCGAGAATCCTATCGCGCCGGAGCAGCAGGCCGTCGATCTGCTGCGGCGATAGCAGGGATCCAAGAGCGTCTGAGACCTTCTGTTGGCTCAGCGAGCGCAGGCCCAATTCGAGCTCGGGGTCCAACGGGCCGCATGGACTCGGAAGGTCCGGCCCCGGTTGAGCGGACGTTGGGAAGGCCTTGGTGCTGTCGGACTGAACAATGCGCCGATCCTGAGGCAACAGCATGTCGCCGAAGTCGTGGCGGCCTTCCACGGCCAACAGGGCGCTGAAGATATCCGCCTTTTCGATCTCTTCTTCGAGACCGTCCAGGAGATGCATCTGGTTGTAGGTCTCGAGGAGCGTCAGATCCACGGCGCCCTCCATGAAGACCTGAATCGCCCCGTCCATGCCATCGAGGCGGCGCTCGACGGTGACGGGTACCAGCTCGAGATCCAAAAGCCGATCGAGACGATAGGCGGCGATCTCGTGCCGGTAGGTGCGGAAGGCGGTTCCCGCTGGCTGCCCAGGCTCGGGCGTCTCGTCGACGCCCGAGAAGATGGCTCGCAACTCTGGGCCGTCGCCCTCCAGTTCGCAGACGTCTGCCGACCTCCCCAGCCGATGAACAACGGTGCGGGAGACGACTTCGGCTTGCCGCAGAAACTCCTCCAACTGGGCGTCGGTCAGCTGTTCGCTGAACCTCGACCACCCCTCTCCCAGTGGTGGCTCGATAGTTGGCTTGGACAACGCAGCGATCTTCGGATCGAAGACCTCGAAGTCTTCTGCTCCGATCACCAGGGCCAGCGGCTCCCGGCCATAGGCCATGCCGACATCGGCACGATAGATCTGGCCCTTGAAGCGCGAGGTAATACGACCCGAACCGGTCGGGGTGTGGGCCACGACGATGGCACGAGCCTCGAGTGCTTTCAGGGCCCTGTCGAGGCTGGCCCTCTCGAGCCGCTCGTTTTCCAGGGAATTGCCGCGATACCAGAGCGGCCCAGTCGGGCTGAACGCCAGAGACTCGGTCAAGCGCAAGAAGCTTCTTGCGGCTTCGACCCTGGAATCGCGACCACCGTTCTCGACCAGAGTGAGGGCCGCGCGGTAGGTTTCCGTGAAGTCGGCGGGGCCTGCGGTCTCCCCCTCCAATTTGTCCATAAGGGGGATGAGCTCGAGGATGCCCCCGCGAACCTGCTCATTGATCGCTTCCATCCCCAGGCCGGCCACGGTATCGGTCAGCCCTCCGTGGAGGAACACCACACCGTTGATCTTGATGATGGCGGGATGTTGGAGAATCCAGGAGCCGTACTCGCCCTCGGGTGCGAAGGCCCGAATCCGCCCAAGATAGCCTGGTGGATAGCGCTGGTCGAAAGCAGCTTTGACCTCCCCGAGCGATACCGTTGGTGATGCCATCCCGGTTCGGAAGCGCTGCCAGGCTTTCGTCCGGTCCTTCTTCTTTTCGGCTGACGCGAAGTCTCGAAAGCCCTCCTCCGGCACGTATCGGAGGTCGCGCACGAGATTCATGACCTCGTGGTTGCCCAGCAGTGCGTGTACCTGCCCGCCGGCCGAAGGGGCTTCCTCTTCCAGTCGCCTGACGAGATCCAACACCGCTAGCTCCTGCGGCCCGCGGTCGATCAGGTCTCCGATGAAGACCAGATGCGTCGAACCGCCGCTCCAGGCCAGGGTCTCATCGACCACGCCGGTTCCCTTCAACAGAGAGATCAGCTTGTCGTAGGAGCCGTGAACGTCGCCGATGGCGACGATTCGGGACACATCAGTCCATGCGTACTGGGGGGGATCACTGGCAGCCCGCACGGCCGCTCCCGTGACCAGCGCGAAAAGGCAGCACAGCAGGCAACTCCGTACCCAATCGGTAGCAGGACTCACGCTTGAGCGGCCCGTTGGCAAACACATAGCGTCTCCTTGCTCTTGACCGCGATTCTAACCACCGCCCTCATCGACCGACAAACCCGACCAAGGTCGAGCCTTCGCTGCTTGGGCAGGGTGCTCCTGACAGGTAACATAGCGCCGTGAAATCCCGACTGACCCCGGTTTTCATCTTGACGGTCCTGCTGCTGGCCCAGGCAACCAGCTTGCCGGCCGAGCTTCCTCTCGACTCGATCAAGAACGACAAGATACGCAAGGCTCTTCGCGAAGTCTCCTTGCAGTTGCTTTTCGGCAACCCCGTAACTACCCGCTCCAACGCCAGAGATATCGCCTGGGGCCTGTTCAATCGAGGCCTGAGCCAGGAGCGAGCAGCCATGGGCTACGCACTGGCTATGCAGGCGGTCGCCGAGGCGTCGATGAAACTCGACCGGGAGGCGCTCTGGCACTGGGACATGGCCCAGGTAATGGTACCGAACCTGCGCGCCGAGCTGGTCCAGAGCTACAGTGGTCTGGTGGGCATGTTCGACGCCAGCCCTTTCCGCGATCAACCCTCGGCCATCCAGCGCCTGTCGGCCGAAGGCGAGTGGTTGCCTTCGGAGGGTGCGATTCAAGCCGCGACTGTCAACCAGAAAGCCGCAATTCCGTCACCGAGCCGCAAGTCCAACGCGCTTTTGGGTCAACGGGTGAAGGTATCCTACCTGGTCGATACCCAGGGCAGGACCTATACCCCGGTGGTCGAAGAGGGCAGCGAGAACACACTGGCGGTTTTCACCGTGCTCGAATCGATCCTCGTGTGGGGACACAACCCGGCGACCGTCGATGGTGAGGCCCGATGGTCGCGCCTCGGCGGTTCCTTCTCGTTTCAGAAAGACGGGTAAAAGGGCCGGCGTGTGAGTCGAGAGTCCATCTACGAAAAGCAGGGCCTTCATTTCCTGCTGCTCGCAACCTTATTGCTAGTGGTTGGCTGGATCAGCCGCACCGAAGGGATCCTCGGCGGCAGCTGCCTGGGTGTTTCCACGGCCACCTGGTTCTGGCTCTCGATCCTGTTTCCCGTCTTGCACCAGGTCTGGGTCTGGATCTGCTGGCGCATGGAGCTGCATCACCAGTGGCTCAGCCGGAGTCTCGGGTCTTGGGGGTTCAGGGTCTATGGGATCGGCTTTGCGCTGCTTTCCTTTGCGCGCTTGTACACCCTGACCGCCACTGCCGTTGCCAATCAGCGCAGCCTCGAGGTCGATCAGGGCCTACTCAATGTTCTGGCCCTGGTGCTGGCGATTCCGACTCTCTACACGTTCTACTCCGTGGGGCGACATTTTTCCTTCAAGCGCGCCCTGGGAATCGATCACTTCGATCCCGCCTACCGAACCAAGCCCTTCGTGCGCGATGGCATCTTCCGGTTCACCAGAAACGGGATGTACACCTTTGGTTTGATGATTGTGTGGCTGCCTGGCCTGATCTGGGCCTCGCAGGCCGCGCTGCTGTCGGCCGCATTCTCACACCTCTATATCTGGGTGCACTACTTCTGCACCGAGCTGCCCGACATGCGGAGGATCTACGGGGCAGCCAGGGCAGATGGAGAGACCGGTTCTTTTGGAGCTGTTGAAAAGGGAGACGCGAGATGAGCGAAAAGAAGACCTCAACGTTCCTGAGCAGCGTCGAGTCGATGCTGGATCGGGCTATGGGCCTGATGGACCTACCACCGGGTCTTGGAGAAGTGCTGCAGCAATGCCGCTCGGTCTATCAGATGCGCTTCCCGGTGAAGATCGCCGGCAAGTGGCAGGTCTTCGAGGGTTGGCGGGCAAACCACAGCGAGCATCTCCTACCGACCAAGGGCGGCATCCGGTACGCCCCCGAGGTCGACCAGGAGGAGGTCGAAGCGCTGGCCACGCTCATGACTTTCAAGTGCGCCGTCGTGGACGTCCCATTTGGTGGAGCCAAGGGCGGCCTCAAGATCGACCCCCGCAAGTACGAGCGACACCAGATGGAACGGATCACCCGCCGATTCACCCTGGAGCTCGACAAGCGGGGCTTCATCAGCCCGAGCCAGAACGTCCCGGCCCCCGACATGGGTACCGGTGCTCGCGAGATGGCCTGGATGGCCGACACTTACCGCACGCTGCATCCCGACGATATCGATGCCATCGCCTGTATCACTGGCAAGCCCCCACAGATGGGTGGGATTCGGGGCAGGGTTCAGGCCACCGGTCGTGGCGTACAGTATTCGCTTCGGGAATTCTTCTGTCACCCGGAGGATGTGGAAGCAGCGGGTCTCGACGAGGGGCTGGCTGGAAAGAGGGTGGTGGTCCAGGGCCTGGGCAATGTGGGCTACCATGCCGGCAAGTTCCTGCAAGAAGAGGACGGCTGCAAGATCGTGGCGATCATCGAGCGCGATGGCGCCCTTCGCAGCCCCAATGGGCTACCCGTCGAAGAGGTGCGCCAATACATCACGGCCAATGGCGGCGTAAAGGGCTTCCCCGGGGCAGAGTACCTGGCAGAAGGCCTAACGGCACTCGAGGATCAATGCGACATTCTGGTTCCGGCCGCCCTCGAAGGACAGATCACGACTGAGAATGCGTCGAGAATCGAGGCCAAGCTCATTGCCGAGGCGGCGAATGGCCCTGTTACAGCGGAGGCCGACCAGATCCTGCTCGACGCCGGCAAGGTGATCCTGCCCGACATGTATGTCAACGCCGGCGGTGTCACCGTGTCCTATTTCGAATGGACCAAGAATCTGGCGCACATGCGGTTCGGTCGCATGGGTCGGCGACTGATGCAGATGCGGTCGGAGGCGGCCCTGGAGCTGCTCGAGACCGTCTTGGAAAGGCAGGTTCCGGAGGGCTTCAGCAAAGCCTTCCGGCAGGAGGCGGATGAGCGCAACCTGGTGCTCTCCGGCCTCGAGGACACGATGCGGGAAGCCTACGAAGGCATCCGCGCTGTCTGGCACGCGCGCGACGACGTTCCCGACCTTCGGACGGCCGCCTACATCCTGGCGATAGGCAAGGTGGCGCACCACCATCACGAGTATTCTCTCGCATAGTCGATAGGCAGAGATCCTGATGAGCCAAAGTGAACAGTCTGCTGGCAAGTCGAATCACGGCTTCTTTCAGCGCTTTATCCACTCCGAGGTGGCGGGCAGCGTGGTGCTGCTGGCTTGCACCATTCTGGCGCTGGTCTGGGCCAACTCGCCCGCGGCCGCGAGCTACGAGGAGCTCACCCACACCTACGTCGGGATCTCCTGGGGCGATCACGCCTTCAAGCTCTCGCTCCAGCACTGGATCAACGACCTTTTGATGGCGGTCTTTTTCTTCGTGGTCGGTCTCGAGATCAAGCGGGAGATGGTTCTCGGTGAGCTTTCTTCGTTCAAGCAGGCGATCTTGCCTGTGACGGCGGCGATCGGCGGCATGGTGGTGCCGGCGGCGATCTACCTCATGTTCAACGTCGGTAGCGAAGGTCAGCCTGGCTGGGGTATCCCCATGGCGACCGATATCGCCTTCGCGCTCGGAATTCTGGCGATCTTCGGCAAGCGGGTACCTCTGGGGTTGAAAGTCTTTCTGACGGCACTCGCGATTGCCGACGACATGGGTGCAGTCCTGGTCATCGCCCTCTTCTATACCGAGAAGGTCAATCTGAGTGCCCTGGTCGTGGCTGCAGTCTTCCTTTTTCTCCTTTTTGCCGCCTCGAAAGCCAATGTCCGCAGAGTCGGTGTCTACGTGTTTCTTCTGCTAGGAGTCTGGCTGGCAGTCTTCGCCTCGGGTGTGCATGCCACAGTCGCGGGCATCCTGGTCGCCATGGTGATACCGGTTCGGGCCCGACTGGATCCGCACCAGTTCGTGGAGATGCTCGAGACGAGTTGGCGCAAGCTCGAGAAGTCCACGCTGACGCAGGAGAGCATGGTCTCGAACGCCGAACAGTACGAGGCCCTGCGCACGATTGATCTCGCGGCTACTGACATGCTGCCGCCAGGGTTGGTCCTGGAGCGCTACCTCCACCTGGGTCAAGCGTTCCTGATCCTGCCGCTGTTCGCCTTCTTCAACGCCGGGGTCAGGATCAGCGGAGACATCTTCGAGACGCTGGCCAACCCGGTGAGCCTCGGCATCGTTTTAGGGTTGGTCCTCGGCAAGCAGATCGGTGTCTTCCTGTTCAGCTGGCTGGCCATCAAGTCCGGGCGCGCGGCCCTGCCTGCCGGGGTCACCTGGGGGCAGATCTGGGGTACAAGCTGCCTGGCAGGCGTCGGCTTCACCATGTCGCTCTTCATCAGCGAGCTGGCCTTCAAGGATCCTGAGATCATCAGCGAGGCCAAGATCGGAATTCTCGCGGCATCGCTTGTCGCTGGCATCCTGGGCTACCTCGTGCTGACCAGGGCCTTACCCAAGAGGGAGTTGTAGTGGCAGATCCGGTAGTCGCAGCGGCCGAGGCTCAACAGATCGACTGGATGACCCTGGGGATGGGTCTCGCCGGTGGTCTGGCGATGTTTCTGTTCGGCCTCGACCTGATGGCCAAGGCCCTACAGTCGGCTGCTGGCACCAGCATGAAGTTCGTGCTGGCCAAGCTGACCAAGAACCGGGTCCTGGGGGCGATCACCGGAGCCTTCGTCACCGCGGTGCTCAACTCATCCTCGGTGACGACCGTCCTCGTGGTTGGGTTCATCAGCGCCGGGCTGATGACGCTCGCGCAGTCCATCAGCGTCATCATGGGCGCCAATATCGGTAGCACCTTCACGGCCCAAATCGTCGCGTTCAACGTCACCCGATACGCCCTCGCCATGGTGGCCATCGGCTTCGCCATGATGTTCACCGCCAAGCGAGAAAAGGTGGAGCTCTACGGCTCGATGCTTCTGGGACTCGGCCTGCTGTTCTATGGCATGGGTGTCATGGGATCGGCCATGGCGCCATTGGTCGAGTACCAGCCCTTTCTGGAGTTCATGCAGCGGATGGAGGTTCCCATCCTGGGAATCCTGGCAGGGATGGTCTTCACCGCGATGGTGCAGTCGTCGGCTGCCACCACCGGAATCGCCATCGTCATGGCCAGCGAGGGCCTGGTCTCTCTAGAGGCGGGGATCGCTCTGGCCCTGGGCGCCAACATCGGCACCTGTGTCACGGCCCTGCTCGCGGCCATGGGAAAGACCAGGGAGGCGCAACGAGCGGCGGCTGCACACATCCTGTTCAATGTCCTGGGCGTGCTGCTATGGGTTGGCTTCATCGACCAGCTAGCAGAGTTGGTGCGATGGGTCTCGCCGGTGCATGCGGAGCTCCAAGGCTCGGCGAAGATGGCTGCTGAAGTGCCTCGGCAGATTGCCAATGCCCACACCGTATTCAATGTGGCGAACACCCTGATCTTTCTTCCCTTTACTGGCCAACTGGCGCGTCTCGTCGAGAAGCTGCTGCCCGACCGTCCAGAAGCCGCAGAGACGGTCATTGTCACGGCCAAGTACCTGGACGAGGCGCTCGTCGAAGCACCCACTTTGGCGCTCGAGCGAGTCAGACTCGAGTTGGGGCACATGGGCGAGGTCGTCGAAGAGATGCTGGTGAGCCTGGGAGCGGCCTTGCAG
>Ga0316187_10002592_pt1 | contig 15726 bp, 8 predicted proteins | sample CroRivburrow1_MG_FD_204927 | JGI IMG/M metagenome (GOLD analysis project Ga0316187, IMG submission 204927) | Coastal sediment microbial communities from Maine, United States - Cross River worm burrow 1 | ecosystem: Environmental > Aquatic > Marine > Coastal > Sediment | place: USA: Maine... | reverse complement strand
ATGACCACGTGCTTGCTCGATACCAGGATCAGGTCGCCCATGCGATCGGCGGCGAGATCAAAGCGCGCGCAGCCTTCCTGGTTACCGTAAACCGCATCGATACCATCGATGGCAGCGAGTTCGGCTTTAAGCGCTTCAACATCGGCGCCCTCGGGCAGGTAGACGGTGGCATAGGAGCCGAGTGCGCCATGGTGCACGACATAGGGATCGGTAATCGGCAGGATCACGCGTGCCACAGCCTCGCCCATGATGCGATCCATCTCATCCTGCAGGTAAATGATGTTGGGATCGCCCGCGGCGTCATGCTTGGCATTCATGCCGTGATCGGCGGTCAGGGCGATGACCGCACCGAGCGCGTCCAGTTGTGCCCAGTACTTGTCCATCATCGCGTAAAACGAATTGGCGCCTTCGCTGCCCGGTGCAAACTTGTGCTGAATGTAATCGGTAGTGGACAGGTACATCAGGTCGGGACGCACCGTTTCCATCAACTTGACCCCGGCCGCGAAGATGAACTCCGACAGTTCGGCGCTGTACACCGACGGCACTTCCATGCCGACCATGTCGAGGACGTTTTCGATGCCGTTATCAGCGAGGGTGACCTGGTCCGACTTTTCCGATGAAAAGCAGATGGCGCCACCTTCACCCAGTTTCAATTCGTTGCCGAGCAGGCGGCGCAGCTTGTCCTTGGCGGTGACGATGGCAACCCTGGCGCCGGCATCCTGGAAAGCCTTGAAGATGGTCGGCGTGCGCAGCAACTCGGGTTCGTTCATCATCACTTCGCGATCATTCTCGCGATCGTAATAAAAATTCCCGCAGATGCCGTGCACCACCGGCGGTACGCCGGTGACGATGGAGATATTGTTCGGGTTGGTGAAACTCGGCACCACGCAATGGGCGCGCAGGTCGCTGCCCTGTTGCTCGATGACTTTCTTCATCCATGGCATTACCCCGGCGGCCACTGCCTGTTCGATGTAATCCGGCTCGGAGCCGTCGATGCAGACCACGACACGGGGACGCTCCGGCCAGCGATAGTCGCGTCCATTGATACTGACAGCGGGTTTTTGCGCGCTCATGGTCTGTCCACAGTTAATTAATCAAGGGGGGCACAATATACCGTTAAGTTAACGCAGGTTAAATCGATATTGCATATGCTATCTATCGATCAGGCCTATAAGCAAATTCAGGCTAGGTCAAATCCTTCTGGCTGGCGCGGATCATCTCGAGAAACGCATCATTGACGCGCAGCGAACGCATTTCCTGCAGGCACACCACGTACTCGGCGTGTACCAGGTCGGCATTGCTGACCCGCAGCGCGCGCAGTCGCGAATCCGCCAGCAATTCGTTTTCGGCGACAATGCCGACACCGAAACCCGCGGCCACGGCCTCGCGCACGCCTTCGCGGCCGCTGATCTCCATGACGTTGTCGAGCTGCAAGCCGGCGTCGATGATTGCCTCTTCAAAGATCGAACGGGTGCGCGAACCCTTTTCCCTGAGTATGACCCGTTGCGTGAGTAATTCCTCGATCGAAACCGCGCGACGCTCGGCCCATTCATGATCCTGGCTGACGAAAACAACCAGCCGGTCGGGCATCAGCGGAATCGAGAAAAGTTTGCCTTCGCCCTGTGGGATGTTGGGCAGAAAAGCCACATCACAGCGGCGCGACTCGATCCACGACATCAGTTGCTGCGAGTTACCGTATTGAATCGAGATTTGAATTCCGGGATAGATGCGCTGAAACTGTGCCAGCAGTGGCGTCGCAATATAGGGTGAATCCGCGGCGACACGCAGTTCGCCAGAAGTCAGCGCGCGCGCTGACTGCAGTAAATGTTCGACCTCTTCCTCGTGACGAAACAGCAGGCGAGTAATGTTGAAAGCCGACCTGCCGATGTCGGTCAATTCAATGCGTCGACCCAGGCGGATGAACAGTTTGGTGCCGTAGCGGGTTTCCAGATCTTTTACCTGGCCTGACAGTGTGGGTTGTGTGATATTCAGCATTTCCGCGGCGCGCGTAAAGCTGCCGTGGGTGGCAACCGCATGGAACGAACGAAGGTGTGCATGTGATATCGGCATAACCTATTCGAGACATATGTATTATCGATTTGTTAGATAGTATTTATTGGCGGTATAAATGCAACCATTCCAACCCTAGCAGGACACATCAATGACCGATTCTCCCAGAACCGCCGCCGCGCATTCGCCCAGTGGCGATCCCTATCTGTTGACGCCGGGCCCGCTCACCACCTCGCTCACGGTAAAACAGGCCATGCTGCACGATTACGGCTCGCGCGACGCAAGCTTCATCGAATTGAACGCGCGCATCCTCGAGCGCCTGGTGGCCATCGTCAATGGCGAGGGTCGCTATGTCACGGTGCCGTTGCAGGGCAGTGGGACTTTCGTGGTCGAAGCGATGATCGGTAATTTCGTTCCCGCCGACGGCAAGTTACTGATCCTGGTCAATGGTGCCTACGGCCAGCGTATCGCCAAAATCTGCGATTACTACAAGCGTAGCTACCAGGTCCAGGAGTCAGCCGAAGATGTGCCGGTCGATACTGAGCTGCTCGACGCCACGCTGGAGGCGGATGCCGCAATCACCCACGTGGCGGTGGTGCATTGTGAAACCACCTCGGGAATCTTGAATCCGTTACAGCAAGTCTCGCAGGTGGTTGCGCGTCATAATCGCAGCCTGTTGATCGATTCGATGAGTGCTTTCGGCGCCTTGCCGATCGATTCCACGGAGCTCCAGTTCGATGCCGTGGTGGCCTCGAGTAACAAGTGTCTGGAAGGCGCTCCCGGTATGGGGTTTTGTGTGGCACGTGAAGCCGCGCTGGAAAAAACCGAGGGCAATTCGCCGTCGCTGGTGCTCGATCTCTACGACCAGTGGCGCGCGCTGCAAAAAAATCGGCAATGGCGTTTTACCCCGCCGACGCACGTCTTGCTGGCCTTCGACCAGGCGCTTAATGAGTACCTCGAAGAAGGCGGTGTCAGCGGCCGCGGCGGGCGCTATCGGGCCAATTGTGACGTGCTGGTGTCGGGGATGCGTGAAATGGGTTTTACCACCCTGTTGCCCGATCATTTACAGGCACCTATCATCGTCACTTTCCACATGCCGGCGAATCCCGAGTTTGATTTCAACGAATTTTATGATGGCCTCAAAAACCAGGGTTATGTCATCTATCCCGGCAAGTTAACCGTGGCTGACAGTTTTCGCATGGGCTGTATCGGGCGCCTCGATCAACAACACATGCAGGCGGCACTGGTTGCGGTGCGCAATATGCTCGATCAGTTCGGTATCGAACACGTCAACTCAGCAGGCTGATACTGTCCGGCCGTGGCACCGATTCGGGTAGCACAGCCAGGTATTTAAGACGAGCGGCCGGGCTCTACAGCCCGGTCCTGAGTGTCGCGACATAAGCGTCATCAAAGTTTCAGGATGTACTACACTTCGAGTGGTTATCTCCACTGAAAAGTCTATTTCTGGTGCCGTTTAAAAAGAATATCTGGCTCATTTACTATGCCTTTCTCGCGCTGGGGCTGATTTACCTGTTGGCGTCTGCCTACTCCCGATGGGAAACCTTGAAAACCGACGCGATCGTCGAGTTGGGCTATCTCAATCGGATACTGTCATCGTCATTGACCTTGAACTTCGATCAGCAGGAAATCATGCTCGATCTGTTGGGGCATCAACTATTGGAGGATGATTCCACGGCAAATGTCGACAAGACTCGCCAACTTCTGGACGATATTCTGCGCCGCAATAAAACGTTACTGGCCTTTGGGCTGGCTAACCTGGACGGTGATTTCAAGGTCGTAAGCTCAAATCTCGATCTCCATAAAATGCCAAACCTGAAGCGCCTGGAAAGCAGTCGTAAAACTTTTCTCCAGGCGATGGAGGTTGATCGCATGGTGCTTGGCCGAACTTATTTTCTGCCGGCACTCGGTGACATGGTGATACCGATTCGCAAAGGTATCCGTGATAGTGAAGACCGGCTGATCGGCATGATGACTGCCGGCATCAAGCCGCGCAAACTCTTGCCGCAGCTGAGTTCAGTCGATCGTAAAACATCCGCAGTTATGCCGTATCGCCTGCAGGTCTTTCATGATCAGGACTATTACTACGCTTTCGTCAGCGGTATCTCCGATACCGAGCAATTGCGCGAGGTCATCGATACGCCGATTTCCGAGCAACAGGTGAGTATGCTCGATCATTCATTGCGCACCCAGCTCGGCTACGGGCTGGCAGAATTGAGACAGCGTGCGGAACCGGCAGTTTTTACCGATGTTGATAGCGATGGCAAAGCCCAGTTGCATTCGCTGGTCTTCCTGCCCAGGTACCGGGTATGGAGCAGTTCGACATTGCCATTGGATTCGCTGTCGGCCCAACTCTGGCAATCGATGGTTTTTTACCTGGTCACGTTTCTGATCGTGCTCAGCATGGCTTACCTGATGTTTCGTCAGATCGTGATCGCGGAACAGAAGAATCACGATGAATTACTGCGCCAGGCCAGTCAGGATTTTCTTACCGGCCTCAATAATCGGCAGTTTTTGCGCCTGGCGGAACCGCACTGGGTGGGTCAGGACGCTGCACCGTTTTCGGTATTCTTTATCGATCTGGATAACTTCAAGAACATCAACGACAGCCACGGACATTCTTATGGTGACATCCTGCTCAAGGAGGTCGCTCAACGGCTGCTGACAGTATTCAGCGACGAGGATCTGGTCTGTCGCCAGGGGGGCGACGAATTTATCGTTATTTCGCGTACCTGTAACGAAACCGCTATCAGCAATCTGGCAGCAGGGGTGTTACAGGCCCTGGCCTCGCCGTATTACGTCGAAAACTATAATTTCGTCATGGGCGCGAGTATCGGTGTCGCGCGTTTTCCGGCAGACGGTGATACCTTTGAAACGCTGTTCAGTGCCGCTGATACGGCGATGTACCAGGCCAAGAACGTCAAAAACAGTTTCTATGTATTTTCCAGCGAGCTACGCGACGAATTGATGGAAACTACCGATATACAGCAAGCGCTGCCGCAGGCGCTGGCGGATGGGGAATTTTCGCTGGTGTACCAGCCGCAGGTAATCGATGGCCTGTTACCGGTGGGTGTCGAGGCCTTGATCCGCTGGAAAAATGGCGAACTGGGGCAGGTTCCGCCCGACCGCTTTATCCGTGTTTCGGAAGGCAATGGCATGATCATCGATATTGGTCATTTCGTGATCGATCAGGCGCTGCGCGACCTGTCCCGCATCAATCGCAATCACTGCTGTCAGAATCTGCACCTGTCGATCAACGTTTCGATACGTCAATTGCAGGAAAACGGATTCACCGAACGTTTGTCCGGGAGCCTTTTGACGCACGAGTTCCCGGCGAACCAGCTCACGCTCGAAATCACCGAGGGTATCTTCATCGATGACCTTCAATATTTGATTCCGGTACTGCATAAGATTCGTGACCTGGGGGTAAAGCTGTCGATGGATGATTTCGGTACCGGGTACTCCTCATTGAGTTTGCTCAAGCAGTTGCCGGTGGATGAGCTCAAGATCGACAAGAGCTTCATCGAAAACATCACTACGCGCAACGAAGACCGCCTGATGGTTCTCAATATAATCGACATTGCGCAGAACCTGGGCATCAAGGTAGTCGCCGAAGGCATCGAGCAGGCCGAACAATCGAGCCTGCTGCTCGAACTCGGCTGTAACCTGCAGCAGGGATATTTTTACTGCGGACCGGTTGATCTGGATCGACTGGTTGAATACTGTGAACAGTCGACCTGGCGTTTCGACAAGGTTGCAGGCAAGTCGAAATAGCCGGCAAACCCATCTTCATCGATGCAGATACGCTTCCCACCTCGTTAGTTTCCCCGCTTGCAGCGCGATTTGTGCGGATTCCGATTGCTATCGGCAAATTACTTAATGCAGAATAGCGGCAGGTACCTGCCATTCATTACAGAGGAAAAACAGCCATGTCAATTGCGATTCCCGAGCGTGCATCTGCGGTCGTCATCGGCGGCGGCGTCATCGGTTCCAGCGTTGCCTATCATCTCGCCAAGCTGGGCTGGAGTGACGTGGTGCAACTGGAGCGCAACCAGTTCAGCTGCGGCACCAGCTGGCATGCGGCCGGGCTGGTCGGCACCATGCGCGCCAACGAATCACATGCGCGATTGTGTGAATACTCGATGGCGGTACTGGCCGAACTCGAGGCCGAAACCGGTCAGTCGACTGGTTTCAAGCAAGTTGGCTCGTTGTCCATTGCCCACAGCGCCGCCCGCTTTGAAGAATTGAAGCGGGTCGCGGCGATGAACAATGCATTTGGCGTCACCCGTGTCGATATGGTTACACCGCAGGAAATCAAGGCCCTGTACCCCTACCTGGAAACAGGGGATCTGCTCGGTGGTAGCTGGGTTGCCCAGGATGGTACCGCAAGTCCGGTCGACATCACCCAGGCATTCGTCAAGGGTGCCCGTGGCCGTGGTGCGCTCTGCCTCGAAGGAGTGCGCGTAACCGGCATCAGCCAGGCGAATGGCCGGGTCACCGGGGTGATCACCGATCAGGGCGAAATCCGTGCCGATTACGTGGTCAACTGTGGTGGCTTATGGGGACGTGAAATTGGCCGTATGGCGGGGGTTGACGTGCCGCTGCATGCCTGTGAACACTATTATGCGCATACCGAGAAGCTGGATGATCTGCCGGCGAATCTGCCGGTGATGCGTGACCACGATAAATGTGCTTATTACCGCGAGGATGCCGGCAGCTTGTTGATCGGCGCGTTTGAACCCCATGCGGTCGCCTGGGGCCAGCAGGGCATTCCGCTCGATTTTGCTTTCGAAGAACTTGAGGGTCACCTGGACCAGCAGTTCATGCCGGTGCTCGAGGCTGCCATGTATCGGGTGCCAATGTTGCAGGATGTCGGCTGGCGCAGTTTTTTCTGCGGGCCGGAAAGCTTTACTCCCGACGATCAGTTTCACATGGGCGAAGCGCCGGAGCTGAAGAATTTCTATGTCGCCTGTGGTTTGAACTCGGTCGGCATACAGACCTCGGGCGGTCTCGGCCGAGCGCTTGCCGACTGGATGGACAAGGGGCATGCGCCGATGGACCTGTGGGGTAATGACATTCGCCGCATGTTCCCGTTTCAGTCGACGCAAAAATACATCGAAGAGCGCGTCACCGAAACCCTCGGACTGCTGTACGACAACCACTTTCCCTACAAGCAGATGGTGACCGCGCGCAACCTGCGACACTCACCGCTGCATGAAAAACTGGTTGCGCACAATGCCTGCTTCGGTGAAGCCGCGGGTTGGGAGCGGCCGAACTGGTTTGCCCCTGAGGGTGTCACGCCCGAGTACGAGTATAGTTTCGGCAAGCAGAACTGGTTTGCCTACAATGCTGCCGAGCACCGGGCAGCACGCGAGGGCGTGGTGTTGTTTGACCAGAGTTCCTTCTCCAAGTACCTGGTGCAGGGACGCGATGCCTGTGGCGTGTTGCAGCGCGTGTGCAGTGCCGATGTCGATGTTGAGCCGGGCAGGATGGTCTACACCCACTGGCTTAACGACCGTGGCGGTATCGAAGCCGACCTTACCGTGACGCGTATCGCCGACGATCAATTCTGGATCGTCAGCGGCGCCGCGCAGACGATCAAGGATCTGCACTGGCTGAAAATGAATATCGGTGACGATGATTTCTGTTGTGTCAGCGATATCACCAATGCCTGGGCGGTGCTCGGTGTGATGGGCCCCGGTAGTCGTGACTTGCTCGCTGAAACCTTGCAGCACGATATGAGCACGCCGTCGTTTCCATTTGGATCCTTTCAGCCGGTAGAACTGGGTATGTCGCGCGCCTACGCCGCGCGGGTATCTTACGTCGGAGAACTGGGCTGGGAGCTTTATGTGCCGGTCGATCAGGCGCGGCACGGTTTCGATGTGCTGTGGGAAAAAGGCGCGAGTCATGGTCTCAAGCTTGCCGGCATGCACACCCTCGACAGTTGCCGCATGGAAAAGAAATTCGTGCACTACGGACACGATGTCGCCGATCAGGATACGCCGCTGGAATGCGGCATGAGTTTCGTCTGCGCCTTCGACAAGGCGATTCCATTTACCGGCCGCGATGCGGTCCTGAAACAACAGGAAAGCGGTAGCTTTATGCGCAAGCGCCTGGTGCAGTTTCTATTGCAGGACCCGGAAGCGATGCTGTATCACCACGAACCGATACTGCGCGATGGCGTCATCGTCGGCCACCTGACTTCCGGCAATTACGGCCATACGCTGGGGGGCTCGGTCGGGCTGGGTTACGTGCAGGTCGAAGAAGACGTCACGCGTGATTACCTTGAGTCGGGCAGTTTTGCCATTGACGTGGCTGGCGATCATATCGCGGCCAAAGCCAGCCTCAGCGCACTCTACGATCCCAAAGCCGGGCGCATGCGCGGCTAACTGTGCCTGTCCCGGAGTCATCCCTGACCGCTGCGGTGCTTAGTCATCCCCCGATGCGTCGGACCGCCACAAGCGGGGATCTTAGCTCGAATGTTACGATACTCGGCACTGGCAAGTCATTCTCATAACCCTCCCCTTCGAGCGCCTGACAGCGAGTTTGCCGGGCTCCAACCCTCTACGCTAGTTAAACGTCATCCCCGCGCAAGCGGCGGTCCGACGTATCGGGACCTTGCACAGAATGACGGGAAAGACGGTGGGGTGCACGGACCGGAGGTCGGCGCCGGCGTAGCCCAACCTACGTTAAGCCGGCCGCAGGTAGTACGCCGCCGCGCAGCATGCATATCGGCGCCCGCAGCCAAGCCCGCATATCGCGCTAGCATTCCGGATGCTGGCGCAGGACAGATGCGCCTGAACGCCGGTCTGGAGCGAAATCCATAGCTTTAGCTATGGATTGAGGGAAGACCAAGTTCAGGCGTATCTGGACAAGTCAGAGCCGGAATAGGGAGCGGGCCGACCACTAACTATGCTTCTGATTTTGCTGATTGATGCATCACGCTATACCGATCATTTCCTGCAAGGCCCGATACCGGCTAGCGCAATATGCGGGCTATAGCTTGCGCCAGGCCTGGGTGGTGCGCACCACCTTGCGCGTGATGAACAGGTGCAGCAGGCGCGCGATGACATTGGTGTAAAAAATCATCATGCCCATGGCCGCGGCCGGTGCGACGTCTCCGGCATCGTCCATGTTGAGCACCGCCACCGAGGCCAGCGTGGTGTCGGGTGAATAGAGAAAGATGACAGCCGATACCGTCGTCATCGCATTGACGAACAGGTAGATCGATATGTCGAGGATCGACGGCAGGCATACAGGCACGGTCACCCTGGAAAATAACCGGTGAAAGGGTTGCTTGAGTGATGCCGCGACTGCCTCGAACTCGCGGTCCATCTGCTTGAGCGCGGTTACCGCGGTCAGGTGTGACACCGTGTAAAAGTGCGTCACGGTGCAGATCACCAGGATGCCCATGGTGGCGTAGATTGAATTCAACGGGTTAGCGGGATCGTTGAAGAAAAAGATATAGGCGAGGCCGAGCACCATGCCCGGAATGGCCATCGGCATCATCGCCAGAAACTGAAATGCAGACCGGGTAGTGGCGAAGCCGTTGATTTTCTCAACCATGTAGGAGCCGGTAAAAACTACCAGCGTGCCGACAATCGCGGTATAAAACGCCAGCTGTATCGAGTTCCAGTAGGAATCCCAGCCACCACCGTCCATGACTTCGAAATTGTAATTACTGAGACCGAGGCTCAGGTTGTAAGGCCAGAACTTGATCAGTGCGGCGTATTGGCAAACCGCGATCAGGCCGACGATGAAAATCGCTACCGCCGAACAATAGCCGAGGCAAATCCAGTCAAATTGACGGTGGGGCTTGGGCTCATAGGGCACCGAGCGTGCCGACACCGACGCCACCTGTTTTTTCTGTACGAAGCGATCGATGCTGAAGGCGAACAGGGCCGGTATCAGCAATACCACCGAGACCACGGCGCCCATTTCAAAGTTTTGCTGACCGATGACCTGTTTGTAAATATCGACCGCCAGCATGTTGTACTGTCCGCCGATGACCTTGGGCAGACCGAAATCGGTAATCACCAGGTTGAACACGACGAATGCGGCCGAGATCAGGCCATAGCGGGCGCTCGGAATGGTCACCGTCCAGAAGGTTTTCCAACGGCTCGCGCGCAAGGCGATCGCGGCTTCATACAGACGTGCGTCGGAAATACCAAGCGCCGTGGTGATGATAATCAGCGCATGCGGGAAGGTGAAAAACACCGAACCCATGACGATGCCGATGGGCCCATAAATAGACTCGCCGAACAGTAGCCCCCTGATCATGCCCTGATTACCAAACAGGTATACCAGCGCGATGCCGGGCAGCAGCGAAGGCACCAGTATCGGAATCATCGCGATCAGGCGGAAGATACCCTTGAAGCGCATGGTGCTGCGGTTCAGCGCATAGGCGAAGCCAAACGCGAGGCTGACCGTGATGATGGTGCTGATGGCCGCGATCAACAACGAGTTTTCGATCGAGCGAAACAACGCCGGTGTCGAAAAATAACTGCGGTAGTTTGCAAGCCCGGTAGATGACGACGGACGTATTACCACACGGCGAAAATCATTCGACCCGTATTCATGCCATTCGGTATCGGCGACACGTTCGCTGCCGAACAGGAACGAACTGTCAAGCTGGATCTGTCTGATCCGGTATAGCGTCGGGCTACGGAAGCTGAAATCCGGGAAAAAATCGGTCACGCCGAGACGCCCGTCGGAGCTGGTGGCAAGGTCATCCGCGGTGTACTTGCCGAGTTCCCGGTTCAGGCTGTCGGCACTGACTGCGGCACTCCAGCCGTCGCCGCTATTGACCTGGAATTCGAAGTTGGTCAGGTCGAAGGAAAAGGTCGAAAAAGATTTCGACAACATGGCGTACAACGGGAACGCGAGCGTAATCAGCAGGTACAGGCTGATCATCAGGATAAAGCCGACCATGATGCGGTCGTCCTTGCTGGTTTTCGGCTTTATCAGCGGTGCGTCGGCAAGCGGCGCCGCGGGGAGCTCGATCGGGCTGGCCTGGTTCATATCGATCAGCGCGACTCGGACGCGAATACCCAGAGTCGATCGGCAGGTAATTCGACCTGAATCGATGATCCCTCCTCGATGGACAGGCGTCGCATGGCATTGATCGACATGTCCGCGCGCAGGCGGTCGTCACCGAAGCCGGGATGCCACAGCGATACGCGCCAGAAGGAGCCGAGAAACTCCATGTTTTCAATCTGCATATCCAGGGTGTTACCCGTATCAGCCATCGTCTCGGTGGTGCCCGCCGAGCGTGCGCCGGCTCCGTGCGGGATAATATCTTCGGGGCGAATCGCCACCACGGCGGAGGCGCCCTGCGCCAGTTTATGGGGGCGCGAAGCGAGCCTGATGTCGCCGATGGAAACACTGGTCTCAGATTCGACCCGGCCTTTCACCTGGTTCATCTCGCCGATGAAATCGGCGACAAACAGGGTATCGGGTTCGCGGTAAATTTCGGTCGGTGTGCCGACCTGCTCGATGACGCCCTGATTCATCACGACGATGCGGTCGGCCATGGTCAGGGCTTCTTCCTGGTCGTGGGTGACCATCACCGTGGTAACGCCGAGGCGGCGCTGCAACAATTTCATTTCGTGGCGCAGGTGGCCGCGTACCTTGGCATCCAGCGCCGATAGCGGTTCGTCCAGCAACAGCAGTCCCGGCGAGGTCGCCAGTGCCCGCGCCAGCGCGATGCGTTGCTGCTGACCACCGGACAGCTGGGCGGGGTACTTGTCGCCCTGCTCGGGTAGTCCTACCAGTTCCAGCAATTCGGCAACGCGCGCAGTGATTTTGGCTTTTCCCAGTTTCTGGTTTTCGAGCCCGAAGGCGATATTGCGTTCGGAGGTCAGGTTGGGAAACAGCGCGTAGGACTGAAACACGATACCGAAATCGCGTTCCGCCGGTGGTAGCGCGGAAATGTCCAGCCCATCCTGCTCGACGCTACCTGAAGTCTGGATATCGAGACCGGCGATGGCGCGTAGAAAAGTGGTTTTGCCACAACCGGATGGCCCCAGGAAGCAGATGAACTCGCCTTCGAAAACTTCCAGTGAAACCCGGTCGAGTGCCACGAAGGCACCGAATTTCTTGGTCAGGCGGTCTATGCGCAGATAAACCCGTGGTGTTTGTGCAGCTGGCGCAATGGATTCTGTCATGTCGTATGGCCGGCGAGCTTTAGCGATGGATATCGTCCAATGTTAAACGGCCTGACCTTTGAAGGCCAGGCCGTGAAAGCCGTTGAATCGGACTACTTCGCTTCAGACTTCGAATCGTAGCGCTTGAGCCACTCGGCGAGTATCGCCTTGCGGTTATTGGCGGCCCATTCAAAATCATTGTCGATCATTTTTTCCAGCAGGTTCGGCGGGAAATGCTCAACCGGCTTGGCGACACCGGGCATGGCGACGACGGCATAGCCCGTGTTATACATTTCATTCGCCTTGCGCGTAATTGACCAGTCGACCAGGGTTCTGGCCGCTTCGAGCTTGCTGGTGCCAGCGACAATAGCGGTCGCTTCCATATCCCAGCCCACGCCTTCGGCGGGCACGATTATCTCAAGTGGAGCACCCTGGGCCTTGGACTTGGCGCCACGGAAAGCGAAGGAAATACCGATCGGAATTTCACCGGCAGCAGCGAGCTTGCAGGGCTTGGAGCCGGAATGCGTGTAGCGTGCGATATTCTTGTGCAGGCGGTCCATGAATTCCCAGCCGCCGGATTTCTTGCCGAACATTTGTAACCAGCTGGAGACATCGAGAAAACCGGTACCCGACGAATTCGGATTGGGCATGATCAGGTGACCCTTGTACATGGGCTTCAACAGATCGCGCCAGGTCTTCGGCGGCTCGAGACCGTGCTTGGCGGCTTCAACCGTGTTGTAGCAAACCGAAGCTACCCAGGCGTCCATCCCGACCCAGGTCGGGACCGCACCCTTGTCGACGAACTTCTTGTCCAGTTTTTCCACGCCCTTCGGCTTGTAGGGTTCGAGCATGCCTTCACTCTTCATCAACAGCAGCGATGTCGCCGCCAGGCCCCAGATAACATCGGCCTGCGGGTTGTTTTTCTCGGCCAGCAACTTGGCGGTGACGATACCGGTGGAGTCGCGTACCCACTTGATTTCGATATCGGGGTGATCCTGGTTGAAGGTCTCGGCATAACGCGCCAGGTCTTCGGCTTCGACCGCGGTATATACGGTGAGTTCGGTAGCTGCGAGCGCGGACTGCGCCGGCACAAGCATGGTGACTGCGGCAGCGCAGGCGACCAGCAGGCTGCTACGGGTAAGTTTTTTCAACATGTTAATTCTCCTTCGATGTTTTGTCGGGCCGGGAGCCCGTGAAAAATTATTTTAATGTGCCTGGGTTATTGTAATGTTTCATTATTGCTGCCGTTCGCGCAGCCAGATTAGCACGAGCGACAGGTCAATCCCGGCCTACTCTACCCGATAAAACCCTTCTAAGGAATGGTATATTTGTATATTAAATACAGGTTGCTTCGATATACTGACTCCCGTGATCGGGCGATTTACGCTCCTGCTGACAGCACCGGCAAGTCGACGCCAGGCAGGTTAATCCGAGAATACCAAAGCTATCGTGCCCGTGGGGCCAGGAGTGACAATGGCAATTCTAACCACCTGCATCGGCGCCTACCCCAAGCCTGATTTCGTCAAACTACCCGACTGGTTCAATCATCCCGACGGTCCGGATACCGCCGACCCCACCGCATTGTGGGAAAAAGCCCTGGCCGCGCTCGGGCCCGAAGCACCCGAAATTATCGCGCGCGGTGTGGCCCAGGCAATCGATGACCAGATCGAATGCGGCATCGACATCCCGACCGATGGTGAGATCGCGCGGGAGAATTACATTCATTATCATTGCCGTCATTTGCTCGGTTTCGATTTCGTGCACTTGACCCGTAAAGAAGTGCGCGGCGGCACCTACGAAGCGAGCTTGCCGACCATCAACGGCCCGGTGGCGATACGCGATCAATTCCTGGTTGCCGACTGGCAACGCGCCCAGGCCAACTGCAGGCACCCGGTGAAGATCACCATGCCCGGCCCGATGACCATATCCGATACCAATCACGATGCCTGGTACAACGATCCGCAAAAACTCGGGCGCGATATCGCGACGGCCCTGAATGTCGAGGTGCGCGCGCTCGCCGACGCGGGTTGCGTGCACATTCAGATCGACGAGCCCCTGTTTGCGCGCAAGCCCGCAGCTGCACTTGAATTCGGTTTCGAAAACCTGGAGCGCGCTTTTCACGGCTGCCCGAAGCAAGTGCAACGCACCGTGCACATGTGTTGTGGCTATCCAGACAAGCTGGACCGGGACGATTACCCCAAGGCCGATCCGGATTCCTATTTGCAGATCGTCGATACCATCGAAGATTCCTGTATCGACGCGGTTTCGTTTGAAGACGCCCACCGCCATAACGACCTGTCATTGCTGGAGCGCCTGCCCACGACGAAGGTCATCTTCGGCGTGGTGGCGATTGCGCGCAGCGAAGTGGAATCGGTCGATTCCATTCGCGAACGGTTAACTCAGGCGCTACAGCACATCGACGCCGATCGTCTGCTTGCCGCTCCGGATTGTGGCCTGGGGCTGCTCGGGCGCGAACTTGCCATGGCCAAGCTGAGCAATATGTGTAGAGCTGCGCGTTCGCTGTAAACCCGCGCCTGCCAATGCCCGGCAGCGAACGAGTCCCCAGGGCCATCCTTAAATTATAATGTCGGGATGGGGCGGTTGACTGTTGCCACAGTGGCGCCGCAGAGCACTTTCTTCATCCTTGGGGCTGGTGGCTTAACACCCTGTTGGGATCGATGCGAACAGCTTTTCATCGTGGGCGCGAACGGGGGTTGCGATGCAGTCAATGAATTCATGCCGAGGTCTTTAGCGTTTTACTCGAGGGCTGTGAGTCCCCGCCAAAAAACTGGTGTTTGCCCTCAAAATAACTGGTTATTCGCCGATATAGGGCTATAAATGGTGTAATGTCTCCCGTTTAAGTCCATGACGATATTACAAAAATTCAGAAGAATGGCTGTGTCTCCGGCAAAGCCAGGTGGCCCGGGTTTGATCGGGCTCGATATCGATGCTGGCCAGATACACATGTGCCAGATCCGGCCGCGGGAGCCGGGCCTGTATACCATCATCGCCAAGATTTCGATCTCCTATAGCGGTTCGCGTAAAGATTTGCTGGCATCGCCGAAGCGACTCAAGGCCCTGATCCGGGCAGGGCTCAAGGAAAAGAATTTCAAGGGAAAACGCGTTGCCGCACTGATACCCTGGGACGATGTCAATATTTTGCTGCTCACTTACAAGGCAACGGTCGACGACGTCGATGCCGAGGTGCTGCGTATGCTCGACAAGCGCGTCGAGGGGGCGATTGAAGATTACGTAGTCGATTTTGTCCCGGTGCGCTCCAACCCCTCCGCCGAGGAGCACATGATGGTCGCCACGGTATCCAGACGGGACAAGGTGGACGCCTTGCTGCAGGCTTTGACCGATGCTGATCTTGAAGTGGATTCACTCGATATTGCACCGACCGCATTGCGCCGTATAGTGAGTGCGTTGTACACCGGGCATGCCGCCGATAACGTGTTGATGATCAACTGCTATCACGACGATTCCTACCTGACCGTAATCTCCGGGCGTCGCTTTCTGCTTAACCAGTCGGTGCCATTTGGAGAGCGCATGT
>Ga0316187_10002591_pt1 | contig 15728 bp, 10 predicted proteins | sample CroRivburrow1_MG_FD_204927 | JGI IMG/M metagenome (GOLD analysis project Ga0316187, IMG submission 204927) | Coastal sediment microbial communities from Maine, United States - Cross River worm burrow 1 | ecosystem: Environmental > Aquatic > Marine > Coastal > Sediment | place: USA: Maine... | reverse complement strand
ACCTGCGACAACAATATCAATAGCGGCTCCTTTGGGAGTCGTTGTCATTTTCGCTGTGGGTGTGTGTTTGGCCGAAGGTGTTCGTTTAGTGGCGGCGGGGACTAGCGACGAACTTGACGTTCACCAGCATTTAGCAAACATCTCCTTTTGGTCTCAGGTCAATCGTGGTCGCGAGCGAAGCTCGTATTGAGCTGACACTGTTGTCTGTTTTCTCTCATACGCTGGCGCTGCACCGTCGTTACCTGCTCCATGTGCTAGCGATGTTTTTGCCTGAGGGCTGCGTTGTTCGGTCAACGCATCAGCTTCGCTGTGATTGACAGGGAAACCGGTTACACTGGTTTTCAATGCCTGCAAGTACACTGATTTTCGAGGTCGCCGTGCCCTCGCCTCTGTATCGCTGTTTCGACTACCGCGCACCTGGGGCTGTTGGCGACGGCCCACCTGTACCGGGCACACGCGTGCTGGTGCCGTTCGGACAACGCAAGGTCGTAGGTATCCTGCTGGCGATCAAACAGGACTCAGACTTTCCGGCAGGAAAACTGAAAAGTGTGCTGGAGGTTCTCGACGCTGAACCGGTACTTGATTCCGGTTTGATGCAGCTGCTCAGCTGGGCAGCTCGCTACTACCATCACCCGATCGGTGAAACTCTGGCTACTGCGCTGCCCGTGCTGCTGCGCAAACCGGCCAGCCGCCCGGACATGCGTATCATGGTGTGGGCACTGACCGATACTGGTCGCCAACAGTCACCGCAGAGTCTGGCACGCGCCCCGCGCCAGGCAGCTGTGCTTGCAGCGCTCGCGGAGCATCCGCAAGGCCTGCAGCGTGAAGCACTTGCCGTACCGCTTGCGGTACTGAACGGATTGCAACACAAAGGCTGGATCCAGCGTGTCGAGCTGGAACCGACGCCGGCAGAAAACATCGTCAATCCCTCTGATACTCAACATGCACTGACAGCACAGCAGCAATCCGCAGCGCAGGCAGTGCAGGCCTGCTTCGGCAACTTCCAGGCTTTCCTGCTGGAAGGCGTGACCGGCAGTGGCAAAACGGAAGTGTACTTGCGCCTGATCGAACCGTTACTGCAAAACCGGAAACAGGTGCTGGTACTGGTGCCGGAGATCGGGCTGACGCCGCAACTTGTAGAACGTTTCAGACAACGCTTTGCGGTTGACATAGCCGTGCTGCATTCCGCTCTCAACGACAGCCAGCGGCTGCGCGCCTGGCAACAGGCCGCATGCGGCGCGGCGCTGTTGATCCTCGGCACCCGCTCGGCGATTTTCACGCCGTTGAAAAATCCCGGCCTGATCATCGTTGACGAGGAACACGACACCTCGCTCAAGCAGCAGGAAGGCTTCCGCTACTCGGCGCGTGACCTGGCTGTCTGGCGCGCACGACAGCTGAATATCCCGGTGCTGCTGGGCTCGGCGACACCGTCGCTGGAAAGCCTCTACAACGAGCAGCAGGGGCGCTACCAGCTGCTGGATCTCCCCGAACGTGCCGGTAAAGCACTGGCGCCAACCATGCGCCTGCTGGATCTGCGCGGGCAGACTATGCATAACCTGCTCAGCCAAACACTGCTGGATGCCATGCATGCGCATCTGCAACAGGGTGGGCAGATTCTGCTGTTCCTCAACCGGCGTGGCTTTGCCCCGGTACTGCTGTGCCACGCCTGCGGCTGGGTTGCCGAATGCCGGCGCTGCGACGCGCGCATGACCCTGCACCAGCGCAGCGGCGAATTGCGCTGCCACCACTGCGGGAGCCAGCGCCGCATCGATGCCTTCTGCCCTTCCTGTGGCAGCAGCGAACTATTAGGCATAGGTGAAGGCACGGAAAGGATCGAACAGGCTTTGCAGGAACGCTTTGCCGATATACCGATACTGCGTATCGATCGCGACACCACGCGCCGCAAGGGTGAACTGGAAGCAGCATTATCTGCTGCCGGCACTGGAGCAGCACGCATTCTGCTGGGGACACAGATGCTGGCCAAGGGTCACCATTTCCCCGGGGTTACGCTGGCCGCCATACTGGACGCCGACCAGGGGCTGTTCAGTACCGATTTCCGGGCCAGCGAACGCATGGCACAATTGATCATCCAGGTGGCGGGACGTGCCGGACGGGCGGAGAGACCCGGAGAAGTCATGATTCAGACCCACCATCCGGATCATCCGCTGTTACGTCAGCTGGTGGAATCGGGATATCCCGCATTTGCACGGGCAGCACTCGAGGAACGCCGGGAAGCGCAGCTGCCGCCTTATACCAGCATGGCCCTGCTGCGCGCCGAGGCAACCAGCGCCGAGCACCCCAGAGCCTTTCTGGAAGCGGCACGAAAGCTGGCCGAACCCAGCCAGAGTGAGACACTGCAACTGTGGGGTCCGGTGGCGGCACCCATGGAGCGCCGCGCCGGACGTTACCGTGCCCAGCTGCTGGTCCAGGCCAATCATCGCTCTGATCTGCAGCAGTTACTCCAGCAATGGATAGCTCAATTCGAAACGATCAGGGATTCTCGCCGGGTGCGCTGGTCGATCGATGTCGACCCGGTCGACATGTTCTAGCAGGCTGCTAGAAACGGTAGTTCACGCCCAGATTCCAGTAGGTCACATCGGAATCCGCCAGGGTACCGTCTGCCTGCAGCGCCCAGTGTTCGGTAAAGTTCCAGCCCAGTGCGCCTCCCCAGGAACCGCTGCTGTCCGAGTTGCTGGCGGAAAATCCGGCAACCTTCACCGACACATCTGACCAGACGACGCCGTAGCGAACCTTTATGTAAAAGGTCTCACCGACACGAGCTGCCACAAAAACGCCCCTGGTATCGATGTCCCATTTGCCTTTCTGACCCGAAAGCTTGAGATCACCGTCAGAAATGGTGGTGGTGAATTCGGTTTCCGCCGAGATATGCAACAGTTCCTTATTGAAAAAATCGTAGCCCAGCAAAAAGCCCGCGTTGGTCGCCTCGTCAAACCCGCCAATGTTTGCGTCCATGATCCCGACCGATGGCCCAAGGTACAAACCCCCGGCTGCGTGGGCAACCGATACCCCGCCCATCGTGACTAATATTAAGGCTGTTCGCCGGATCACTGTTTTCATGTCCTGTTTAAGGTGTTGTATACGCCACGCCAGCCCGGATAATAGACGCCTTTCCAGCTGACCTGAAATCGATGAAGCATCACCTGTCGCAGTTACTGTCCGAAGCCGTTCAAACCCTGAAATCGCAAGGGGACCTGCCCGAAGACCTGTCCATCGAGATCGGGCTCGAACGCACCCGCGACCGCAAGCACGGCGACTTCGCCAGCAACCTTGCCATGGTGCTGTGCAAACTTGCACGCAGCAAGCCGCGTGACCTGGCCGAAAAACTGGTTGCAGCGCTACCCGACTCGGATCAGGTGACCAGAGTCGATATTGCCGGCCCCGGATTTATCAATTTTTTCCTTAGCCCGGCTGCATACCATGCGACCATAACACAGGTCCTGGACCAGGGTGACCGGTATGGCTGCAGCAGCTTTGGGCAGGGCAAATCGGTACAGGTAGAGTTCGTTTCCGCCAACCCGACCGGTCCACTGCACGTCGGGCACGGCCGTGGTGCAGCCTATGGCGCGACAGTAGCCGACCTGCTGGCTGCCACGGGCCACCAGGTACACCGGGAATACTATGTCAACGATGCCGGGCGGCAGATGGATATTCTCGCCACCAGCGTCTACCTGCGTTACCTCGATCTGTGCGGCGAAAAACTGGTTTTCCCGGCCAACGGTTACAAAGGCGATTACGTCTGGGACGTCGCCGCCAGCCTGCACCGCAAGCACGGTGATGCCCTGCTCCACACAGCGGTAGAGATTTTTGCGGACATACCTGCGGATGAACCGGAGGGAGGCGACAAGGAATTACATATCGATGCGCTGATCCAGCGCTGCAAGGATCTGCTGGGTGCCGAATGTTACCGGGAAACCTTCGACCTGGGACTGAACTCCATCCTGGAAAACATCCGCAGAGACCTGGAAGAATTCGGTGTGCACTACGATGACTGGTTTTCCGAGCGGTCGTTGACGGAAAGCGGTCTGGTCGAACGCGCTATCCAGCGCCTCAGGGAGGCCGGCTATATTTACGAGAAGAAGGGCGCACACTGGTTCCGTTCCACAGACTTCGGCGACGAGAAAGACCGTGTCGTGGTTCGTGATAATGGCCAGAGCACCTATTTCGCTTCCGACATCGCCTACCACATGAACAAGCTGGAGCGCGGCTATGACCGGGTAATCGATGTCTGGGGCGCGGACCATCATGGCTATGTGCCACGCGTGAAAGCGGCTTTAACTGCGCTTGGAGACGATGCTGATAAACTGGATGTACTGCTGGTGCAGTTCGCAGTGCTGTATCGTGGTGGCGAAAAAGTACAGATGTCCACCCGCTCCGGGGAGTTTGTCACCCTGCGCGAGTTGCGGCACGAAGTCGGGAATGACGCGGCGCGCTTCTTCTACGTAATGCGTAAATGCGAGCAGCACATGGACTTTGACCTGGATCTGGCCAAGTCACAATCCAACGATAACCCGGTCTATTATATACAGTATGCCCACGCCCGCATCGCCAGCGTCCTGCGGCAGATGCCGGACAGGGACATGCAGTGGGACTGCGAAACGGGCGAGCAGAATCTGCATCAGCTTACCGAATCGCATGAAGACGCATTGATGGTAAATCTGTCACGCTACCCGGAACTCGTCGAAGCCGCTGCCATCAACCACGAGCCACACGCCATAGCACACTACCTGCGCGATCTGGCCAATGATTTCCATACCTACTATAACGCGCATCAGTTTCTGATCGAAGACCAGGCCTTGCGTAACGCACGGCTCAATCTGATCCAGGCAACCGGACAGGTGATTGCCAACGGACTCAAGCTACTGGGTGTATCGGCGCCGGACAGCATGTAGTCCATGGCAACCGATTACAAACGCCGCAGCAAACGCAAGTCAAAATCCTCGGTGCCACCTCCCTGGGTCTGGGCTATGGTGGGCCTGATCGTCGGTCTGTTTGTCGCATTCCTGGTTTTTATAAAAGTGAGTCCGGAACAACCCCTCAACGAAGAAGTGGCGCTCGACATACCTGCAGAACCTGAAATCCGCGAAACTCCAAAAGCACGTAAAGAACCTTCCCCGCCACCCAAACCACGCTTTGATTTCTACAATCTGTTACCGGAAATGGAAGTACTCGTTCCCGAAGAAGAGATCAAGGGCACACCGACACGAGAAGGTGTAAAGCGCGTCGAGAAACCCGGCACCTATCTGCTGCAGGCAGGCTCGTTCCGCAGCCGCAAACAAGCTGACCAGCTACGCGCAAAGCTCGCCCTGCTGGGAATGGAGACCAGTATCCAGACAGTCAGCATCAACAGCAAACAGTCCTGGCATCGCGTGCGCGTTGGGCCGTTCAATAACCTTCGTGATCTCAACCAGGCTCGCAGCCTGCTGAAGAAGAACGGTATCGATGCCATTCTCATACGATTAAAAGGTTAGTGGCCAGGGCTCAGAAATCAGCCCGGTACCCCAAACTGAAAAAGTAAGACGACGAGTCCTGCGTCTCATTGGAAAGGTCCTGTGTCGACCATTCGCCGCCAGTCTCAACCTCGAAACGGTAGCGCTTGCGCCAGCGGTAATCGATACGCAGCGAGGGTGCAGCGATCCACTGGGTTGAGTCGTTGTTGCTGTTGTCACGATAGTCGAGACGGAACCTGGGGTTAATGCGCCACACGGTTTGTATCGGGTAGCGTGTGTCCATAGTGAGAGAGCTGATCTTACTGGTACTGGTATCGGAATAACGCAACCCCAGCACACTGATATCGCCGTTCTTGATCAGGTTGCTGCCGATCAGCTGCATGTTGTAGAAATACTCGTTGCCGGTTTCGGGTATGGCCTCCACGCCACCGGAAGCGTTCGTTCCCGACAGGTTTGACACGGTGACGTCACCACTGATCTGCAGTATTTCGGTAAACGGGTGTGAAGCGCCCAGCGTTACCGTCGTGACATCAGCGGTACGGTCTTCGGCCAGTTGCCGTATCTGCTCTTCGGTAAGAGTATCCAGCAGATCGTCGAGCGTAGGCAGGCTTTGGCCCTGCAAGGCACTGGTGGTGGTCAGGATCGGGCTGTTGCGGTAGTCCAGCGAGGCGTTGATGGTGGTACGGTCCGGAAATGTCCAGGTACCCAGTAAGATCAGCGTATTCAGCGAATCGTATGATATATCGTAATCGACGAAACTGAGCAGCGAACGCACCGGATCAAAGTAGCGGGCTTCGCCACCAATGGCGCGGCGGTCGAGGATGCCGTCGTTCTGTTGCTCGATAATAAAGGCCTCGAAGTCCCAGGCGTTGGCGAATGTACCCAGGTCGGTGCTGAGTCCATAGAGATAGCGGCCCGTCTTCAGTGAGTCGCGTGTCGAGAACACCGGGTAGCCGGCCACCCCATTGACCGCTAACCAGTCGTTAACCTGGTACCCGACCAGCAGGCCGTCGAAACGGCCCAGCACGCCGCCGGTATTGCGGGATTGCCGACCCAGGCGTGCTGACAGCCCGTACTGTTTCTGACTGCCGTCGATGTACAGACTGCTGACACTGGTGTTGCTGCCCGGGCCCTCATCAAGAAAATCATGCAGGTAAGAACCGGTAAAACGCGACTGAAAATCGTATTTATCCGACCTTTTACGCGCCGTGATATCAAGATCATTCGAAATTGATGACTGTGTAACAATATCGCCACCGACATCGGTGCTGCTCTCGTCACGCCGGTAAAACTGTGAGAACCCGCCATAGATGTCCCAGGGGTTGGAATGTTTTTCCTGTTTCCTGCCGTCACCCAGCTTGCGGGGTTGCTGCCTGGCAGTAGTCAATCCAGCCAGGCGCTGTTTTACACGCGCAGCGCCTTCCCCGTCGGGATACAGTTCGAGGTAGCTCTGGTACTCACGTATGGCATGGGCATACTGCCGGTTGCGTTCACGCGCCAGTCCGAGAAATTCCAGGGCGTCACGACTGTACTGATTGTCCGGATAGCGCAATACCTTGGTATAGAGTTGAATCGCGTGGCTGATATTGTTTTCCGAGATCGCCTTACGGGCTTCCTCCATTACGGCAAAGATTTTTTCGTCAGCGGTGGCCGGCAGGGTGAGGCGTGGCCTGCGCACGGGCGCCTTCAGGGGAGTGGTTAGTGTGTCTGCCTGCTCCAGAGCCTCATTGATCTCTTTCGAACTGGCATAGGCGACCCAGGCACCCGGGTACAGGTCGATCAGTTTTTTTCTGAAAGACTCGGCCTGTTGGCGAGTGGCGAAAAAACCGAGACGCAGGCGATTCCATACCCGCCCCTGAATAGGGAAGCGGGTAGTATAGAAAACATATTTTTCACGCTCTGGTATTTCCTTGAGTGGAGGTTGGTTTTTACCTTCGAGAAACGATTCCAGATTGATGACATAGTGGTCGGCAAGTGTGAAGTAACGCCGGCTGCGTTTTCCTGCCGGGGTTTGCGGCACTTCCTTGATAGCCTGGTTTTCCTCCTTGAGCGGGTTGTTTGTGGTTACAACCTTGATCAGGATATGCCGCCGGTCGGCGCCCGGATAGATCGAATAGGAAACATTGCGGGAAAATCTGAGTGTCAACACGCCACGCTCGATGCTGACAGTCTCATAGCGCGCATCTATCAGAGGAACGTAGTGGCTGGGTGAGGGTGTTATAGTCTGCTGATCACTGGCCTCGGTTTGCTGGGAGAACAGATTGCTGCTGATGCTTCTGAACTGAATCTGCAGCTCGTCGCCTTCACTCTCCGGGGCATGGTTGATGTACTGAAGCGGTATTGTGAAATCTATACGGATAGTGGCCGGGTTTTCGCTGTCTTCAATGCTGATGGTATCGATCACACCGGCGTGGGCGATAGCTGGCAGGCACAGCAGAAACACAAGTGTAAGCGCAGCCTTGCATATGCCTGTCAAACGCCCTGTAATATTGAATTTCATGCGTGAATAGCAATGCTTTCTGTCTACAGAAGCTCCTGAATGACGATACTCAGGCTGCGGTAATCGCCACCTGGAATAACCTGGTAACGAACCGGCTGTGTGAATCGAACAGTCAGATAAGGACCGCCGACGGCATCACCCTCGTAGATCACTTCGTCAATCGCTGCCGTGTCAGCATCGGGTGGAACAAGACCCTCGCGCCGGAACACAGCATCCAGGTCCGATGCAGGTACACGCACCGGTGAAATTCGAATGCGTAGTTCGTTGCCTGTTTCCGGTGGGAAATGTGATTGATAGCGGAACGGAAAAGTCAGCTCCACTTCCAGAATGACATGACCGTTCGCGACATTGAGCAGGGCACTGTCAATGATCTTGTCTCTGGCGGGTGGTCCTGAAACCGCCCATCCCGCGGCGAACAGGATCAGGGCCGTCAGGAACACCGCAATTCGTTGAGTCGGCATTCTTTTAGAAACCGCCATCACTGGCCCGGTGCTCGTTGTTGCGCTGCTCTTTGATGGTTCCCAGGGAGCTGTCGGTGTACATATGGCAGCTGCCTGAGCAGTTCCTCAATTCTCCGATAGCGTAAGAGGTATCCGGGTTTTCGTACTTCTTGTGCGGGCCGGGTTTCCAGTTGCCGGCATGACAGCCCGCACAATCCGGCTGGTATTGCGGTGCTGTCCAGGTAACAGTCTGTGCGTTGGTTGTATGGCAGGCTGTACAGGCCAGGTTGCCGCTATGGTCACCCGGATAAGCCGCCGAGTTATGGCGGAAACTGACAGGGACCCATCGGCTAGTGTCATGACAACTGTCGCACTGCAGGCTGGTGACAAAATGATTTCCGGGTTTACCGGTAGCAGTCGAACCGTTGTGGCATTGAGAGCAACTGCCCGGCGCCACGCTGTTATGGTCAAAGCTGGCCGGAATCCAGGCACGTGTTGAATGACAGGTGTCGCACTGTGCGCTGGTCTGGATATGGGTCGGATTCTTGCCCGTGGCTGTCGTACCATTGTGGCACTGGGAACAGCTGCCCGGCGCCACGCTGTTGTGATCAAACACCGCCGGTATCCAGCCGTTGGTGGTATGGCAGTCATCGCAGGTATTGGCCGAACTGATATGGGTTGGATTTTTACCCGTGGCGGTTGTGCCGTTGTGGCAGGACGCACAGGTACCGATTACATCGGCGTGATCGACGCGGATAACCGGCGTCCAGGCGGTGTTGCGATGGCAGTCTTCACACAGTGTGTTGGTCTGGATATGAGTCGGATTTTTTCCGGTAGCGGTAGAGCCGTTGTGGCAACTGAAGCAACTGCCGCTGACGCTGTTATGATCGAATACCGCCGGTATCCAGCCATTGGTGCTGTGGCAATCGTCACAGGTATTACCGCTGCTGATATGGTTGGGTGATTTGCCTGTGGCAATGCTGCCGTTATGGCAGGAAAAACAGCTGCCGATGACCGATGCATGGTCGACCCGGGTGACAGGCGACCAGGCGCTGGTGCGATGACAGTCTTCACACAGGTTACCGCTCTGAATGTGGCGCGGCCCCTTACCGCTGGCGACACTGCCATTGTGGCAGCTGGCGCAATTGCCGGAGACCTGGCTGTGATCAAAGCGGGCGCCCTGCCAGCTGATCGTAGTGTGGCAGTCATCACAGTTGTTACCACTGCGGACGTGGGTGGGCGTCTTTCCGGTCGCGACCTGGCCGTTATGGCACGAGAAACAGCTGCCGACAACAGAGGAATGATCGAACCGTGTCAGCTGCTTCCAGGAAAAGGTTGAATGGCAGTCATCGCAGTTGCTGCTGGTGCGAATATGATTGGGTGGCATACGCTCACCGCTCAGTCGCGACGCCGTTGCATGGCAGAAAGCACAGCGTCTCGGTGTCCCTTTGAAAATACCCCGCGTATGGCAGCTGTCACAATCGGCGCTGTCATGGGCTCCGCTGAGCGGAAAGCCTGTTGAAAAGTGATCGAAACTGCTGTTACTTCGCGCATGGACGCTGACTGACAGCAATACGCTGAACAGCAGTGCCGTGATAAGGCAGCCCCGCTTAATATTTGATCTGTACATCGCGGAAGTCCTCGGTGGTATGGCAACGTGCGCAGTCGGAACCGAAGTGGCCCTGGTGAATATCATCCTGTCTATGGCAGACGTTGCACTGCTGTGACCGGCTGACTGCACCCCTGGTCGGCCGTTTATGACAGTTACTGCAACGCAAGTCGCGGTGTGCACCCAGCAGCTCGAAGTCGGTTTGTTTGCTGTGATCGAAGATCCACACCGACCAGCCGTTGGGGTTGTGGCAGTCCTGGCACTCAGCTCCCAATGTTGTCTTGTGTTCATCGTCGTCTCGATGGCAGCTGACGCACTCCAGCTCGGTATCCTTGAAGGCGGACGACAGATGGCATTCTTCGCAGGGCACCGTGGCGTGCAAGCCAAGCAGGGGGAAGCGGGTCAGGTCATGATCGAAAACAATACTGTCGCCCCAGCCGGACACCTGATGGCAGCGTTGACACTGCTTGCCTTCCTGTCCGTCGTGAACATCATCAGACTGGTGGCAGCTGAAACAGGTGACAGACAGGTTTTCATTGTAAATGTCGCCGCGATGGCAGGCGTTGCACAGCAATTGCTGATGCTTGCCCTGCAATGGAAAGTCGGTGTCGTGCTGGTGATCGAAGCGACTTTTTTTCCACTGCTTCTCGTTGTGACAGGTCTGACATTTTTTGCCGTAACGGCCATGGTGCGCATCGTCGTTGCGATGACAGTCGACACAGAGCGTAGCCGGTTTCCTGTCCTTGACCGGATCCTTGTGACAGGCCTCACAGCGGACGTCGGCGTGCCTGCCCTTCAGGCGAAATTTTGTGTCTTTATCATGATCGAACTCTGATTCAGCCCATTTGCGCTCGTTATGGCAGTCGGCACACTTCGGCCCGTTGCCACCGTTATGTACATCGTCCAGGGCGTGGCAGCTGCGGCAGGTCCTGGTCGTATCCTTGTATTTCTCATTAATATGGCAGGTATTGCAGGCGGTATTCTGGTGGGCGCCGTGCAGCGGAAAGTCGGTCTTGTCGTGGTCAAAATCGAATTTTTTCCAGCTTTCCACCGTGTGGCAGCTGTGGCAATCGTCGCCCAGGTTTCCCTGGTGGGGATCCTGCCTGCCGTGACAGCTGTGACAGGCCGACGCGGCCTCGGCATATTTTTTACCCGTTTCGTGACAGGCGCTGCAGGCGACCGCGGTATGCGCACCCTGCAGGGAGAAATCGGTACGCCCGTGGTCAAACGCCAGTGGGTCCAGCCTGACAATGTCAGCGTCCCGACCCAGGTGTTCGCTGTGACAGCTTTTACACGGCGTGGTGGTAATGTCGGCAAGGCGCCCGTGGTAGCCAGTCTCGCCCTTAATGTCCCTGTCGATATCTTCGTGGCAATCAAGGCACAGCCGCGTCTGCGTGGCTTTACTGAACCGGGAATGGCATTCGCTGCACTCGGTTTCCAGTTTGGCGTGGCCCTGGATAACCTCGCCCGGCATCAACAGCGTTTCAATATCCAGCGCCTGCACCAGACCGGGTGTCGCCATAAATACTGTTGCCATAGCCATCATCAATATCCGTTTCAGTCTGTCCATGTGTTCAGTTCATTTCCGGCTAGTACATATGCACTGCGATGACGTGCACGATGCCGGAGATAATCAGCATCAGAAACAGGGGGAAGTGCAGCACGTGCCAGATGGAAAACAGCCGTTCGTAAAACTGGAACTCGGCGATCTTGCGGATACTCTCCAGGCGTGCGCCCACGTGTCGTAACATCAAGCGACGTTCACGCGATGACAGGGCTCGCGGAACGCGCAACCAGAGCGACAGATATAAAATCCAGGTACGGGTTCCGAGAGAAATCAATCTGAACAAACTGACAGCGAAACCCGCAGGGGCTTGTCTGGCCTGTTGCTCAAAAACTTCAATTTGTTGAACCGCAGCCGGGTAGGCCGCCTGCGCGGCCTGCAGCGCCCCCTGGAGCAGGGCGGAATGACGGATCAGCTCATCGAGTGTTGCCTTGCGGCCATACAACCCGTGGTGGATCTTGGTATAGAAATACCGTCCCACCAGGCCACTGCTGGCCACTACCAGCATACAGAACAGAGCGACATTGCTGTTCAGGGAACCCAGCTGAAAACCGCTGTGAAACAAAATACACACCGGCCCCAGCACACCGAACAGCATGTGTGTGCGGAACCAGAATTTGACCGGCCCGAGGTGGCGCATGATGCGCAGGTGTTTTCTTAGCGGATAGAGGAGCAACAACAGCATCATGCTGCCGCCGATAATGCCCAGCGCATAACCCATGCCGGACTCGGCTATCAGTGGTTGCGACAACCGGTTGTTCCAACCCAGGTAGACGACAGCAAGCACCAGCAGGTATGCCAGCAACAGCAGGAAGCCCCTAGCCCTGGGCCGGTAGAGATTAATCAGCGCCAGCCCGTCCTGCTTGCGGGATTCCGCCACTGGCGTGGTTTCAATATTCAGTTCAGCCGGGTATGACATGGTAAATCTCTGAGTTGTTAACTTTTTTGGTGATTTCCTAATTAGCGGTCGTTGTCATTCTCGCTTTACAGCCCTGTCCACTTCTGTGTACCATTTCACAAAATTTGGGATATAATTACCAAATAGTAAAATTGGTGCCAGGCTCAGATGAGGGGAAGCGCCGCTCTGATCCAATCAGTTTCTAGCTAACTGATTGTTTTTATTAGCTTGAAGCGAGAAGGGGTACGGATGGCTTTCAGTATCAGTGACAAAAAGCCGTCGTTGTTGAACGACACTGGGGTAACTTTGCCAGGACTCCGAATTCAGGCGCCAACTGAAAAAACCATCGGATTGGAGCGGCCTGGTTTTGCCGTGAGTCCTGCTCGATTTTCCGTCAATCTGTGAAAGATTTCACAATTTGCCGACCGTTGATCCACCTGTATTTATTCAGGTATTCCGGCCCTGACGCCGATGAACCTGTCACCCAATCATCGCAGACAATTAGTGAATAACCACATATGCAAACAACACTGACGTTGTTTCTTTACCTGCTTCCCATGCTGCTCATTTTTAGCTGGTACGCAAAACGTAGACAGCAGGAACACTCAGACAGCCTGACGGCGCTGGAAGAAAACCGCAAAGCGGGATTACTCGAACCGGCGTCTTTGCACCCGCTGATCGACGCCACCCGCTGTATGGGTTGCGGTTCCTGCGCCAGCGCCTGCCCGGAAGGCAACGTACTGGGGTTGATCAATGGCAAGGCGCAGCTGATCAATCCGACCCACTGTATCGGCCACAGCGCCTGCCAGGTGGCCTGTCCGTTTGATGCCATCACGCTGGTGTTCGGCACGGAAAAACGCGGCATGGATATTCCCACCGTCAAACCCAATTTCGAGACCAATCTGGACGGCATCTTCATCGCCGGCGAACTGGGCGGGATGGGTTTGATACGCAACGCTGTAGAGCAGGGGCGCCAGGCGCTGGAAAATATCTGCAAGCACCCGGGTGTGGGTAATTCCAGTGGTGATGTTCTTGACGTGTTGATTGTCGGCGCGGGCCCGGCTGGATTCGCAGCGTCACTCGGGGCCATGGAGCACAAACTGAAGTCGATCACCATCGAACAGGAAACCCTGGGTGGAACCGTCAGTCACTTCCCGCGCGGTAAACTGGTGATGACCGCACCGGTAAAACTGCCCGTGGTAGGCAAGGTGACGTTTACTGAAACGACCAAGGAAGAACTGCTGGCATTCTGGGAAAACGTTGAAAGCAGGACCGGGTTAAAGATTCAGTACCAGGAACGCCTCGAAGACATTGTCGCCGAAGAAGGGGTTTACCGGGTAAAGACTTCGAAAAACAGTTATCGCGCCCGCACCCTGTTACTCTCCATCGGCCGCCGCGGCACACCCCGAAAACTGGGAGTGCCGGGCGAAGATGCGACCAAGGTTGTCTATCGGCTGATCGATGCGGCGCAGTACACCGGCCAGCAAGTACTGGTGGTCGGCGGTGGCGACAGCGCACTGGAGGCCGCCACCAGTATTGCGGAACAACCCGGTACCACCGTCACACTGTCCTATCGCTCCGAATCTTTTTCGCGTGCCAAGGAAAAGAATCGTCAGAAGGTCGAGCAGGCCGAAGCGCAAGGCCGCCTTAAAGTATTATTCAAGTCCAACGTCACTGAAATAACCGATCAGCATGTGACACTGGAGCAGGAAGGCGACGCCCTGACCCTGGACAACGACGCGATCATAATTTCTGCCGGCGGCGTGTTGCCGACACCCTTCCTGAAAAAAATAGGTATCGAGGTGGAGACCAGGCATGGCACGGCCTGAACTACGGGACTGGCCACGGCGGCTAATACTGTGTGCAATGCTGCTGTTTGCAACGGCGACGCTGGCAGACGAGTACAGTGATGCACAGCTTGCCATCCGCACACGTGACTACCAGCATGCTTATACACTGCTGGTAAAACTGGCCCGGCATGGCCATGCCGACGCGCAGTACCAACTGGCGGCGATGTACCGATCCGGTCGGGGGATCAAGAAGGACCATGACAAGGCAGCAGTCTGGTACCACAAGGCTGCCAGACAGGGGCACGTGAAAGCGCAATATAACCTGGGGGTGCTGCACGAAAACGGTTGGGGCGTCACACGGAATGAAGTGCAGGCGATGCACTGGTACCGGCTGGCGGCCGCGCAGGGTCACAAAAAAGCGCTGCTAAAAATCGAAAGCGGCGGGCAGGCACCCCGACCGGTCACCGGGACAGCAGCAACTAAACAACTGCACCGCGCTGCCCTGAAAGGAGACAACCGGACGCTACGCGCTTTGATTGATCAGGGTGTCAATATCGACGTGCGCGACCCATACCAGGCTACGTCCCTGATGATCGCCGCTGAACAGGGCCACGCCGCTACGGTCGATCTGTTATTGAAGGCTGGCGCCGATGTCAATGCGCAGGAAGGTTACGGCGATACTGCACTGTTAAAAGCGGCTGCGGCCGGCCAGGCCACGAGTGTAAGTAAGCTGCTGCACCAGGGGGCAGGCGTCAACCAGGCCGACCGCCAGGGCAATACGCCGTTGATGCTGGCAGTGCGCGCCAACCACACAGCCACGGTCAGTACCCTGCTAAAAGAGGGTGCGGCGGTCAACAGCTCCAACCGCAAGGGTGACACGGCGCTGGAAATTGCCGAACGTAACAGCTATCCGGAACTGGCAAAGCGCCTGCGTCTTGCAGGTGCCCGGCGAGTCGAGAAGCCTGTGGCAAATGCAGGTAACGACCGTCAGCGAGTGAAACAGGCAGCGCAGGAGCGCGGAAAAGGCGATGTGCCCCTGATCGTTGAGGCGGCCTGGCGGGGTCAGCGGGAGGTAGTCCAGGTTCTGTTGTCGCAGGGAACCAACGTGGAAACCCGTGATGCCGAAGGCTTCACGTCACTGGCGCGCGCCGCCTGGCACGGCCATGAAGCTGTCGTACAGGACCTGATTGCCGCCGGCGCCGATGTTAATGCCGGGAGCCGCGATGGCGAAACACCGTTATTGCTGGCGGCGAAATACGGTCACGAGCGGGTCGCACATCAACTGCTGATCGCAGGTGCCAAAGACAGCGCGAATGTAAACGGTGTCTCCGCGCTCGGTAGTGCGATTCAACAGGGCCACAGCGGTATTGTCAGGCTGTTACTGGATCAGGGAGGCAACGCCGCTGCTGCCCGCAATGGCGACAATCACCCTCTGATCGCCGCGACCAGAAACGGCGAT
>Ga0316187_10002590_pt1 | contig 15729 bp, 14 predicted proteins | sample CroRivburrow1_MG_FD_204927 | JGI IMG/M metagenome (GOLD analysis project Ga0316187, IMG submission 204927) | Coastal sediment microbial communities from Maine, United States - Cross River worm burrow 1 | ecosystem: Environmental > Aquatic > Marine > Coastal > Sediment | place: USA: Maine... | reverse complement strand
CAGGTCCTCATCCCCGATCTCCACAATCTCTACGTCAGAGAACAGGAACTCCTTCAGTGAGTCGAAGTATTCCCTTGCATCCCTGATATCCCCGATTTCGGAAATCGCCCACATACCCAGCCACAGTTTGGCGCCGTCCTTGGGGATGGCTTCCACAACCCTCGGTGGCGGCGGCGCATCGATCCCTTCATCGGGAGGATCGAAATCCAGATCAAGGCGCCAGCCATCGGGGAAACTGACCCTGAATACCGGTGTGCCATTTTCCAGGTTATAGATGAATGTGTGTGCATGCGCCTGGGACAGGTAGAACGCGGTTGCCACCACCAACACAAGAGCGAGCGGGGTTCTCATCAGTTCTCAGGGACCTCGCCGAATCGGTCTGGCACCAGCATAGCCGCGGTAGTGGTGGTTAGAGATTCCCACCGAGAAACTGTTGCCCCAGCCATATGAGCCGGTGTGAAATCCCACGCCGTAACTGACATTCGCGTTGTCGCAGCCTGCGCTGAGGGCCGCCGCGCCCAACACCAGAATCAACCGAATGCGACCAGGGGAACCTGGTCTTTTCATTCTGTCACAGCGGCGTATGTCCCTGATCACAAGCGATCTCCGGAAAGGCCTCATTCAACTTTCAGATCGGTGATCTCGATTGCGTCCGCGCATCTTTTCTGCAATTTGTCCTTGTTGTCCAGGAGGCACTGGGCGAGCCGCCCTTCCCCCATCTCGACCGCGGCGCAGTGCGTATCCAGGTCCTCGTCACACTCATTCGCAAGATAAGTCAGGGCACCGATGAACCGCTCCAATTGTGCAGCAGCGTCATAGAGCGCGAATTCGCATTTACCGGAAATCTTGTCCTCGTGTGCATACATACAGGCAAGGATGCGTCCCTCGCCGGGGGTTACATTCGAACAGTAGCTGGTCAGTTCTTCCTCGCAGCCTTTGGCCATGGATTCGATCACGGTATCCATGGCGGACGCCGTGGAGGCCAGACTGCATGACAGTACCAGCAGGAATATTGTAGCAATCCGATTCATGATTCTTTCCGGGAAAAATGTAGAAAGCGGAGTATACAGAAGTCACCTTTGAAATGTAGATAACCGGATCGGGCGTTCGACTCGCGGTTATTGAGACGGCTTTGACCGCCGCTTTCCAGAAGCTCTCCGCGCGATTTCATATCAAACGGTGTTCCCGGCCCACGGCCACGAATGCTGCAATCGCCCTGTCCAGCTGCTGCCGCGAGTGAGCCGCCGACATCTGGGTGCGGATCCTTGCCGTTCCCTTCGGTACGACCGGGAATGAAAATGCGATGACGTAGATGCCGTGCTTCAGCAGGTCGGAGGCGAATCGTTGTGCCGCGGCGGCTTCGCCGATCATAATCGGTATTATCGGATGCTCACCGGGAACAAGGTTGAAACCGGCCTCGGCCATGCGCTCCCGGAAATAGCCGGCGTTCTCCCTCACCCGGGCTCTCAGGTCACTGCCCTCGCCCAGAAGGTCGAGCACCCTGATTGTGGCACCAACAATCGCGGGCGGCACCGAGTTCGAAAACAAATAGGGGCGCGCCCTCTGCCGCAGCAGGCCTACCAGCGGTCCGGGCCCTGCGATGTAGCCGCCTGACGCTCCACCTAGGGCCTTGCCAAACGTCCCGCTATACAACTGGACCCTGTCCGCTACGCCCCAGTGCTCCGGTGTCCCGGCGCCGGTCGAACCCATGAATCCTACCGCGTGGCTGTCGTCTACCATGACAAGTGCGTCGTGAGTTTCGGCAAGATCGCAGATTGCTGGAAGGTTGGCGCTGATGCCGTCCATGGAAAAGACACCGTCGGTCACGATCAGCCTGAAGCGCGCATCTTTCGCTTCCGTCAGGCATTTATCCAACTCGTTCATGTCGTTGTTGGCATAGCGAAACCGCCTTGCCTTGCACAGCCGAATTCCGTCGATTATTGACGCATGATTCAGCGCATCGGAGATCACGGCGTCCTCCGGTCCCAGCAGGGCCTCGAACACGCCGCCGTTGGCATCAAAGCAGGATGAAAACAGAATGGCGTCTTCGGTCCCCAGAAACTCCGACAGCCGGCGTTCGAGTTCCTTGTGCAGATCCTGCGTACCGCAGATGAAGCGCACCGATGCCATGCCGAATCCATGACTGTCCATCGCCGATTTGGCAGCGTCGATGAGCCGGGAGTCGTTGGCGAGACCAAGATAGTTGTTGGCGCACAGATTGAGAACCTCGCCAATCTCCCCGGCGCCGTCTTCCCCGCTCGTCGAGATGCGTGACGACTGCGGTGTAGTGATGGTCCGTTCCTGTTTGAACAGCCCCTGGGCCTCTATTTCAGCCAGTGTTTCCTTTGCGTGTTCGATCAGTTTTATTGATATGGTTGCTCTCTCCCGGTTGGTTCGCGGTCTCCGGTCGATGTTGTCACGCCTCGTTCACCAGCTCAAACTTCAAGATGACCAAAGTTAACCTGCACGAGGAACATCAGCGTGGCCTGGATATCCTCACCGGGACATACAATCACCTGGATCTGACGCCGAAGGGCCGGAACGAAAAAGAGCTCTCTTATCCCATGGAGTAGGTGAAGCCTGGAACAGGTACTGGAATTCCACCCCTCATCCTGGCCTTCTCCCCGTGAGGGGAGAAGGAAACTAACCGAGCTCCGCTCCCCAAGGGAGAGGCGCCTGGAAACAATAAGGTCAGATCCGGCTCTCCTCCACGGCGTGGCAGGCGATCGAGACATCGTCGTAGGATTTGATCTCGGGGGCTTCACGTCTGCATCGCTCGTTGGTATGGATGCAGCGGCTATGAAACACACAGCCGCTGGGCAGATTCACCGGGGTCGGCACCTCGCCCTTGAGCTTGATGTAGTCGGTACTGTCCCGGTTGAGCCGGGGTATGGCGCTGAGCAACGCCTGGGTGTAGGGGTGGCGCGGTGCCGAGAACAGTTTCCTGGTCGGCGCCAGTTCGCACAGCGTACCCAAATACATCACCGCCACCCGTGAACCAAAGTGTTCCACCACGGCGAGATCGTGGGTGATGAACAAATAGGTCAATCCCCGCTGCTCCTGTGCATCCACCAGCAGATTGAGCACCTGCGCCTGGATGGACACGTCCAATGCCGAGATGGGCTCGTCCGCTACAATGAACTCGGGATCGACGGCCAATGCGCGGGCGATGCTGATGCGCTGCCGCTGCCCGCCGGAGAACTCATGCGGGTAGCGATTGCTCCAGGTCGGGTCCACACCCACGGACTGGGTAACGCTGACCACGGTGTCCTTCACTTCGGCATTGGTCAAATCCGGATTGTGGAACCTTATCGGTTCCTCCAGCGTCTGTTGCACGGTCATCCTTGGGTTCAGCGATGCATAGGGGTTCTGGAAGATCATCTGCATCTTCCTGCGATAGGGAAGCAGCGCCCCGCCGCTCAACACATCGATCCGTTTCTGCTGATAGGAGATCTCGCCCTGGGTGGGCCGGATCAATCCCATGATCACTCGGGCCAGGGTTGATTTACCGCATCCGCTCTCTCCCACCACGCACAGGGATTCTCCCTGCATTACCTGCAGATCGACACCGCTGATGGCTTTTACGCTCTCCCGCTTCCTTGTCAGGCGCCCGTTTTCGAATGTCAGTTGATCCAGCAAGCCCCCGTGGATCGGAAATTCCTTGTACAGGCCCTGCACATCAACTAGCGTGGTCTGGCTCATGTCAGGGATCTCCTGCCCCGGCCATATGACAGGCAACGCGCGTTGTACCGATGGTGGTGTACTCCGGGAAGGTTGACCTGCAAATGTCACCGGCCAAAGGGCACCGTGGGTTGAAAGCGCAGCCGTCGGGGATCCCGTTGAGGGGCGGCATGCCGCCCTTGATCTGGTTCAGGCGCTGACCCGGTGTGGTTTTCTGCGGCAGGGCGCCCATCAGCCCGTCGGTATAGGGATGGCGGGCGTCGTTGATGATGTCCCGGGTGTCCCCTTCCTCGACAATTCGCCCGGCGTACATGACGATCGCGCGTTCGGTCATTTGAGAGATGATGCCCAGGTCGTGCGTGATCAGGATCAGGCCCACACCGGTGTTGTTGCACAGCTCCATAAGGAGATGCATGATCTCTGCCTGGATGGTCACGTCCAGCGCCGTCGTCGGCTCGTCCGCGATGATCAGTGGCGGCTTGGTGATCAGGGCGATTGCGATCACCACCCTCTGGCGCATACCGCCGGACAGCTCGTGCGGATATTGATCGAAGCGCGTCGCGGCCGAGGGGATGTGCACTTCGGCAAGACCGTCAATGGCCCTCTGCCTGGCCTCTTCCCTGGATATGTCGTGATGGGCGTGGAGTGCCTCGGTCATCTGGGTCCCGATGGTCAATACCGGGTTGAGTGTCATCATGGGATCCTGGAATATCATGCTGATCCGATTACCCCTGATCGCGCTCATTTCCTGCAGCGACAGGCGGGTCAGATCCTTCCCTTCGAAAAGTATCTCTCCCCCGGAGATATAGCCCGGTTTGCTGATCAGGTTAAGGATCGAGAATGCAGCGACCGACTTGCCGGCACCGCTCTCGCCGACGATCCCCAGCCTCTCCCCCTTCTCCAGCCTGAAGGATACGTCCCGGAGTGCGACGAGTTCCTCTTTGCGCATGGCGAAACGGACTTCCAGGTTGTTGACTTCGAGCAGGCTCATCAGTTCTTGTAAAGTTTCGGGTTCAGTACGTCACGCAGGAAATCGCCCAGCAGATTCATGACCAGGACCAGCAGGATCAGGACAACACCTGGAATAATAGTGATCCACCACGAGCCGCTGAAAATAAACTCAAACCCGGAATTGATCAGCGAACCAAGTGACGGCTGTGTCACCGGCATACCCAATCCCAGAAAAGACAATGCGGCCTCGCTGACGATGGCGTTGGCTACCTGCACCGTGGAAATCACCAGGATGGGGGAAAGCGTATTGGGCAGGATATGCCTGAACATGATGCGCATCGGCCGCAGGCCAATCACGCGCACCGCATCAACATACTCTTTCTTCTTCTCCGCCAGCACCGAGGCGCGCACGGTGCGGGCGTACTGGGGCCACTCGGCAATACCGATGACCAGGATGAGCATCAATATAGCGAGCCTTTCGTACAGCTCGGTGCCGAACAACGCCTGGAAAACGGCCAGAACAATAATGGCCACCATCAGTGTGGAGAAGGAAAGCTGTATATCGGCAAGGCGCATCAGGAAGTTGTCGACCCGCCCCCCGAAATATCCGGAGATCAGTCCGAGCGATATCCCCAGAAACGCCTGCAGCACAACAGCGCAAATCCCGATGGTCAGTGAGATCCGGGTGCCGTAAAGGATGGTGCTGAACAGGTCCCTGCCTTGTGCGTCGGTACCCAGTAGAAAGCGCGAATCCCCGCCGTCGAGCCATGCCGGAGGGATCTCGGAATCCATGATGTCGATAATGGTCGGGTCATAGGGATTGTAAGGTGCGATCAGCGGCGCGGTGTAGCAGGCTACCACGTAGATGCAGAGGATGATAAAACTTGCAATCGCTACCTTGTCGCGTCTGAAGTCGTGGTAGAACGCGGAATCGAGGAGCCTTTGCAACTTCGTCCCTGTAGTCAACCGTCACCTCCGTGGGGCCGCGCCAGCTTGACCGTGGGATTGACCAGCCCGTAGACAAGATCGACGACGGTATTGGTCACCACGAATATCAGCCCTACTACGATGAGGTAGGCGATGATCAGAGGCGTATCCACCCGGTTCACCGCTTCCAGGAAAAGGAATCCCATCCCCGGCCACTGGAACACGGTCTCGGTCAGAATGGTAAATGCGATCAGCGTGCCGATTTGTACGCCCCCGACCGTGATCACCGGCAGCAAAGTGTTTTTCAGCGCGTGGACAAACCAGACCCTGCGGGGCGCCAGACCCTTGGCCCAGGCGAATTTCACATACTCGGATTCGAGCACCTCCATCATCTCGGCGCGGATCAATCTGATAAACAGTGGCAGCATGATTGAGGACAGCGAGATGCAGGGCAGGATGAGGTGGAGTAATCCGTCACGTGTCAGAAATCCCGTTGTCCAGCTTCCGAAAACGTGCACCGTATCGCCCCGGCCGAACGACGGCAGCCAGCCCAGTTCCACCGAGAAGATGTAGATGGACATTATCGCGGTCAGGAATACGGGCACAGAGATGCCCACGGTGCTGACCGCCATGGCGAATTTCGAAAACCAGTGCTTCGGCTGGATAGCGGCAAACACACCGATCGGGACAGAAAAAAATATAATGATAAGTGAGGCGCCGAAAACCAGTTCGAGCGTTGCGGGCAGTTTGTCCAGAATAACATCCAGCGCAGGTCGCTTGAAGAAGTAAGAGGTGCCAAGATCCCCCTGCACGGCTTTCTTGAGGAACCGCCAGTACTGCACGAAGAACGGGTCGTTAAGACCCATTTTCCCCCTCAGTTCCTGGCGCTCAGCCTCCGATACCGACTGACCGACCATTTCGCGCAGCGGATCACCCAGATTGTCCTGTATGGAAAAGGCCAGGATGCTGATGATGAACATCACCAGCGCCGCCTGGGCAAACCGCCTTACGAAGAAAGCAAACATCGAACTAGTTTACAGGTCTCATATTCAGCAAGGATAACCGCTTCGGTTTCTGTCGCATAGTACCCTTCAATCACCCCTCATCCCGGCCTTCTCCCCTCGAGGGGGAGAAGGAGAGGTGACCGGACCGTTCCACTCCGCGGGTAAGTGCAGGACACTGTCCCCTGCTCCGGAACAAGCACATGAACCTGAATGCTCCGCGTCGACTGAAGCATGAAGTACGTTTCTCGATTCCTGGCAATAAGGGAACGGCGGACATCCACGCTTCCTCACCTAAAACAGGTAATGAAACCCCTCTCCGGCGCAGAGCATGCCGTAAAAGTATCTTGCCCCTTCTCCCCGCCGGGGAGAAGGCTGGGATGAGGGGGCCGGGAGGGGTGAGGGTAAAAAAATGGGCCGCGCTGAGCGGCCCATCAAGATATGCCAGCTTTACCCGGCTTATCATTATTTGGTAGTTACTTGATGACCAGATCCCCGAGATACGGGAAGTTCATTGCATTCACGATCGGGGCAATATCCACGCCCTTGCGTGCAGCCCATGAAAGGTTTTGCCAGTGCAAAGGAACAAAAGCGGCCTCGTCATACAGGATCTGTTCGATCTCCTGCAGCATCTCGGCGCGCTTCACCTCGTCGGTCTCGCTCTGGTTGGCTATGGTCAACTCATCCACTCTGGCGTTGGAGTAATTGCCGCTGTTGTACTGACCCATGCCGGTTTCGGTATCCGGCGTCATGGTCAGGAACTCATTGAAATTGGAAGAATCCTCCGTGTCCGAATGCCAGCCGATCATCATCATGTCGGCAGCGCGTTCGTCGAACTTGGGCCAGTACTGCGCTTTCGGCATGGTCTTCAGATCGACCTTGATGTTGATCTTGGCCAGCATGCCCGCCACCGCTTCCGCGATCTTGTCATCGTTTACATAGCGGTTGTTGGGCGCCATCATGGTAAGGGTAAAGCCATCTTCGTAGCCGGCTTCCTTCATCAGCGCTTTGGCCTTCTCCAGGTCGTAGCGGGGCTTCAGGCTTTCCTTGTGGCCGAGATAGCCCTTCGGGCTCTGCTGGGCCGCCGCGGTGCCGAAGCCGCGCATGATTTTCTCCACGATGCCCTCGTTGTTGATGGCATACACGATGGCAAGCCTGACCTTCGGGTCCTTGAGCTCCGGGCGGCGCTCCTGGTTCATCTGGAAGGTGATGATGCGGGTGCCGCTCATGGTCACGAGATCGGTGTTCTCGTCCTTGTCGATACGGTCGAGATCGGCCGGCGGCACCGGGGCAATGAAGTCCACATCGCCGGAAAGCAGCGCTGCTACACGGGTCGGGTCTTCCTTGATCGGGGTAAACACGATCTTGTCGACGTTGCCGGGCGAAGCCGTGTCCCAGTAGTCCTTGAAACGTTCGAATTCGATTTTCACACCCTGCTCGCGGGAGGTGATGACGAACGGGCCGGTGCCCGACGCATTGGTCGACGCGAATGCGTCGCCGTGTTTGACGATGGCGTCCTTCGCTTTGCCGTTCTCGTCGTAACCGTCATAGAACTTCCTGTCCATCGGAAAAATATACGTTGCGGTGTGGAGCACCAGCGGGTACGGCTCCTTGGTCACGATATCTATGGTGTACTTGTCCACCACGTTCACCGCGTCGAAGGGGGCGAAGATGCCCTTGAAATCCGGGCTCTTGCGCAGCCGGTCGAAGGTCCAGGCGACATCCAGCGCGGTCATCTCGTTGCCGGAGTGGAACTTCACGCCCTGGCGCAGTTTGAACCGCACGGTTTTATCATCCACCCGCTCCCAGCTCTCGGCCAGACGGGGATCAAAGCCCAGTTCCTGGTTCCAGCGAACGAGCGGATCGAACATCATGTGGGACAGCTGCAGCGTCCCGCCGGACAGCTGCTCGTGGGGGTCCAGCGATACCGGGTCGGCATCGTAGGCCATTTTCAGGGTTGCCGCGTGCGCGGCGGTACCGATCGCCATTCCCAGTGCGGAAACAGCGACAAGTCTGAGAAGCTTATTCATGGATTCCTCCAGATGATGTTGTCGGTTAGACGACGAATTGGCGACTTTCGTGATATGCCGAAAGTTTCTAGATCGGTTTTTTACGCTATACGAGTAGCTTATTCAAGTATCAATTGGATTTAGAATCTGTCTTAAAATCAGGATCGGGGCGATGACCGGGTTGCCATGGTACGTGATTCCTGCAGGTATTTACGGTGCATACAGACGAATTGATCGAAAACGGCCGGCCCGTCGCCGGATCAGTTCAGGCTCGCCGCGATTGCCGGCAGACGAATACCGAGCGTCAGGGCACGTACTGCCATGAACAGCATGAGACAGAACCACAGACCGTGGTTTCCCCAGACCGGCACGATCAGCCACACCGCGATGAGATACGCCACCAGCGATAGCACCATGGCGTTGCGCATGTCGACGGTGCGGGTCGTACCGATGAAAATGCCGTCGAGCTGGTAGCTCCATACCGAGATGACCGGGGAGATGATCAGCCATGGCAGATACTCAACAGCATTTTCCCGAACCACGTCGATCCCGGTAAGTATTGAAACAATAAATTCGCCAAAAAAATAAAACACCGCGGCAAACAGCAGCGCGACCAGCAGTGCCCAAATCGTTGTGTAGTATACGCTGGACCGGTATGCAGCCCTGTTGCGTGCACCGTAGGCGCTGCCCGCCAGCGCTTCCACCGCGTGGGCGAACCCGTCCAGCCCGTAGGCAAGGATGTGCTGAAGATGCAGCAGGACAGCGTTCGATGCCAGAATGATTTCCCCAAACCCGGTACCGCGCGCAGTGAAAAGTGCGAATGCGGACAACAAGCACACGGTACGGATGAAGATGTTGAGGTTGACGTGCAGCATCGCCATGAACCTGCCGATACTCAACGCCTCCTTCCAGGCGAATCCGGAACCCACATCCGGCAGCATCCGCCTGCAGATCACCAGACCTGTCGCGAGTGCCAGGTACTCGCTGATCACCGATGCGACGGCCACGCCCTCAACCCCCCAGCCCAGCTCCAGCACGAAAAACAGATCCAGAATCACGTTCGACACATTGAGGACGAGCTGCAGCACCAGGGCTGCGCGTGTGTTCTGCAGGCCGATCAGGAAGCCGAGAACGGCATAGTTTCCGAGCGTCGCAGGTGCGCTCCAGACCCTCACGCGGAAGTAATCGTCCGCCAGAGCCTCGAGTTGTTCGCCACCTTCCAGCAGCCAGAACGATACCAGACTCAACGGGTGCTGAAGTATGACCAGGACCAGGCCGAACGCCCCCGCCATCAACAGCGCCCGCACCAGCACCTGGGCTACGCCGGCGCTGTCGTTTGCTCCGTGGGCCTGGGCGACGAACCCGGTCGTACCCATACGCAGGAAGCCGAATCCGTAGAACAGGAAGCTGAAAATCAGCGCCCCTATCGCCACGGCGCCGATGTAGACCGGATCGGGCAGGTGGCCGACGACTGCAGTGTCCACGGCACCAACAAGCGGAACCGAAATATTCGAAAGTATGATGGGACCCGCCAGCAGCCACACCCTGCGGTGCCATCCGGACGGATCGGCGGGGAATGCAGAATTGGAGCCCGAAGTGTTCAAATGTGCCGCTATGGTAGAAAAACAGGATGGGAGTGCCTGAGTATAATGCGCACCTCGATCTTCCATACCAGACCCCGAAATTCAGGACATCTCATTGAACAGATTACGCAACGCCCTCGAGCAGGGTGATTTTGTCATCACGACTGAATTGACGCCCCCGAAAGGCACCGACCTGAGCGCCCTGTTCGACAAGGCGGACCTCCTCAAAGATCACGTGACCGCCTGCAACCTGACCGAATCCCACTCAGCGCGCATGGCCATGGACCCGACTGCCGTGGGCCACCTGCTCCTCGACCGCGGCCTCGAGCCGATCGTCCAGATGACCTCCCGGGACAAGAACCGAATCGCCATCCAGGCGGGCATGCTCGGCGCCGCCGCCCTCGGAATTCGCAACCTGGTGTTCATGGGCGGTGACCCACCGAAGAACGGCGACCACCCGGACGCCAAACCCGTTTTCGACCTGTTTGCGTCACAACTGCTCGAAGCAGCGTACGCGCTGAACTCAGGCAGGGATATCATGGGCAACGCGCTCAACGCGCCCACGAATTTTTACGCAGGGGCGGTAGTCAACCCGGGTGCCGCAGACCAGGCAACCGAGATTGAGAACGCGCACCGCAAAGCCGAAGCCGGCGCCGCGTTCTTCCAGAGTCAGGCGGTATTCGATGCCGGCGCGTTCATTCGCTTCGTGGAAACCGCCGGACTTTCACAACCCGTACTGGCGGGTATCATCCCGATCAAGTCGGTGAAGATGGCCGCTTACATGAATGAAAAAGTACCCGGAGTGGATATCCCCGACAGCCTGATCGAGCGGATCGCCGCCGCAGGTGACGACAAAAACAGGATCGCCGAAATCAGCATGGACATCGCCGCCTCAACCATCCGCGATCTCGCCGGTGCCTGCCGGGGCGTGCATATCATGGCGATAGGCTGGGAGGACAGAATACCGGGCATTCTGAAATCCGCAGGACTGCCGAACACCGCCGGTTAATGGGCATGTAATGCCGACGCTCCGGCAGATAGTGTATATCGTTCTGCAAAATAGCCACCTGTGAACTATCGTCCCGATATTCAAATTCTTCGTGGCATCTCGGTATTGTTGGTGGTCTTTTATCATCTGCAGACGAACTTTTTTTACAGCGGTTTTCTGGGCGTAGATATTTTTTTTGTGATCAGCGGTTTCTTGATGGCCGTGCTTTACAACCGCAGCGGGAATCCCAATGTTCTGGATCGCGGGGTTCTCATCGATTTTTTTGCACGCCGGGCCCGCCGTATCCTGCCTGCCTACTTCGCGACTCTGTTTGTGGTGCTGGGGATCAGTTACTTCCTGTTGTTGCCACCTGAATTTCGGTCGCTAAGCAACCATACGCTTTATACCGCGCTACTGATTCCGAACGTTGGCTACTGGTTCGAGGACAATTATTTCGATGTAGCAAATTTTCGACCACTGTTGCATCTTTGGAGCCTGGGCGTTGAGGTGCAGTTTTACCTGATTGTGCCGCTGGTGGTCGCTATTTTCAGTCGATCAAAAAAACTGCTCATTGCGATGACCCTGCTGTCATTTGTCGGGTGTCTCATTTTGAATGGCCGTTCACCCAATACCGCATTCTTCCAGCTTCCGGCCCGGTTTTGGGAGTTCATGATCGGGTTCTTGTGCGCGCAGCTTTTTACCAATCAGGGCAATGTACGCAGGCCCATGGGCTGGGTATCGGTGTCTGCAACGATTCTGATAATTGTCATAGCCAGCATCGATTACGAAGGAATTGTGCGCCACCCGGGTTTCGCGGCGGCGCTGGCTTGTCTACTCACGGCAACGGTCCTTGTATTCGGGTTGCCGGCCAGTTTCGCGCGCTCCCCTCTCGGCAGACTTGCCGAAAAGACAGGCCAGTACTCCTATTCGATCTATCTCGTTCATTTCCCGATCATCCTGTTGCTGAAGTACGAACCGTTCGCGGGCTCCCGCTACGCAGTAGAACCGGGCTGGGAGCTGTTGCTGGTGCTCACCTTGATCACGGTTGCGAGTATTGCGATGTACCATCTGATCGAATCACCCTTGCGACACCGCAAGCACCGTTTGTCACAACTGGCGCCTTTGTTGGCATGCATCACCCTCGCCATAGCGGCAGCACCACTATTGAAACAACATCAGCGCAGCTCGTACAGCCAGGAACAATTGTCCATTTTTGACAGTGTGCATGACAAAATCACGTTTCGCTGTGGTGTGTTCTATGAACTGATCGCTCCTGTTGCCCGATCCTGCTCGCTGACCTCCGGCGATCATGACTCTTCGTTGCGTTTCCTGTTACTGGGCAACAGCCATGCCGACGCGATCAAGACGGAGCTTGCCGAAACGGCACGAAAGCATGGGCATGCGCTCAGGATCTGGAAAGACAATTTTCCTCTGGGCATGGCGAAAACCACACCGGACAACGTATCTGCGGAAGCGATGAAACATGACATTGACGTTGTGATCATTCACAATTCACCCGGTTACTTTGACAGGGCGGATACGCAAGAGCTTGTTGCCCTGGCCGAAAAGAATGGTTTCAGGGTAGTCCTCATCGACCCCGTGCCGACCTGGAGTCGAAGCATACCGCTGATAGCATGGAACGAGAAATTTGGAGACGGGATTCCGGAGCAACAGCACATAAACGATCATTACAACAAGGTTTCCGGAGACCTGGCGGCGATCGCATCCATCAACGGCGATGCCTTCTCAAGATTTGAAGTGGCTGATTATTTCTGTAAACCCATGTGTCAAAAGGTGGACCGATCCGGTGTGCCGATATATTTCGATAGTCACCATTTGAATCTTCGAGGCACGAAAATACTGACTCCCGTCTTTGAAAAAATATTTCAAATGTAATGACAATATCCCCAGACTCCCGATCCGGGATAAACGACAAATTCCTCCACGGTTGGTTATAGTGGCAAAAAGACACCCATTACATGTCAAAAGAAGATTGTGAAGCAACAGATAGTCCAACTGCTCCGTTACCTGCGCGTGTTATCGGTCGCGGATTACGGAAGATACCTGCTCGATGTGCACAGGCGCAGGGCGGAAAACGAAGCGTTCACCAGGGAACATCCAGAGTTTTCCGTGCCGCCGTCGGCGCTTGCGTATGACGCATACGGTCATACGAGTTCGGCGGTGTACTATTTTACAGGGAAGGAACACGCTCGCTTTCTGAGCGAGTTGATTCGGTCCCATCTGGACCTGGATCTGGACCTGTTACGAATTTGTGTGTGGGGATGTGGCCCTGGAAGAGTCATTCGCCATCTGCCTGAGTGCTTTCCCGATGCCGCCATCGAACTGCACGGTGCCGATTACAACAGATCGTCGATCGAGTGGTGTGGGAAAAACCTCAAGGATATTTCGTTTCAGCAGAATCAGCTGCCCCCACCATTGCCCTTTGAATCCAATCAGTTCGATTGTTTATATTCCCTGTCCGTATTCACCCACCTGTCTGAACAGATGCATTTTCGCTGGATTCGGGAACTATCGAGAGTGGTCACTAAAGGCGGGTTGATAATTTTTACCACCCACGGCGACGCTTCCAGGGATTGGTTGCTCGAACGTGAGCGTTTGTGTTTCGACAACGGTGAGCTTGTGGTACGCGGGCAGATTAAAGAAGGCCGGAGATGTTATGTCGCATATCACCCGGTGGCTTTTGTCCGGGAGCGGCTCCTGGAAGGTCTTGACGTGGTTTCGCACCTGAGGACCGGGGCCATGCCGCAATTTGGCCAGGACATTTGGGTCGTACGCAACACAAAAGGAATGGTTGAACCACCGCTGAACTAGAAACCCATTGACCTCGATGTGACATAGATGAAGCCGGGGAGGACTGATCCTGGCTGAGCTCAGAACATCGATGCGTGGGGTTTGTCCGTGCGGTATACCGTACCGGTAAATACCGCAATCACGTCCCCGTCATCCCGCCGGACGGTGACGCGATATATTCCGACCCGCCGGGAGCAGGAGATCTCTTCCGCCTCCGCGATCAAAACGTCCCCCCTGTTGCCAGGCAGGGAATAGGCCATGTCGGTATGTATTCCAACGGCAATGACCCCATGGGCGTTTGAGGCGAGGCCGAATGCAGTGTCCGCAAGGGAGAACAGTACACCTCCGTGAGCCGAACCGTTGAAGTTCATGTGCTCGTCCCGCAGTTCCAGGGACAGGCGTACCCTGCCGATTTCGGCCTGTTCCACTACCACACCCAGCAGACAAGCAAAGGGATCCCGGGCCAGCAGCCGCTCCAGCTCTTCTCGTTTTCCGGTGTTTTCAGGTGTCATTCTCTCTCTCGCCTGTTCTGTGATCCGCAAGTATCGGGGAGCGTTATATCATTTGTGGTGTCTTATGTAATGAACGCCCCGTTTCCAGGGTCCACTTCACTGGGCGCACCCGCGAACGGAGGATTGTGATGACTAAAGAATTGGCCGACTATGCCGTAAAACTGGTATCCGGAATTTTCCTGGCACTGATTGCAGGTTCGGCTCAGGCCGACCCGATTGTCATCGAGAGTCCGCCCTACCGTGTGGCGATGCTGGAACTCTATACCTCCGAGGGCTGCAGCAGTTGTCCGCCGGCCGACCGGTGGGTGAGCGGCCTCAAGACCCAACCCGATCTGTGGCGCAGATTCATCCCGCTATCCTTTCACGTCGACTATTGGGACTATATCGGCTGGCCGGATCGATTCGCATCCCCCGCTTTCAGTGACCGTCAGCGTCGACACGCGTCCGGGCAGTCGATGCGTACAATCTACACCCCAGGATTCTTTCTGAATGGAGCCGAGTGGCGCTGGCGGGGCGGCGACCTGGGGGCTGAGCTCGAACAGGTGCCTGCGGGGACTCTGGAGGTGGCCATCAACGATGCGGATCTGACCGTCCGGTTCGTCAGTGAGTTGCAGCACGGCGACCTTCGGGCCTCGGTTGCGCTGCTGGGGTTTGGACTAGAGACCCGGGTCAAGGCCGGGGAGAACGCTGGCCGCACGCTGAGCCACGACTTCGTCGTCCTGTCCGTCGAAGAGGCTGCGCTCAAGCTCGAGGGGAACGTCTTCAAGGCCAGACTGGCGTCTCCCTCCCGGAAAGTCGACGCGCAGCGCTACGCGATCGTGGCCTGGGTCAACAGTAAAGGCAGCCAGGTACCCATCCAGGCGGCAGGCGGCTGGTGGGAGTTGATGTAGGTCACTGTTCTCCCGGAAGATGGATTTTGACGAGGCCGCCCAATGCGCCTCGCATTTCCTCGATGGTCAGAAAACTGTCCAGCCAACGACTGCCCCAGCGCAGACAGGTGAGGCGGTCGATTTCGGGCTGGATATCGGGCGACAGCTCCATGATCGTGGACATATCCCGATTGCTGTCGACCTGCGCAACTTCAACCCCGGCCGCCCAGGCATAGTCGAGCCGTCGGTACGATCGGTCGACGGTAAAAACATCGGCCTGAATCACGAGTGGTTCATTGAACTCGCTGCGCGGCCGGGTCGATACGAACTGGCAGTATGGCTCCATCACGGAGATGTCCCGCCGGTGCTTTATCTCACCATACTGAATAAACAAGCG
>Ga0316187_10002589_pt1 | contig 15734 bp, 16 predicted proteins | sample CroRivburrow1_MG_FD_204927 | JGI IMG/M metagenome (GOLD analysis project Ga0316187, IMG submission 204927) | Coastal sediment microbial communities from Maine, United States - Cross River worm burrow 1 | ecosystem: Environmental > Aquatic > Marine > Coastal > Sediment | place: USA: Maine... | reverse complement strand
AAACAGATGCGGCCGTTGGTGCAGCTTTTGCAACGGTTACTGTCCAGCATTCCCAGGGCGACAAGGTTTACACAGTAGAAACAGATCAAGCTGGCATATACCAAACAACTGTTGTTCCAGGCGCCGTCTTTGCACCAGTAGGCGCTGCAACAGCAGGTCTTGACTCAACAGGCACCGCTCTGTAATTACTGCTTGCATTAAGTGGTTAAAAGGAAAGAGGGGTGCTACATTAGCACCCCTCTTTTACTTTCTGACAAGAGACAATGAATTTTTATATCATTCATATCTACCCGGCTGTTAATGCCTCCAATTAGTTAGGACAACCTATCACAGCAGAATCAACTGGCTTGATTATAGCCTCTGCTACCGGCTCGGCCTCAAAGGACGCAGGCGCTACTGCTCAACGCTGCACAGGTAGTTGCCGATATAGCCTGTACCTAACACAACAAAAAAGGAGGCCAATGCCCCTTCTTTTTTTTCTTTTCCAGCATAGAATCTCCTCATGATTGAATTTCTATCCGTTCACAAACAGTATGAAAAACAGATTGGCGAGAAACATGCCCATGTTGCGCTACGCGGTATCAGCTTTGAACTAAAACAGGGCCAGACACTTGGCATGGTCGGGCCCAACGGTGCCGGAAAAAGCACCTCTATTCGCCTCATGATGGATTTCATTCGCCCAACGGAGGGCGAAATAAGAATTCTGGATAAAGCACCCGGCGATCCGGCTATTCGCAAACAGATCGGCTATCTACCGGAAACCGCAAGCTTCCCAAAAAACCTGACATGCATGGAGATGGCCACCTTTGCCGGAATAACATGCGGCATGAACAAAAAAGCTATCGCCGAACAGTCTGAAAAGTGGCTCTCCCGATTAGGACTGTGGGAACATAGAAATCGTCTGATTCGCAGTTTTTCAAAAGGTATGCAGCAACGTATGGGTTTTGCCATGGCGCTGTTGCATGATCCTGAACTGTTGATTTTGGATGAACCCATGAGCGGACTGGATCCATTGGGGCGGGCAGAGATAGTAGCACTGACCGAAGGATTAAGAAGTGAAGGGAAATCCATTCTTTTTTGCTCACATATCCTCACCGATGTTGAACGGCTCACAGATGAGGTGCTCATTTTACACAAAGGCAAAGTCTGTTTTCATGGAGGCCTTGAGCAAATTCACCAACAGACAGGTGAAACAAATCTTGAAACCGCATTTCTCAATGTGATCGAGGGGCAGGGCCGATGAACGCATGGAATCGGATCACCGCTCTTTCCAAAATTGTTGCGCTGGATGGCATTCGTAAACACACACTTATCGGCCTTGTGCTGCTTGCGCTGCTGGCAGAAACATTTGGCATCTTTTTCATCGACTTTTTTGGCTATGATATTGGCAGAGTTGCAAGCGACTTCTTCTTCTCTGTGATGTGGCTGGCAGGCCTCCTGTTTCTCTTCTTCCATGCAGTTCAGGTCATTGCATGGGATGAGGAGCAAAAGATCATCTTTGCCATTCTTGCGCGACCACTTTCCAGAACCGAATATGTGATCGGAACATGGTTAGGACTATTGATACTGATGCTATTTCTTGAGCTGTTACTCGGTACGATTGCATGGCTCAGTCTCTTATGGATTCAGAGTAATGTAGGCGAAGTTTACTTCTTAACGCTTAATGGCACTGGTTTCATAATAACACTACTTGGCCTGCTGCTGACTCAAACAGCTGTTCTTTCGGCTATCATGCTCTTTTCCGGGCTTGTACGTGGTGGATTCCCGGTTCTGATCCTTTCACTGGCATATTATTTTATCTGTTCGGGTTTGCCTGTTGTACGCGAATCCATTCAACGCCAGATAAGCATGAATAACGAAGGCGAAGGCCTCGCCATGATTCTGAAAGCGCTCTCCTTTCTATTTCCTGACATGAACCGCATGGACTATAAAGGTGAAGTGGTAAACTCTCTGCTTTCACTGGATAGTTCAGCCATCATATTTCAAATCGCTTTTGCGATTGTCTACGCCCTTCTCATGATCGCTTTAGCTTGTCACGCCTACTCTCGAAGAGATATTCAATGAGCATCAAGCTGTGGATCACTGGAATGATTTTAGCAACATACAGTCTTCTATTTATCTTTGGAAATGCATCAGGCCTGATAAAAAAGGAGCAACTAAGCCCGGTCATGCCACTATCTTTTTATCAGATAATAGCACCATATTTAAGGCAACTGAGTGCTGAATCTCTATATATCCAGACCATGGTATTCATCGGGGATGTTGATAGTACAATCATGCAAAGGCCCTATGAAAAATCACTTTCCGCACACTTCTTCACCATTCAAAAGCTTCACCCCCCTCTCATTGACACCTACTACTCGGCTCAGGGGTTTTTGCCCTGGCTCAGCCGTGAAGGCACGCTTTCCGCAAATGCTATTCACGAGGAAGGGATGAAGGTTTTGCCAACAAATTGGCGCATCCCTTTTTATGCTGGCTTCAATCATTTCTATTTTCTCAACGATCCGGAAGGTGCGGCCCCACTGCTTCGAAAATCCTTTGAAACCGGAAACTCACCGCGGCTTGTTGGGCACCTCGCCTCCATGCTGGCCGCCCGTGGTAGCGATTTGGTTGTCAGTCTGGTCTGGATAAAGAGCATGCTGGAACGTGAACAGGATGAAACCATACGTCAGAGATATATCAAAGATGTTGACATGTTAGAGCGTTCCCTCGCTGTCCAGGCCGCGATTCGAAACTATTATCAAAAACATGGCGCACTTCCGACCCGTCTTGATGCCCTGATCCCGGATTTTATCGCAGAAATTCCGGTGTTTGCCCAAGGTTACAGATTGAATTACTCGGACGGAAGGCTTTCGCTTATACGACCGGACAAACACAGCAACTGATCCCCCACCTTGGCTGGACATCCCACTCTACAACAATTGCCCTGCCAGCTATTTGATGATGGAAGCCAGCATAGGCAATCATCGCGGCGTTATCGGTGCAATATTTCGGATGCGGCAGATAAGTATTAATCCCCTCTTTCAAGGCCGCCTTTTCAAGAAGGTTGCGAAGATTCCGGTTGGCGGCCACACCACCGGCAATGACCAGAGACCCCACTCCCTCCTGCCTGCAGGCCCTGATACTCTTTTTCACAAGCACATCGCATATTGCGGCTTCAAGCGATGCCGCCATATCGGCACGATCTCGCTTCGACAACACGCCATGGTTTTTCACCGCATACATCACGGCAGTTTTAAGACCGGAAAAACTAAAGTTCAGATTATCTCTGTTCAGCAGAGGCCTTGGCAGCTTGAATCTTGTTGCGTCGCCACGCTCAGCCAATTTTGAGATCTCGGAGCCTCCAGGATAGGGCAAATCAAGCAGTCGTGCAGACTTATCAAAACACTCTCCTGCCGCATCATCAATGGTCTGACCAACGATTTGATACTTTCCAATCGCATCGACACGAACCAGCATGGTATGTCCGCCTGAAACCAGTAGTGTAATAAATGGATAATCAGGCAACCCATCCTCGGAGAGTCCCGGAGCAAGCAGATGCCCCTCCATGTGATGCACTGGAATAACAGGAATATTGTTAACTGCTCCCAGCGCACGTGCATACGAAGCACCCACCAGAAGAGCTCCCATCAAGCCTGGCCCTGCAGTTACTGCAATATGATCAATATCCGGCCAGTCACAGTCGGCCTCTTTCATGACATCTTCAACCATCATGGGCAGGGCCTCCAGATGCTCACGGGAAGCCACTTCCGGCACCACACCACCAAAGCGGGCATGTGTCTCAATTTGGGATGCGACTCTCTCAGCAAGCACTGAGCCTTTGCCGCTCGCTATATCTCCGTCAAAGATGGCCACAGCCGTCTCATCACAAGATGTTTCGATTCCTAAAATTCGCATATGTTTTCTAATCTCACTCTATTTCAGCCTCAATCGTTCCAAGTCCACCACCCTATCTACACCTGGAAACATAGCGACAGGATAACTTCAAAGAACCCCCTTGTGCTATAAACGGTCACAATTGTGACAGGCAACACAGATTGTCTTTTATGTTTTCATCAAATTTTGTGTACATTTTAATTGCAGGAGAGATCTATGAACTCATTAAAGTATTATCTGGCAATTCTGTTTATCTGTTTTGAAGCCTTCTCAGTACACGCCGATGAAGCTATCTCACTCAAGCTTGGATACGCTTCATTAACTGCCACTGGAAGCACCTCCTCATCTCTTTTAGGCGTGCCTGGCACAACACTGACTGACAACACTCTGAATCTTAAACGAAGCAACAACCTGACGGCAGAAGCAGCCCTGCAACTCGGCGATGGCAGGCTCTCGCTCTCCTATCTGCCGCTTAAATTCAAAGGCTCTTCAACACTAACTGCACCTGTTAATTTTAACGGGCAGAGCTTCTCAGGAGCTATTACCAGCGAACTCAAGGTCGATCTTTTTGATATTGGCTACACATATTATCTGATCAATATGGATGATCTTCCTTCCCGGTTGCAGTTAGGAATCGAAACTTCCGTGAAGTATTTTCGCGTTGATACAACGATTAACGGTGTAGGCACATCACAGGCTGCATCTGCCAATGTTCCAGTTCCAACCATCGGTGCACGAGGCAGAGTTGCTCTTGCTGATTTTATCGGCATCTCCGGTCGTGTTGGTTACATCGGTTATAACGGCAACACCTTCATGGATCTGGATGGACAGATTGAGTTTTCTCCCATACCCACCCTTGGCGTTTACGGTGGATATCGTTACATGGATGTAAAGGTAGACTCTTCAGGTGTAGTCGTTAACGCAAAATTTGCCGGTCCCTATGCTGGTGCCTTTTTCAGGTTTTAACTCATGGCAAAGGCATAATCTTTGCAATTTCAATAGGTTCTGATATTCTGTTCGTGTAAAAGATTCTTTTTTGCGCCTAACTTGCGCTTTGGAGGCTTCAATGTCGCGCATATTATTTATCTTCTTTGGCCTGTTAATCAGTGGCCAATATGCCTTTGCTGAGGTCCCTGCAGCTGCTGCCCCCACTGAAGATGAGGCTGTTCCTGATGCCATGCAGCATCTTGTAAAGGCACCTGAAATCGATTTTGCCAATATGCGCGACCCTTTTGCCTCCTATCTCGCTCTGGTTGCTTCACGCGGACGTGCAATATTGGATGAGCAGCGCTCCCGCTTTGAAAATCGTGACCGTGAGATTTTAGAAAACTTTGACCTGAGCACACTTAAGCTGGTTGGTGTCTACAGCATGGGCGAAGACAGAGTTGCCATGGTCGAAGGGCCTACTGGTAAGGGGTATACTGTTCGTCGCGGCAATTACATGGGCAAAAATAATGGCCTAATTGAGAAAATCGACTTCAACACTGTCTTTCTTGTCGAGCAGATTATCAATCCTGCAGGTGATGTTGTTGATAATCAGGTTACGCTGACTCTTGAAGAGGTTAATCAATAACTCTCACCCAGCTAAGCCATGGATCAATCTGCGGTCACTCGTCTCTTTGAGCACCTTCAAAGCAAAAGTCCTGAACCGGAAACAGAACTCAACTACACAACACCCTTTGAGCTACTTGTTGCGGTCATGCTCTCTGCGCAATCGACCGATGTCGGCGTAAACAAGGCAACAGCCCTACTATATCCAATTGCCAATACTCCACTGACCATCCTCGCTCTCGGAGAAGAGCAGGTGAAATCTTACATATCGACACTTGGGCTCTATAACAGCAAGGCAAAACATCTGCTTGCAACAAGCCAAATACTCATAGAGAGGCACAACAGCGAAGTCCCCTGCACACGCAGAGAGCTGGAGGCTCTACCTGGTGTGGGTCGTAAAACTGCCAATGTTCTGCTCAACATTCTCTTTGATGAACCGACCATTGCAGTAGACACACATATTTTTCGAGTCGGCAACAGAACCGGCCTTGCCCCGGGGAAAACACCACTGGAAGTAGAAAATGGCCTGATGAAGGTGGTCCCTGAAAGATTTATGCAATATGCACATCACTGGCTGATTCTTCATGGCCGTTATATATGCAAAGCCCGAAAACCTCAGTGTCATCTATGCCCTATTGAGCAGGAGTGTGAGTGGCCGGAGAAACCGACTGCACATTAACAGTGAGTCAATTTAAACAGCTTTTTCACTCCATTTATACCGGCCAGAGAAACATCCAGAGAAAAATAGAAAGCGCCACAACAACATCCCGAATCCAGGCTGGCCATAACCACCAGTTAGAACTGTCGTGCCATAAAGCTATGGCCGAACGCATTGCGTGCAGGAAAAACATCACACCAAGAAGATGAACAGCAGCAGATTCTCTTAGAACCACCGAGATAACAGCAACCGTGATCGCTATCCATACACAATGCTGCAGCATCTGTCTTAGAGACGTTACGCTGGCAAGGACTGAATCAGAAACGGTGGCTGCAAGAAGAAGCAGACTTGCTGAAATTAACCAGTTCTTTTCAACGATACCACCTGATTCAGAAGCACTCCCGATGAACAGAGCGAGAGGCCAAACCAAAACCGGAATGGCCAGCGCCAGTGAAATCAGGAGATAGGTGTTATATCTGAAATCATTTTCCGGAACGGGTTGGCTCAATGTAGTAGCTCTTGCGAATCCTCATCGTCTACAACCCTCTCCTCAGAGGGGATAGCATAGGAGCCATCAGACCAGTTGCCCAGGTCAATCAAACGGCACCGCTCACAACAAAATGGAAAGTCCGATGCCTCTCTCTTCACTTCCGATTTACATATCGGACATAAAAACAGCCGGATCATGCTACTGGCACCATCATAGCAAAATAGGGTTGATCCTCTTCAATATCGACTGCGACCTCTCCTGCTTTCCACTGTTGAAAACGAACACGGACGGCCAGACGATTACCTGAGCAGTCTGGCATAATTCCTTGCTGCACTGCCGCCGGATCAAGTCCAATCACCAGCAGTCCATGCTCAGTACCACGATCAGGGGTGATCTGATCTGATCCCATTTTAGCCACCCGACTCTCCCAACCGACAAAATCATTAAGCATGATGTCAAGATGGGTCACAGCTGCGTACAGATCATGTAGATAATCACTGAGGATGTCTTTGCGCCTGCTGCTACTCCATAACACATTCAGACCTTGAGAGAGCGAAGGCTTATGTGCCAGAAGGTCCTGCTTCTTCAACGCATTAAAGTAGCTTCCGAGCAGAGCATCTTCATTAAGAAAATCAATTGCATCATGAATTCCCTGACGCATAGACTCTATATAATCTTCAATCATATCACATGCTTCGAGAATCTTTCCTCTGAATTCAGGATGACTCTCAGCCAACTGGGTTAGTCGAGTTCGCATCGCTGACAACAGTCCGACCAGCTCCGGCACAGCCTGCTTACGCCCATGTTCACCCAACAGTGATGTTCTCACGTCAGATGCTGCCAACAGCCATGCATAAGGCTGATTGTACTGGCGCGCATGTTCCAGGCAGCGCAATCCATCGCGCAATTCTATAAAAGAGCGCACTCGTGGAGATAGAGCAAAGCTAAAACGAACCAGATCAGTCAATCAAATCTCCTGTTGTAAAATTCTATCCCGAGCGATGCAGGCAAAGGAACTCGAACCCTGCCACTTTATGTCGCATAAGCTAATCACATGAGACCTATATATTCAGGTTATCCCTCTTACCTACACGCCATGATTTACAATATTAAGTCGGAAAGTGATCGGTTTTTATAGCAAAGTCAAAACTGTGCTTTGGTTTTAGTAATAAACAACCGTATGGACACGCTGCTTCAAAACCGCAGTTATTGAATCCCGAATCGACTCATCCATGCATCAATGTGCTCTGTAATTTCAGCATACACCCTACGAAAAGTCTCTTCACTTCTTCCCATCGGGTCAGATATTTTCTGTCCCCCACTTAACTGGGAAAGCATCATTACCTTGCCAATGTGTGCAGGCCGCATTTTGCTCAGATGCTGGCGTTGCCCCTGCTCCATCACCATTACCAAAGCAGCTCGATCCATATCCGGAGCCAGCAACGTTTGTGAAACATGATCACTCAGATCCACACCAAACTCTTCGGCCACTTTGAGCGCCATTTCAGGAACTTTTCGTCCCGGCATTGAAAGCAGCCCTCGACTAAAGCATTCAGCATTCACACCTGCCTGCTCAAGTTTTAACCGCATATACATCTCTGCAAACGGGCTGCGGCACAGATTGCCAGCGCAAATCATAAGAATCGGTGAAGGAAGCAACACCTCTAGTCCGCCATTTTCCAGATCAACTGGCCGTCACTCTCATGATGAATGCGTTCAAGCATCGCTTCGTGAGCTGTATGATCCTCTTCAGGTACCGTTAACGAAGCCCGCTGCATAATGGTCGCTGTCTCCGCTTTCTCATCCCGGCTGCGAGCACCTCTGGAGATCTGTACAAAACTTGAAGCAGGTTTCGTCTGCACATCCATACCCAGAGAAAATTGCCTGCCTCCGGTCATGCCCAGATAAACTTCTGCCAGCAGTTCAGAATCAAGCAGCGCGCCATGCAACTCTCGATGCCCGCGCTCCACACCATAGCGATCACAGAGCGCATCCAGATTGTTTCTCTGCTGAGGATGCTGCTTACGAGCCAGTTCCAACGTATCGATGACCGGAACATGACCAATATCTGACTTACCAAAAAGTGCCAGCTCATTCATAATAAACCCAAGGTCAAATGCTGCATTATGAATCACCAGAGTTGCCCCCTGAATAAATTCAAGAAACTCATCTGCTATATGTTCAAAAGTAGGTTTGTCTTTAATCTTCGCGTTATCAATGCCGTGGATTCTCACCACCGTTTCAGGAATATCACGTTCCGGGTTGATGTAGTGATGAAAGGTGCGCTCCGAATGAAGTTTACGATTACGAACCTCTATCGCTCCAATCTCTACCATACGATCGCCATTTTGAGGAGACAGCCCGGTAGTTTCAGTATCCAGCATGATGAGTCGCATGTCGGCTATTATAAGAGTATGCATTTTTTTTGCATCATCAAAACTTCAAAAGAAGCTACTCCGTTACGGCATCGCCTCTGCCAAACCACTGATCAGGCAGGCTCAACAGCTGTTCAACCATGCCAGGGTCTGACAATCCCGCTTCAGATGTTGATACCTGCTTAACTTCTGCGTTTGCGATAGGCCCGTGCATTCGATAAACCTTGCGTATAAGCGAGTGAGCCGCACCACCAAACATATCCCTAATCAGAGGCACTTTGGATAGCAGTGCATCAAGATTCTGAAATGGCCGAATAACTAGCGTCAAATCAATATTAGCTTTCTCAATATCCATACTGCCCTGTCCAGCAACATCCATCGCTGAGGAGCGCATGGCTAATTGATGTATCTTAACATCTTTGCCATTCAAAATAGCTTCCATTTGCAATCGTTTATAGCCAAGGCCGGGCTTGGTCAAATCCTCTCTGCCACCAAAGAACAGGGCAGGTAGATCTGCAATACTTACTGCTGCAAGAAACTTCGACAGGGTCCCCCCCTTCATTACGCGACCATCATCCACCCTCAATCGCAAGCGGCCATCCAGCCCCTTCCACCAGGGTTGCTCACGCAGAAACTCTCCCTGCCCGGAAAAGAGAACATGCATATCACCATCTTCAAACAGGTTGGAGAGTGCTGCCCGCTTCATCATGTTTCCAAAGTTACCTTCAAGTTCAGCAAAACCTCTCCAATACATGCCACTAGGTTTTCCGGGCGTTAAGGTTGCTGAGAGTTTCAATCGAAGATCATTAAGCCCTGCCTCAAAAGATCTTAGATCAATCTTTCCCTCTCCCGGCATTGAGAAAACAGCGGCAACATCATTCAGTGCCAAGTCTCCGGTCTGCAGTATTTTTGCCTTGAGAACGCCGGTGCTATTCAATGCTGATGCCAAGTGAATCGTTGCTCCCTCAATGCGCGCATCATCCCATAGAAACTCTTTTAACTCAGCCCGAAGCACCCACGATTTCTGGTGCAACTCAGTACTACGTGGAAGCGTGGTCGGCAGTGCTCCCCTGTTCAGATAGTCGGCATAAACATTTAACTCCCATGGCGCTAAACCGAATGGGGCTATAATACTTAACCCGCCGGAGAATGATGCACTCTCCAGGCGTTCAAGATTCAGCCGAAGCCCGGATGGTGAAAGCTCCCCATTGCCACGAAGCCGAAGAAGCTGATCCCGACAGGATATCTGATCCATAAGAAGTACCGCCACACCTCTCTTCTCGACACTTCTACCCTGATAGGTGATGCCAAATGAATCTCCTATCGCTTTTTTAGTCCCCAGAAGGTTTGACCAGGAGGCCTGCTTAAGATCAACACCCCCATGCCAGCGCCCATCAAACTTCAAAGATGTATGAAGCGTGCCCGCAGGTGATTCGACAGGCAGGTGAAAATGCCCTGCCAGCTGAGCGAGCTCTCCCTGAGCATAACTCTCCATTGACTTAACCTTCCAGACTCCTTTCTCATCTCTTTTAGCAACCAGGTCACTTTCGCCACTGAGGTGGGGGGTTGACCACAAAAGTCGATTAAAGCTAATCCCTTCATGCAACTGCCAGGTCACGTCACCTGAAGAGACCTTGATAGGCACATCTTTAACTTTTAGAGACCATGGAGTCACAGGCTTCAAATGCAGAGTTGCGCTTCGTGGCAGGTCTTCCTCAGGCATCCACTTGATTGAGAATTCCGCATTTGCGGCTGCTTCCTGCCAATCAATCTGAGCCGCCTCTCCAGCATCCAGCCAAGCGTGAAGTCTGCCAGCATCAGCCATGGACGTTCCGTGAATGTCGAGCAAAAGGTTATCCCAAAAAACAGCCAAACCACCCTTAGCATTGCCAACCTGATACGGAAGCTCGGTCGACAGTATAATCGCCTTCAGCCCTGTCTGATCCAGCTCAACATCAGCTTCCGTATGGACCGCCTTGTCCTGATCAAGGCCCAGAGCGATATCAGCGTCATTTACATGCGTCGTTACGTGATATTGAAGAGAATCCCACTCACTGCTGTCAGGCACAGCCTTCCATGGCTTCGCCCATGAAAATGAGAGTTCGGCCCTGGCATCGGTAGCGATGCCACCCTGCATACTGGCTAGCCATTTATGCCAGGCTTTATCATCTTCCAGAGGTCTCAAACCATTCCATATCAGAGGCATCTCAACATGTGGTGAGATGGCGGTAAGAGCAAATCTTCCCTCTCTCCATTCACAACTGGCTCGAACAAGGTTTTTTCCTAACGACCACTCAAGGGATTCCGATCGCAGCTGATCAAAAAGCGCTTCTGTCGCACCCCCAATCAGTAACAATTCACCCTTAAGTGAGTCAAAAGCCCATTTGGTATTCAGAGCTGAATAGGTAACAGGAGAGCCCTCATTTGATGCCAGTGCAAGATTAAGCATCCAGCTTTTAGAGTCCCTCTGCTTAAGCGTCACCTCACCAGTCATCGAACCGCCAAACAGGTCTCGCCACATCTGTGGCATCCAATTCAAATTGGAAAAACTAATATCTACCTGCTCAGGAACGTTCTGCTCTCCCATCTGAATGCTCACATGGGCGCCGGGCACACGTGCACGTAACAACCTATCCTCTACATCAAGCAGTAGTGTAAAATGTTCAAGTCGTCCGGAATACTCCCCATAACGCCAACCGAGTTCTGTATCTTCAAGCGTTACCAGCGCAGGCAGGTCCCGGTACTCGGAACGGTTATCAAAATTGACATCCACATCAATAACACCGCCCGTAAGGCGTATCCCTGATGGAGTCAAACGACCCGACAAAAGTTCCAGGGTTGAAATTTGAACGGTGATTCTGCTATCTCGAACAGCAAATGAGCCATCGCGATTTGTAAAAGAGCTGGCATCAGCCTTTAGCCCCAAGCTCCCTGCCCAATACCATGATAAGGCTCCTAAATTGAGAGCCTTAAGCTCCAGCTCTGTTTTCAGAAACGTTTCAATCTCTGGACGTACTGTTTTCAGGTCCGGCGCAAATAGCCAGCCGGCTACTGCCGTCAATGTCGCCACTGCCATCAGCACAAAAAAGACGCGCCGGCCCAAAGCCAGCGCGGAACTTCTCCAGGCAGAAGTGCTCAATTCAGATGCCTGATCAGGCGTTATCCTTGGCCTCTAACTTCTTTACCTTTTTTTCCAGAGCGTGGAACAACCCTTCAAAACCACCATTGCTCTTGATGCCCTCTTTGAAATCTTTACGGAAATTGCTGACCAGACTTACGCCCTCAATTTTAATGTCATATACCTGCCATCCTGTTGAGGTCTTGTGCAGACGATACTCAACAGGTGTCTCCTTATCCGAATCAATCACCTTCGATTTTACACGCGCTTTATCTTTCTTGAACTGTGCTTCATCAAACTCAACTTTCTGATCGCGAAAGCCTGCCAGACGATTGCCATATGAACGCTCCAACAGCTTGCGAAACAGCTCGGTAAAATCACTCTTTTCCTGACTGCTTATCTTTTTCCAGGCCTTACCAAGACTACGCTTGGACATCTCCCTGTAATCAAAACGTCCGGTAACAACATCACGAATATCACCCCGGTTTTTCTCTGTCAGCTTTGTCACATCTTCACGGGCTTCCAAAACTTTAATAATCCCATTCACTGTGCTCTCAACAACAATCTTCGGATCATCCATATTGGCCCAGGCATTGCCTGCAACAAGCATGGCAAAAAGCAGGGCTACCAATTTAACTGAAAACGCTTTATACATTTCAAACTCCATCAAATATCTGTCTACCGATCTAATCCGGCAGCAATAGTTTATCACTCTCTGCTTAACTCTGAGGGTGTAATTTATTCCTCGCTGGAGGAAAAAATGTACTTACTTACCAAATCCTCAATATTAATTGCTGATTCGGTCTCCTCAATCTCATCACCGGCCTGCAGCATTTCATCATCTCCGCCCTGAGAAATCCGGATATATCTTTCACCAATAATGCCTTTGGTTCGAACCGAGGCGATAGCATCAGAAGTGAGAGCGATTTCATCATCAATCATCAACGTCAGTTTTGCATCAGAGTCTTCATTGATGACAACGTTCCCAACGCGGCCGATAACCACACCTGCCATCATCACGTCGCTTCCTGAACGCATGCCCCCGGCATCGTCAAAAACCGCCTCAACGGCGTAACCGGATGCGCCCAGCCCTCCGATCTGACCAAGTTTCACGGCCATCCAGCTAATACTGATAATTCCCACCAGAACAAACGCTCCGACAATCATCTCAATTTTTTTATACTCATTCATAGTCGCTCTCTCAATATTTCCATTACAGGAAGAATGATGTCAAAACATAGTCCAGCATTAAAATGCCGACTGATCCGATCACAACTGCCTGCGTTGTTGCCTTGGCAACACCCTCTGTGGTTGGTTCAGCCCGATAACCCATGTAGGTACAGACCGAACCCACCAGAAAACCAAAGGCCACAGCCTTGGTCCAGCCGGTATAAAGATCTTCAGGCAGAATTTTTGCGATCATCTCACCGGTAAATGCGCCGGCGTTAACACCCAACATTTCAACACCAACCACATAGCCTGCAGCCAGCCCGATAATATCAAACATAGAGACCAGCAGTGGCAGGGCAATGGTTGTCGCCACAATTCTTGGAAGAATAATCCGTGATTGCGGATTCACAGCCATCATCTGCAGTGCATCCAGCTGTTCGGTTACCCGCATAATACCAATCTCGGCGGTAATACTGGAACCGGCACGTCCCACCAGCATCAAAGCACCCAAAACCGGGCCTAACTCACGGATAATTGAGAGGGCTACAGCCGAGCCTAATAACGACTCCGATCCAAACTTGGCAAGCGTGTAATAACCTTGCAGTGAAAGCACCATACCGGTAAATGCTCCGGTGATGGCAATAATAATAAAGGAACCCACACCCAACGCATAAAGCTGAAGAACAAAGTGTTTGCCCTGCCATGGAGGTGAAAAAATCAGCGCCAGTGAAGAGCCTGTTACCGAAGCCATATCGCCAAGCCATGCAACCGCGCCAAGCGCCTTGCGCCCAAGCCGACCCAAGAGCCTCTCAAATCCGTTATGTGCTACTGCCACCTGATCACTCATCCAACCTTCTCCACAGCTCCACCCAGAAGATCATCAATATAGGGGGTCTTGCTTCTTGAGAATGGGATCGGTCCGTCGGGCCTGCCTTCAATAAACTGGCTTACCCGTTCATCTGTGCTCTGCCGAATCTCATCCGGCGTGCCTTCAGCAATAATCTCTCCCTGCCAAAGCAGTATCACATGGTCGGCTATGGAGAGGCCTGCATTCACATCATGGGTCACAACAACCGAAGTCATTTTGGTTTTCTGGGTCAGGTCATCTATCAGTGTCGCCACTACACCTGCAGAGATCGGATCAAGGCCTGAGGTTGGCTCATCAAAAAATACCACTTCAGGATCCATCGCCAGAGCCCGCGCAAAAGCAACACGCTTAGCCATACCACCGGAAAGCTCAGACGGCATCAGATGCTCAAACCCTCTTAGCCCTACCTGCTCAAGTTTCATTGATACAATGGTACGAATGACTGATTCATCCAACTTTGTATGCTCATGTAACGTAAAAGCCACATTGTCATAAACATTGAGCGAATTCAGCAGTGCAGAGTATTGGAACACCATGCCCATACGGGAACGAAGCTCATAAAGGCGTTTGGTACTTACTGCTGCAAGATCATCACCATCAAACCAGATTGAACCGGATGTTGGCGTATCCAGTGCAGCCAAAAGCCGAAGAAGCGTCGTTTTACCGGAGCCGGAGCCGCCCATTATCACTGTAGTGGCATGTTCACGAATATGCACATTGGTGCTATCCAGCGCCACCGTATCACCGAATCGGCGCGTTAGCCCTTCAGCCCGGATCATCGATTATTCCCCTGAAAACCACTATCATGAATCGAAATCTAATCGCTTCTCAACCTCTTTGCACTCGCATTTTTGTTAAAAGCTATTAATGCAAATCTGCAGCCTATGTTGTTAAGAAATATTACGATGCTCGAAATTCGTTCTGACAAACCTTAGTCTTGTGAGATGAGTGATGAAGCGATCCAAAAAGCCATTGAGTCGGCACCTCAGTTTAAAGAAACCATTCTCCATCTAGCTGACATTTCACCGCTATTTGTTGATCTGATGCGCAATGCAACAGATGAGGAGATGGCTCGCCTGTTCCAAGCGGAGAAGGGTGCGCTGCTTCCTGACGCTTCCACCCCATGGATTCCTGACAACAGCCTGGATAATCCGAACAGTGCCATGCTGGCACTTCGTGAATGCAAACGACGTGGTATGCGCCATTTTCTCTGGTGGGAACTGGGCCTGCATGCAGATATTGAAAAGTCTGCACGTCACCTGGGCATATGGGCAGGTGGACTACTGCAATCCTCATTTGAACTGGCCGCCCAACTGATCAAACCAAGATTTGGCGAGATAGAAGGCGGCCGCTTCACCATTATCGGGCTGGGCAAACTGGGTGGTATGGAGCTCAATCTGGGTTCCGATGTTGATATTCTCTATATCTGGGATGCTGAATCCCGCGAAACTACGGGAGGCCGCCGCTCGGTTTCTGCACAGGAGTATTATCAGAATCTCTCGCGTATGATCATCAAACTAATGGGTGAGCACAGTATTGGTGGCATCGTCTGGCCGGTAGATATGCGCCTGCGCCCAGGTGGTGATGGCTCTGCCATCTGCCTCAATCTTGATGCCACACTTGATCAC
>Ga0316187_10002586_pt1 | contig 15749 bp, 13 predicted proteins | sample CroRivburrow1_MG_FD_204927 | JGI IMG/M metagenome (GOLD analysis project Ga0316187, IMG submission 204927) | Coastal sediment microbial communities from Maine, United States - Cross River worm burrow 1 | ecosystem: Environmental > Aquatic > Marine > Coastal > Sediment | place: USA: Maine... | reverse complement strand
TCCACGCGAGTTGCGAGCAGGGGTTGCTGAACTTATCAAATACGGGCTGATTCGCGATGCTGCGTTTTTCTCTTATCTGCAAGAGCATATCCAGTCCTTGCTTACGCTTGATGCTGATGCCGTCGGGAAGGTGATATACGACTCCTGTCGCCATAAGGCTGAGGTGGTCATGGCTGATGAAACCGAGCAAGGGGTTCGGGCCTTGCTCAATCTGGGGCACACCTTCGGCCATGCCATCGAATCGATGACTCACTACACGCAATATCTGCATGGGGAGGCTGTGGCGCTGGGAACCCTGATGGCCGCCAGATTGTCAGCTCAGCTTGATTATGTTTCCGCATCGCTTGAGACAGATATTCGCGAACTCTATGAACGGTGTGGGCTCCCCGTTGATATTCCCGTTTTTTCGACTGATGACTGGTTGGAAGCCATGGGGCATGACAAGAAGAATGTGGGCAGACAAATTCGTTTCGTGCTCCTGAAACACATTGGCGAAGCGTTTGTTGCCGAGGACGTGGACGAGAAATCTGTCCGGGCGTTGATCGCTTCCTTCGACTGATAAAAAAAACGGCCCGACAATCGTCGAGCCGCTTGTTTCGTTTGTTTGTTTTGCTTAGTCGTCGTTGAGCATCCCGAACATGGCCAGCACATGCTGGAACAACAGGAATACATCCAGATACAATGTAAGTGCTGCAGCAATATATTCGTTATTCGGATAATCACGCAGGATATTGGATGTGTCGTACAGGATGAATGCTGAGAACAACAGAACGCCCATGCCTGAAATACCAAGTGCCATCAGCGGTGATTCAAAGAAGAAATAGTTGGATAGACCCAGCACGATGATTGAGACCAGACCAACCCAGACAAACCCCTTAAGAAAAGAAAAGTCACGGCGTGAAATGAATGTGTACGCAGTCAGTGAGACAAAAGCCACTGCTGTGGTCATGAAGGCCTGTGTGACCAGCATGGGAGATTTTGCGGCAACAATGCCGACCAGAGGCGCGATGGCCATGCCTGTAATGCCACCAAAGGCGAGCAGGGCGGCAAAATTCAGGCCTGCCATATGACGAACAGCCTGCACGGCAAAGATACCGCCGATCATGATGAACAACATCATAAACGGATGCTCATACGGGAATGCGAGTCCCATCGACATATATGCGCCGACACTTCCGGCAGCGATGCACAGGGCAAGCATGCCGTAGGTTTTACCCAAGAATGTGATGCGCGAGTCAACCAGTTGGGTGGATGTTATGTTGGCTTGGTTCATGTATACCTCCGAAATGTGATGCGACGTAATGTAAGGATGCTTACCGATGGGTCAAGTACGACCTGTTGCTAGTTCAGCGTATATGTTTGTCTTCCGGGATAACTTCCGCATCAATGAAGTCGGATTGCCCTGTTCTGTTGATTTGCTGAATTGGCAGCAGCTTTTTAATGATCAACTGGCGAAGAAAGGGTACGAGTAGTAGGAAACCAACCGTGTCGGTAACGAATCCAGGAATGAATAGAAGAATACCTGCTAGAGCAATCATCAAGCCGTGAAATCCGTGCTCAGCAGGAATTTCACCATGGGCCATTTGCTTCTGGGCATCTATCAGTGTGCTCATGCCTTGCCAGCGAATCAGGAAGCCCCCCAGGGCGGCTGTGAGCAGGCATAGCATGATGGTGGACAGGCCACCGATTCCGCTACCGACCTCGATCAACACATAGAGCTCCAGTAGAGGAACAAATATAAACAATACAAATAAAATTCTTAGCATGGCCTATGTATAAGGGCAGGAGGCTTTCTATTCAAGTCCCTATCCCATGTTTATGGGATATACAGTAAAACATATCTTTCTATGATTCATGCATAAATCGGCCAATAAGCAATTTGAATTCTCAGTTGGGTTCGGGGGAGACAGAATGGCAGGGAAGGGATCTTGAATCCTGTCTCTGCCATTTTTGTTTGTGAAACGTAGGTTCGCAGATTTATCTCAAGGCTAGGCTGGCAAAGGCAGCGATACCTGAACGCATGGCTGACTCGTCGATATCGAAGCAGGGGTGGTGCAGCGGATAACGAGTTTCAGGATTTCCGCCAGTACCCAAGCGGAACAAACAACCGGGGATATCATGCAAGAATTCGGCAAAATCCTCGCCACCCATCGAGGGCTCGTTGATTTCAATGAGTTTTACATCAGGAAGAAAACAATTAAATGTATCGCGAGCTTGTGACAACAAGTTCGAATCATTGATCAATACTGGTGTTGCCTGCCTTAGCATGAATTTAGCCGTTGCCCCCCAGGTTTCAGCTGTCTGACGTATAATTTGATCCATGCGCCTGCGAATCTCCTCATGCGCTTCTGGATGCAGGCTGCGAAAGGTGCCGGAAAAAGAGATGTGATCGGGAATGACATTGGCGGCGTGCCCACCATGAATCTGACCAATCGTCAGTACTGCTGGATGCAATGGATTAACACGCCTGCCTACAATTTGATGTAAAGCCTGGATGACTTGTGTGGCGACCAGTACGACATCAATACATTCATGTGGACGGGCTGCATGGCCACCGTGCCCGTGAATTTCGACATCGAACATATCGGCGGCGGCACACATTGCTCCGTCGCGCAAGCCAATAGCTCCGGCTGGAAGATAGGGGTAGACGTGCATGGCATAAATCCGTTCGGGATGAATGCCGTCAAACAGCTTGTCGCGCAACATTGAAGAAGCACCTTCGCAGGTTTCTTCAGCGGGTTGAAACACGAAAGCAACATTACACGAGAGCTCATTACGCAACCGGCTAAGAAGCTTTGCAGTGCCCAGTAAAACCGCACTGTGCACATCGTGGCCGCAGGCGTGCGATACCGATTCGATGCGCGAGGCGTAGGCGCATTGTTTGCCGTCCTGAATCGGTAGGGCATCCATGTCGGCGCGTAGAGCGATCCATGGTAAGGACTCATCCACAAGGAGGGTGGCCAGAACACCATGACCACCGATACCTTCGCGAACCTTTAGCCCCAATTCTTTACATCCATTTGCCAATAGGTGTGCTGTTTGTTGTTCATCGCCGGAAAGTTCCGGGTGTTCGTGTAGGTAACGTCGGACACGGATGGCTTCAGGCATCACCTCGTTTACGGCGGCCAACAATTCGGCGGCTGTCATGGCTGTTGATTCCATCCATCATTTTTTTGCATAGATCGAACCATGTCACCCCAGTCTGTGGATGTCTCCCGTATCTGCCGCTGCCTGGAAGCACCGTCTCCCAATTTTCGCCACTCGCTGAGTTGCCGACAGACGATGGCTACATCTGCCGCATCGGCGCCGTTTTTGGAAAGTATTTCCAGTCTTGAACCCAACAGGTCCAGCACAGGCACAACCTTTTCTCCATCCGGATCAATCAGTTTTGCCTGCATGCCATAGCGACAGGCTCGCCAGCGGTTTTCGCGGATCAGAGAGGGATGGACACGGCGAAAGCCTTGTGAATCGGCTTGAGCCGCCGCCATAACCTCAGCGCGCACGTATGCGATATAGGCCAGCGTATCACTGCGTGTAGCAGGCATATCGCCCATGCGTACTTCCAGGGTGCCAAAATCGGGATGTGGACGCATTTCCCACCAGATATCGCGCACCGAATCGATGCTTCCGGTATTCATCAGGCGTTGTGCACAGCATGCAAAATCTGACCAATCTTCGAAGTAGAAGGGCATGCCGCCCTGACTCAAGCCCTCGAATATTTTCAATCGGGTTGAACTCAGGCCTGTATCCTGACCGGACCAGTATGGGGAATTGGCCGAAATTGCGAGAAAGATCGGCATGATTGGCATCAGGCGATTCATCGTGGCAATGCAGGTGTCGCCGTCAGGCATGCCGATATGCACATGGATACCAAAAATATTGAATCGACGTGCTGTCCAGCATAAACGATCCATCAAGCTGCGGTAGCGGGGGTCATCGCTAACCTGTTGCTCCTGCCAGCGCGAGAAAGGGTGTGTGCCTGAGGACAACAATGTCGCATCCTGCCCTGCAAGCAAATCGCTTACCTGCATATATAGTGCAGTCAGCTCGTCCATACAGGCGAATGTGCTACGGTGGATGTCTGTATTGAGCTCGATAGTGGAGGTGAAAAGTTCCGGCTTTATGCGAGCTGAGGCCTCGATGCTGCTCAGTAATTGCGGAGCAGCTGGAATCTGTCCACCACCTTGCTTGTCGACTGTGATCCACTCCATTTCCACGCCAAGTGTGCCAAGTTCTGAATGTTTGAAGGCTAGGGGCGGTTGACTTATAGACATATCACATTCACCGGGATGCTTGTATCGCTCGTTGGATTTTAGCACGTAGCTCTGCATCTGGTGCAATGGCAATGCTTCTTTGCCACAGGGCCAGGGCATGGCTGTCTTTACCGCCCTGCGAAAGGATGTCGCCGGCAATGTTTAGGCAAGAGGCGCATCGCGGAAGCAGTCGGACGGCCTTATTCGCTTGTGCAACAGCCCCGTCGACATCTCCTGTGTCAGCCAGAAATCGGGCAAAACGCAGATGGGCGTAGCCGTTTTTTTTGTCGACCTTGATGGCCTTGCGATACATGGAAGTTGCCTGGGCGTTTTTCCCATTTTGCTGTGACATTTCAGCCAGCAGGTAGTAGGGGATGGCTTCGGAGCGGTAATCTTGTGTGGCCTGCTGCAATAATTGTCTTGCTTCATCGGCCTGCCCCTGTCGGCGCAGCCATGCGCTGAGATTTACTACGCTGGGCAGGTGTCGATGATGCTCCAAGTTTTTACGGTACAGGGAGGCAGCCTCCTCTTCATGTCCGCTCCGCTCTAGTAATACGGCCAGATTGTAACGCGCATCGAGGTTGTCGGGGTGGTCGGTGATTTCCAGTTCAAGGGCATGGCGTGCCTCGGACTCCTGTCCGTTAAACAGATGCTGCCGGGCCGTCTCTAAATGTGTGTTTGCGCAACCACCCAACATCACAGACAGCAGGCAGGTAGCTATCCACCAGCTATTTCTGTGCCGGCGCAAGGCCCATTCTTCCTGTGGAGAGTATGCGCTCTTCCATCTTTTCCCGTTCGGCTCTCTTGCTTGCTTTCACTTCAGGTTTTTCTTTCAATAGTTTCCAAGGATTTCTCCGAATATCATCAGAAAAGGCCTCAAAGTTTTCCGATGCCTTGCGCAGTTCAAACAGGGTTCTGTACAGATTTTCCCTGTTGTCTACCAACGTGGCATTAAGTCTTTTGGATGCCTGTTTCCCTTCCTCGAAAAACTCACGACCGGCTTGGGTTGTCTGGGGAAGCTCTTTCTCAAGTTTCTTCATGATGCGTTGTAGAGAATCGGTGACTTCTTTGATTTGTGAGCGGTTTTCTTTAACCATTAAAGATAGTTCCAACGCGGCGCCATTGATGTTTTCGATGACCTGCTGGAAGGACTCGTGGCCTTTTTCACCTTGATTCCCTGAGAGTGCCTGGGTGAGCGATTTGATATCATCGGTAATGCCTGTTGCCTTGGAGATGAAGGTATTGATATCGCCTGCTGGGTCGGAAGGGATTATAGCACCCTCCGGAAGCCAACCTGTATCGCCAGCTTTGGCAGTCAGGGCAAGGTTCTTTTCACCGACCAAACCGCGACCGATGATGGAGGCGCGGGTAGATGCTGGCAGGCGTACTTCCGGATTGAGGGCGATTGTGACGATAGCTTTGTTGTTTCTCAGGAATATATCTTGAACGACGCCGATCTTGACGCCGGCCATACGCACCGGGGATTGTAAATCCAGCCCCATTAGATCCTCGAATTCAGCCTCGACGAGATTGGTATCCTGCTTGATCCAGCCGATATCGCCAATCTTTCCGGTAGCAAAGGTAAGTAGTATGAGGGCCAGTATTACAAAGGCTCCAAGGCGTGCTTGTGGATTCATCGATCGATAGCCTCCTCCATTTTCTTTCCCCAAGGGCTGCAATTAATCGGCCCCTGCGCTCGCCCCTCAACAAATTGCCTGAGCATCGGGTCTTTATCAGATCTTAGCTCATTGGCAGCCACTATTCTATGGATGCGGCCATGACAGAGCAGGGCGATGTGATCACTGATCATTTCTGCACTCTTCAGATCATGCGTAATACTCAGCAAGGTCGTGCCTGAACCTTTGTGCAGACGCACGATCAAACGGTTGATGACATCAGACATGATAGGGTCCAGTCCCGTTGTCGGTTCATCGAAAAATACGATATCCGGCTTGTGGCAGATCGTGCGTGCAAGCCCGACGCGTTTGGCCATCCCGCCGGAGAGTTCGGCTGGCATCAGTTCCTCCACATCGTTCAAGCCCACCCAGTCCAGCACTTCAATTGCCCTTTTTCGAGCTTCTTTCTTGCTGATGTTTTGCCTAAGCAGGGCAAAGGAGACATTTTCCCAGACCTTGAGTGAATCGAACAGGGCAGCCCCCTGAAATAACATGCCGATTCGCCGCATGCGCTGCAGATGTTCATTTTCCGACAAGCTCAGCCAGTTTTCCCCATCGACCAGGATTTCGCCTGCATCCGGCTTTAGAAGACCGAGAATGCACTTGAGCAGAACGCTCTTGCCGGTGCCTGACATGCCAATCACTGTCGTGGAATCTCCCGGCATGATATCCAGATCGACATCCTCAAGCACAATGGTTCCGCCAAACTGCTTGCAGAGGCCACGGATCTGGATGCGAGGTGTTTTGCCGTTCATCGTTGTGCTCATCCAAACAACCATGCGGTAAGAAAGTAGTCAGAGACAAGAATACTCATGCAGGAGATCACCACGGCACGCGTGGTGGCAGTGCCAACACCCGCAGCCCCACCCTTGCAGTTAAAGCCCTCCGTGCAACCGATAACGCCGATCAGCAGGCCGAAGAAAGCGGCTTTGATAAGGCCGGAGTAGAAGTCCTCAAGTTCCATATATATGGTCGTATTCTCGATATAAACGGTCGGGTTTTGATCGAGCAGGTATACACTGATGGCATATCCGCCGTAGATGCCGATAAAGTCAGCGATAATCGTCAGCAGAGGCAACATCAGGATGACTGCCAGCACACGTGGCGTGACCAGGTAACGGAAGGGATCGGTCGACAGGGTCCACAGGGCATCGATTTGCTCTGTGACGCGCATGGTTCCCAATTCTGCGGCAAATGATGCACCGACGCGCCCGGCAACCATTAGTCCGACCAGCACCGGCCCAAGTTCGCGCACCAGAGACATGGAAACAACCAGCCCGGTCAGGCTCTCTGCGGCAAACCTGTGAAAGACGATGTAGGACTGAAGGGCGAGTACCATGCCTGTGAACAGGGCCGTGAGTAGTACAACTGGCAGCGATTGCACACCCACCTCTTCGGCCTGCAGCAGCAATTGCCTGCCATACCATGGCGGCTTGCCCAACTTGCGAATTAATTGCAGCAGCATTTGCGCATATAGACCTGTGCGGTTGAACAGAAATTCAACAGCTGCGCCGATGCTGCTCAACCATCTCATTCGATAGCTTGCCGGATAGTCCGCTGGCCCACGCCAGTGAACAGTTCGTAGGAAATAGTTCCAGATGCCTGTGCTACCGTATTGGCAAGCATATTTAACCCCCAGAACTCTATTTCGGTTCCTGTGGAGATATCGGCCTTGCTGATATCCAGCAGCGTGTAATCCATGCATACCCGTCCCACGATGGGGAGTATAGCAGCTTCTGCATAGGCCTGACCGCAATTCGACAGCACTCTGGGCAGACCATCGGCGTAGCCTACGGCGACCGTAGCAATACGCATGTCGTGCGCTGCAGTGAAGCTCGCACCGTAAGAAACAGATTCTCCCTGTTTTACATCACGCACCTGAATGACACGGCCGCACAATTGCATGACGGGCTTCAGGCCAAGCGGCTGCTCGGCAATCGGTTCTGCGCCATACAGGGCGATACCAGGTCGTACCACATCGAAGGCATACTGCGGCATGCTGACCAGGCCGGCGCTATTGAGCAGGGATTTGGGCGTGCCTGCCGGCAGGCTGGCAGCAACGTCCTGAAAACGAGAAGCCTGCTGCGCATTGAGGGGGTGTTCAGGCTCATCGGCACAAGCCAGATGACTCATGACACCGGCGATTTCGATCTCATGATCCAGACAAGCCGCGTACAGTAAGGCTGGATCCTCGGCGCCAAGACGATTCATGCCAGTATCCACCTTCAACCATGCCTTGCCGCGAAATCCGGCAGCAGCCAACAACAATAGCTGGCGCGGTTCGGTGATGGCCGGTGTCAGCCGATGATCGTGACACAGCTCTGCATCTGCTGCAGCAAAGATGCCGGACAGCAAAACGATGTCTGCATCTTCACCCAGAATGCTGCGTAGTTCTGACCCCTCAACAGCATCTGTGACAGCAAAGGAGCAGCAGCCTTCATCCAGCAGGGCAGGGGCGACAAGATGTAGACCATGACCGTAGGCATCGGCCTTAACGACGGCCATCACCCTTGCTCCGGCGGCTTTCTCGCTAAGGATGCGGTAGTTATGACGCAGATGTGTCAGGTTGATGTAGGCAATGGCTGAGCGGCTCATAGCCTAAAGCATCGCTGATGCCCATGCGGACGTCAAAGATGTGTTGCTCATCAAGGTGGGAAAAGTGTTTATATGGTGGGGCTAGTTGATTGATGCGGTGTTTAGAATTCACTTGCATGTCATCAGAAATATGCGATAAACACACCTTATGAAACCTGTCTTGCGATTATTACCTTTGTTAACAGTTTGTACGCTAGCACTGCTTATTTCGGCTTGTGGCAATCAGGCTGATACCTCAAAGACAACCACCGCTAAAGCTGTGGTGGTATTCAAAGCGCATGCGGTGTCGTTGAGCGACCGGATGGAGGCGCTGGGCACGGCGCAGGCCAATGAATCCATCACCATCACCTCCAAACTGGCCGGCAAGCTTGAATCGATTTCGTTCACCGACGGTCAGCAGGTGCATAAGGGCGATATCCTTGCCCGGCTCGATCAGGACGAGGAGCAGGCGCAATTGGTGACAGCAGAGGTGCAACTGGCTGAGCACGCACGCGAAGTCAAACGCCTGCAAACCCTGCTGGCACGCAAGGCGGCTGCCACACGGGATCTGGATGAGCGGAAGACGCTGCTGGCTGTCACGGCCAGCAATATTGTGCAGATCAAGGCCCGCATTAGCGAATTGACCTTAAGATCCCCGTTTGACGGCAAAATCGGCATTCGCCGTATCAGTCCCGGTGCGCTAATCCAGCCGGGGCAGGTGATCACCACACTGGACGAGACCGATCCGATTAAATTGGATTTCAATATTCCGTCTACCATGCTGCAAGGTTTAAAGCTCGGTGACCGCATCGAGGCGCGTGCCGATGCGCTGGACGATCAGATATTTATCGGCACTATCAACGCTACCGATTCTCGAATCGATCCACTTACGCGCTCGATGTTGCTACGCGCGGTGATTGCCAACCCCGACGGGCGACTGATTCCCGGCATGCTGATGCGCGTCACCCTGCTGGCCAACGAGCGCATGGCCTTGATCGTGCCGGAAGAGAGTATCACCCAGAAAGAGGATAAACACTTTATCACGCTGGTTAGCCCGGAAGGCAAGGTTGTTGTGCGGACTGTGAAGCCTGGCTTGCGGCGCGACGGTGTTGTAGAAATCAAGCAGGGCCTGTCTGCCGGCGAGAGGGTGATTGTGCGCGGCATGGGCTTTATCAAACCCGGCCATGCAGTCAGCGTGGACGAAACATGGGAGGCCTTGCGCGACAGCCAGTTTTCCCCGAACCCAGCCCAGAACAAGGCCCGATAAGGCCAGATGCTCTCAACCGCCATGCATTTAAATCGGATTATTCAGAGTGAGGACGTCCATGTGGCTGTCTGACACCAGCGTTCGCCGCCCGGTTCTGGCGCTGGTATTAAACCTGCTGCTGGTAGTGTTCGGCATCACCTCCTTTTTCAATCTTCCGCTGCGCGAGTATCCGGATATTGATCCGCCCGTGGTTTCCGTGGTGACCAACTATCCCGGTGCGTCGGCCAGTGTGGTCGAATCGCGTATCACCGAGGTGATCGAAGACCGTATCTCGGGCGTGGAAGGCATCCGATCAATCACCTCGAAGAGCACCGACGGTCGATCAGATATCACCATCCGTTTCAACATCAACCGCGATATCGACGGCGGAGCCAATGATATTCGTGACCGGGTCTCCCGCATCCTGAACAATCTGCCCGATGGCGCTGAGCCGCCGGAAACGCGCAAAACCGACGCCGATGAACGGGTTATTATGTGGCTGAACCTGACCGGTGAAGGCATGTCGATGATGCAGATTACCGACTATGCCAAACGCTATGTTGTGGATCGCTTTTCGGCACTCGATGGGGTGGCCCGGGCGCGTGTTGGCGGTGGTGAGGAGCAGTCGCTGCGTATCTGGTTGGATCGCAACAAGCTGGCGGCCTATGGTTTGACAGTGACCGATGTTGAGGCGGCCTTGCGAAGTGAGAATGTTGAACTTCCCGCCGGTATGCTGGAATCGAAGAATCGTGATTTCACCGTGCGTATGCTGCGTAACTATCGCACACCTGCTGATTTCAAGCTTTTGGCGCTTAGACAGGGTGCTGACGGTTATCTGGTCCGCCTCGGAGATGTGGCGCGCATTGAAATCGCTGCCATTGAAAAACGTAGCACCCTGCGCGGCAACGGCGTGCCGATGGTCGGGATTGGTATTGTCAAACAATCCAAGGGCAATCTGTTGGGGGTCGCCAAGCTGGCCAAGCAGGAGATGGCACGTGTTAACGAGGTGCTGCCAGCGAATATGCATCTTGCGCAGAGCTATGACTCCAGCGTGTTTATCGACAGCGCCATCTACGAGGTGTTTAAAACCCTGCTGATTGCCGTGCTGCTTGTCGTGCTGGTGATTTATATCTTCCTTGGCAATGTGCGCGCCATGCTGGTGCCGGCCTGCACTGTACCGATTTCCCTGATCTCAACCTTTGCCGTGCTTGCGATGTTCGGCTACACCATCAATCTATTAACCCTGCTGGCATTGGTGTTGGCTATTGGGTTGGTGGTGGACGATGCCATTGTGGTTATCGAGAACATCCATCGCCGCATGGAGCTCGGCGAGTCGAAAATGGTCGCCGCATTCCGTGGTACCCGTCAGGTCGGCTTTGCAGTTTTGGCCACCACAGCCGTACTGGTTTCGGTGTTTGTGCCGATCACCTTTATGCAGGGTGATACCGGTCGCTTGTTTTCCGAGTTCGCCGTGGCTATTGCAGCAGCGGTGGTGTTTTCCTCGTTTGCCGCACTTACGCTTGCTCCGATGATGGCCTCCAAGCTGATGGATTCAAACACTCATGAATCACGCTTTACGCGCAGTATGGATGCTGGCTTTGAGCGCTTGCGGGCACGCTATCTGGTGCTGCTTGAACGCACTATCCACCAACCATGGATAGCCTTGCTGGTGCTGGCTCTGATGCTGGTAGGGGCGGTCTTGCTGATGAAGCATATCCCACAGGAATATTCACCCAAGGAAGATCGTGGCGTATTTTATATCATGATCAAAGGGCCGGAAGGGGTTTCCTACAACTATATTCGAGATAATATGGACGAAGTGGAACGGCGCTTGATGCCCTTTGTGGAAAGCGGCGAGTTTCAGCGGCTGTTGATGCGAGCGCCGGGCAGTTTCGGCGCCAGTGCCGATTTTAGTAACGCGCGCGGTATTGTGGTGCTCAGTCCATGGGACACCGGACGCAAGCCGATTTGGCACTATCTTAAGGAGGTGCGCAGATTGACAGCCGACATGCCGGGTGTGCGTATCTTCCCGGTGGTGCGACAGGCCTTTGGCGGGGGTGAGGTGAAGCCCGTGCAGTTCGTGCTTGGCGGCCCGACCTATGATGATCTGGCTAAATGGCGTGACATCATGATGGATAAGGCAGGGGAGAATAAAAAGCTGCTCGGTCTGGATCATGATTACGATGAAACCAAACCGCAGATCGGTCTGACCGTTCGTCGTGATCGCGCTGACGCTCTCGGTGTGTCCATTTCCGAAATCAATCACTCACTGGAAACACTGCTGGGCAGTCGTGTGGTCACCAGCTTTATGGATCGCGGCAAGGAATACGATGTGATTCTGGAGAGCGAGAAACGCCTTAAACAGAAGCCTTCGGATATTTCCAATACCTATGTGCGTTCGGCGCGTAGCGGACAACTGATCCCTTTGTCCAATCTGATTGAAATCCATGAATTCGCCGACAGCAAGAATCTCAATCGTTATAACAGGCAGCGCGCCGTCACACTCGAAGCAAACCTGGCCGAGGGGTATTCGCTGGGGCATGCACTGGACTATCTTGAGGGCCTGGTACGCACCGAGTTGCCATCCGGCGCCTCCATCGATTACAAAGGGCCTTCACAGGACTTTATCGACAGCGGCTCGTCGATGTATCTGGTCTTCGCGCTGGCACTGATAGTTACGTTTTTGGTTCTCGCAGGTCAGTTTGAGAGCCTGATTCATCCGCTGATTATCATGCTGACTGTACCGCTGGCTATTACCGGTGCGCTCTCTGCTCTGTGGTTGGCTGGAATGAGCCTGAATATCTATAGCCAGATCGGTCTGATTATCCTCATCGGCATTGCCGCCAAGAACGGTATTCTGATTGTTGAATTTATCAATCAACTGCGTGATGAAGGGCATGATTTCGAAGAGGCGATCCTCAATGCGACCGGTAAGCGCCTGCGGCCGATTGTGATGACCGCGTTGACCACAGCCATTGGCTCGCTCCCCCTGATTGTGTCCTCTGGGGCGGGAGCAGAGACCAGGCTGGTAATTGGTACGGTGATTCTATCCGGTGTGCTGGTGGCTACATTCTTCACCTTGTTTATGGTGCCTGCGATGTATCGCTTGTGGGCAAAAAACACCTCATCACCCAGAGCTACCGGGGAAAAACTGGAAAGTGAACTGGCGCGGTTTGAGGAGAAAGTCTAGTGGGAGGAGAAGCTTTGAACAGGGCGTTTCTCGCCTTGCTGCTTGTTGCTCTGAGTGCCTGCACTCTAGGCCCGGACTATCAGCGCCCTGATTTTCACACCCGGGATAAAGCGGTATGGCAGAGCAATTTGAACACCACGATAGCCACGCAGGAAATCGAAGCTGAGGCATGGTGGCAGCAGTTGGGCGATCCGCTGCTCAGCGAATTGATTGCCGGTGCCCTGAAAGAGAACCGCGACCTTGACGTGGCCTTGGCCAATATCGAGCGGGCGAGGGCACTGCGTCGTGTTGCCGGCGGTGGCTATTACCCGAGCCTTGATGCCTCTGGATCAGCCAGTCGCAGCCGTTTTTCAAGGCAAACCGGCGTGGGTGCGAATACCGGCACACGTAATACTTTCAGCGCTTCATTGGATGCCAGTTGGGAGCTGGACCTGTTCGGCCGCACGCGGCGCGCAGTCGAGGCAGCCGATGCGCAGATTCAGGCGAGCGAGGCTGCCAGAGGCGGCCTGAAGTTGTCCGTTGTCGCCGAAGTGGCGACCAATTACTTCGAGGCGCGCGGATTGCAACGCCAGTTGGCCGTTACCGCACAGGATATCGGTCTGCTGCGCGAAATGGAGGAAATTGCCCGCGCACAGTCAGAACTAGGTGTGACCACTGAACTGGACCTGACACGGGCAATCGGTGAGCGCGAAACATTCGAGGCCAAGCTGCCTAATCTGGAAGCGGAAATCGCCGCGCGCATTTACCGAATTTCTGTGCTCACCGGCCAAGCGCCGGCGTTTCATGCCAAGGCCTTGCAGGAAAGCAGGCCGCTTCCCATGCCGCCGGATCTGGTGCCTGTCGGCCTGCCATCGCAGATACTCAGGCGCCGGCCGGATGTGCAGCAGGCAGAGCGAGAGCTGGCTTTTGCCACGGCGGGCATTGGTGTTGCCAAAGCAGATATGTTTCCATCCTTCTCGCTAACGGGCTCCATAGGCTCCAGCGCACGCGTGTTCAGTGATTTATTCACGCCAGCCACCTTGACGCGCTCGGTCGGTTCGGCTCTCGCCTGGCCAATCTTTGCTGGTGGCTCACTCACAGCGGGCGTGGATGTGGCAGAAGCCGATGCCAAAGCCGCTCTCGCTACTTACGAACAGAGTGTGCTGCTGGCCTTGGAGGATGGGGAGGCTTCACTGATGCGCTATGGCAAGGAATGGCAAACGCTCAAGCGACTGAAGAGTGCAGAAGCCACGCGTCAGCAGGCTTTTGAAATCGCCCGTCTGCGCTATGAGGCGGGGGAAGATAGTTTCCTGGTGATTCTCGATGCAGAGCGGGCACTGATTACCACGCGCAACGACATTATAAGCAGTGAGACGCGCATTTTGACCGGACTGGCCCAGCTATACAAAGCCCTTGGTGGTGGCTGGCTACAGGTTGCCGAGCCGAGTGGGGAAGTCCAGTAAGGTCTGAAACTTTGTAAATAGGCTGGCCCTTGTTCTATTGCCAACTCCGGCCTATGATTCGGCGCGTTGAAAGTGAGCTGCGGCTCGCTTTTTTTGTTTTGGAGGTCTGGTTGGAAGCTCGGATTGCGGAATTATTGGCACCGATTGCCGAAGAGCTTGGTGTGGATGTGCTCAAGGTCAGCCTGGGTGGAAGTCATCACCATCAACTGCTCAGGGTGGTGGTGGATACAGCAGGCGGCGTGCCTTTCGAGAGGATTGCACGTATCAGTCGCGCGCTTTCGCTGCAGCTTGATGCCGAAGACCTGATTGCCAGCCGTTACCAGCTGGAGGTGACCTCGCCTGGCTTGGATTGGCCACTGGAGAGTGAGGCGGATTTTAAACGCCATCAGGGCGAGATGCTCAAGGTGTTGTTTACCGATGGTTCGAAACTGGTTGGTGAGAACTTGGGCTTGGATGAAGATGGCCTACGCCTGCGACTGGAGAAGGGCGGTGAGAAGCTGGTTGTGCTGAGTGAAGTGGCCAGAATCGAACGGACGATTGACTGGAAACGCGCCAAGGGCAGTAAATAGAAAGGGATTTAGGAAGTCGAAACAAGGTGAGGATGTAGCGCATGGAAGTTCAAATGTTGCAGGTTGCTGAAGCTGTTGCCCGTGAAAAGGGTGTGGATGAAGAGCTGGTTATCGAGGCTATGGAACAGGCCATCAAGACGGCCGCTCGCCGCACCTATGGCGACAAGGACGTCGAGGCCACGCTTAATCGTGAAACTGGGGCCATGGATCTTTTCCATGTGCGTACCGTAGTGGAAGAAGTCGAAGAAGAATTGAACGAGTTGAGCCTCGAACAGGGCCGGGAGCTTGATCCTGCTGCCGAAATCGGCACGCAGTTCAAGGAAACCCTGCCAGCCATCGAGATGGGGCGCATTGCCGCTCAGACGGCAAAACAGGTCATCAACCAGAAGATTCGCGAAGCAGAGCGTGATCGGGTTGTGGCTGAGTACGAACCGCGAGTCGGCGAATTGATCACCGGTATCGTCAAGCGTGTTGAGCGTGGCAATGTGTATGTCGATCTCGGCCGCGGCGAGGCAGTGATGTACCGCGAGGACTTGCTGCCACGTGAATCGTATCGTCAGGGTGACCGCGTTCGAGCCTATCTGCGCGAGGTGCGTAATCAGCCGAAGGGTCCGTTGGTATTCATCTCCCGCTCCGATGCCGGCATGGTGCAGCGTCTGTTCGAGCAGGAAGTTCCTGAAGTTCAGGATGGTCTGGTAGTGATTCAGGCGATTGCCCGTGATCCCGGTTCGCGGACCAAAATGGCTGTCATTTCCAATGATGCCGGTGTTGATCCAGTCGGGGCATGCGTTGGCATGCG
>Ga0316187_10002585_pt1 | contig 15754 bp, 18 predicted proteins | sample CroRivburrow1_MG_FD_204927 | JGI IMG/M metagenome (GOLD analysis project Ga0316187, IMG submission 204927) | Coastal sediment microbial communities from Maine, United States - Cross River worm burrow 1 | ecosystem: Environmental > Aquatic > Marine > Coastal > Sediment | place: USA: Maine... | reverse complement strand
CTTTTCCTTCTCTCTTTTCTTTAAAAAATTTTCTCATGTTAATCATGAGACTGGTAAGTATCTCAGTTATTTGGACATCTCCTTCTTTGCTTTTCTTCTCAGGCCAGTCTCTTGAAAAAAAATACAATGCTCTACCAAGAGCTTTAATAATTCCGTATTGTTCAAGTGCTGTTTCACGTCTTTTGTATGCTTCTCCAATTGAAAAAACAATAGGGAAGACAATTGCAATACCGATAAGATTAAGAGGGAAATCAGCTACTAAATTAAACTTAATACTCAAGTAGGTTGAAATTACACTCAGTAGAGTAATAATTAGTGTTTTTAAGTTTATAAATTCAAAAATATTTTTTATTATCATAAAATAAGTATACCAAGAAATTTCTTTGATACGCAAATGATGTTTTATATATTCTAATAATAAATATTATTACTAATATTTATTATTTAAGGTGTTTTATATAATCGCTTAATTTCTCAATTTTGACACTTTTTTGGGAGCGATTTTTCATCTTTCGAACAATAACTGTACCATCTAGGGCTTCTTTTTGTCCAAAAATTATAGTATAGGGTACCTTCATTTTTTCAGCCATAGCTAGTTGAGAAGAAAGGTTGTCTTTGCTTAGAGATTGAGCTACTGGGATTCTAGCTTTTCGTAGGACTTCAATAATGGTGAGACTTTTCATTTTTGCTTCAAAGCCAAGTTGAATGAAATATATCTTTGGTTTTTTTATAATTCTTGGAGTTAAGGCTGTGTGTTCTTCTGACATAATAACTCTATCAACCCCAATAGAAGCTCCTACGGCTTGAACATCTTTTTTGTGTCCTAGTTTTTTTAACAAGTAATCATATCTACCACCACCAGCTAAAGAAAGTGGTTCGCTGATAATTTCTTTTTTATTGTCTTTAGAATTTTCATCACAACAATCTTGTTCAGCTTCAGAAATTATTTCAAAAACAGTTTTAGTATAATAGTCTATCCCTCTAACAAGATTACTATTAATCATGTATGGGATTTCTGAAGCCTCTAAATGCTCAAGAACTTCTTTGAAGTGTTTTTTACAATCATTGCATAAAAATCCAACAGTTTGAGGAGCCTCTTCTTTTAATTCAATACATTTTTTATTTTTGCAATCTAAAAGTCTTAAAGGATTTGTTTTTAGTCTTTTTACACAATGAGGACATAGAGATCTAGTTTGTTTTTTGTAATATGCAGTTAAAGCTTTAATGTAAGCAACACGACAAACCTTATCGCCAATGCTGTTAATTTGAACAGAGAGGTTTTTGAAACCAGCTTCTTCTAGAATAGTCATAGTTGTTTTAATAACAATAGCATCAGCTACGCTCTTGTCTGTGCCTAATATTTCTACACCGAATTGTCTTAATTCTCTCAGGCGGCCTTTTTGAGGTCTTTCATGTCTAAAAAATGGACCATAGTAATAAAGCATTACTGGTTGTGGTTGGTTTCGCATTCCATGTTCAATATAGGCTCTGGCAATAGCTGCTGTCCCTTCTGGCCTCATAACTAAATGATCTCTACCTTTTGCCTTTAAAAAATACATTTCTTTTTCTACAATATCAGTGTTCTGACCAACTCCAGAAGTAAAGACATCCTCTCTTTCTAAAACAGGAGTTTCAATTGGTTTAAACCCATAATATATGGCAATCTCTTGAGCTTTTTCAAAGAAGCCTTGATAATCATAGTATTCTTGGCCCATTATATCCCGCATTCCTTTAGGGGAATTTATAGACTCGGATGTTATTTTTTTTGCTTTTGCCATATTTTTTGGAGTCTTAAATTAAGAATTTAAAATATTTATAATTTTTTAATTAATAATGTTTTGAGCTTTTAATTCTTCCTCTAGCCATTCTTCTTTTGTGTATTTATAATTTCCAGGTATAAAATCTATTTTAGTAAAAGGAAATAATCTTACTAAAGCTTTCCCAACCATGAATTCTTCAGGAAGAGGACCCCAAACCCTTGAGTCGGAGCTGGCTTTTCTATTATCTCCCATAACAAAATATTCAGTATCACTTAAATCTATTGTACTGTTTAATGTTCTTTGGAACTGAATATATGGTTCATCTAATTTTATTCCCTCCGGATTATTTTTATTTATAATGGTGACCTGTCCAGCATCTAAATTTAATGTCTCTCCAGGTAATCCAATAATTCTTTTTATAAAAAATTTAGATGGATCTTTTGGGTATTTAAAAATAACAACATCTCCTCTTTGAGGATCATTAAATCGATAGGATAGTTGATCGACAATTAAATAATGACCACTTTCAAAAGTAGGGATCATAGAACTTCCGTTTACAATAAAAGGTTGAGCAACAAAAATTCGAATAGGTACGACGATGATCAAAGCCAAAACAGCAAATTTAAACATTTCCCAAAATAAACTTGGTGATTCATTTTGGGAAATGTTTTCTGTAGTTTTTGTTTCTATTTTTTCAGAAGTCATTATTTAAATACTATTACAAACTAATCTATTGACACAATAGCTTGTAGTGTCTTGTGTAGTTGTTGGATATTAATTTTCATAAGTGATATTATAAAAATAAATTATTAAATTAACTTTAAAATAGTATGAATATGTATCGTGGAGGATCTGAAAGGTTCTTTAGAGAAGATTCTAGCATTGAAGAGCAACAAGTCTCTCGTGATGAAGAAGAGCAACTAAAAGGTAAAGATGGACCTGAGTCTTTAACTGAAGGAGCAAAAAATATTATAGTTAAAAGTAGAGAAGTTCCCATGTATGCAGGAATAGTTAGTAAAATTGACGATCTTCTCACTAAGTACAAATCTTCAGAAGAGATACCTGATTTTGAATACAAAAATTGTATTAAACCATTTGAGATTGATATGGGTAAACGAATCGCTCAACTAAGAGAAACTAAAAAAACTCATTAATTTATGCAATATTATATTGTCGGTTTAGGTAATCCTGGAAAAGAATATGAAAATACTCGCCACAATACGGGGCGACTTTCTCTTGAGTATTTTCGCAAACAAAATAATTTTTCTGAATGGAGAGAAGAGAACAAAACCAAAGCCTTGGTCTCTAGTGGAAATATTAGACATGATGAAATTATTTTAATTGAGCCAAATAACTTCATGAATAATTCTGGGAAGAGTTTACTTTCTTTTGCAAAAAGCCTGAAGAACGTTGGAAGATTATTTGTCATCTATGATGAATTAGATTTAGCTATAGGGGATTTTAAAATTTCTTTTGGTAAAGGAGCTGGTGGGCATAAAGGAATAGAGTCAATTATAAAAACTATAAAAACAAAAGATTTTATAAGGATTCGTGTTGGTATCGCTCCTAAAAATATATTTGGCAAAATAAAAAAACCAAGAGGGGCTAAAGCTGTCCTAGATTTTATTATGAGAACTTTTACAAAAAGAGAGGAGGCTGAATTAGAGAAAGTATTTGAACAAATATCTGAGGCCATTAAGATTTCTATTAAAGATGGGCATCAAATAGCCATGAATAAATTTAATTAAAAAAACCCCGCATTATGCGGGGTTTTTTTATTAAGTAAAATTAAATATATTACTTAGTAGGATCTTCAACTTTTTCTTCTTCTTTTTTCTCTTCAACCTTTTCTTTTTTTAGTTTATCACCAAAAGCTAAGGTTAGTTTTTGGTTTTCTGGATCAAAGAAAGTAATTGTGAATGGGTAAGTTTTACCAAGTTCCAATTTTTCCTTTAATTCTTCTTCTGAACCAAATTCAGAAATATGAACTAAACCAGATACTCCTTCTTCGACACTAGCTAATGCACCATACTTATTAAATTTAATGATAACACCCTCAACTTTTTGTCCTTTTTCGTATTTCTTTCCAGCCTGACTCCAAGGATTATCTTTCAGAGCTTTAATGGATAATGAAATTTTACCACCTTTAACTTCAATAACTTTAGCTTTTATTTTGTCTCCAATCTTAAATAATGTTTTAGGATCTTCAACTAAAGCCCAATCAATTTCAGAAATATGAACTAATGATTCTAACCCTTCTTCAATTTTGACAAAAATACCAAAATCAACAATACCAGTAACTTCTCCTTCAACCTCATTACCAACTTCATATTTTCCGACAATTTCTTTTTTCTCTACATCATTGATTCCTTTTTCGGAGAAAATAAGTTTTCCTTCTTTTGGATCAGCAACAATAATTGAAACTGGGATTTTTTGGCCAACAAATTTTTTCAATTCTTGTAAAATCTTGTCTTTGTCACCGTCCTCTACTTTAGGATAATTTTCTGGTTTCAATTGAGAAGCTGGCAAAAATCCTTGAACTCCTTGCCAGTCTAAAATTAAACCTCCTTTGTTTGCTTCTTTAACAGTAATTTCTAAAATTGTTTTATTTTGTAGGGCTGCATCAGCTTCTCCCCAAATCATTGCTTGGCGAGCTTCTTTAAGAGAAAGTTCAATGTATCCATCTAAACCTTCTTTCTCTACAATTTTAGCTGTAATACTATCGCCGATATTAATTTTTTTAATAATATCTCTAGCGATCATGAATTCTCTACCGTAGATAATTCCAGTACCGAAAGGGTGTAGGTCTATATAAATAGCTGCTCTGTCTATATTAATGACAGGTCCTTCGGCTAAATTACCTACTTCTATTGTACTCTCTATACCTTCGGTTAATTGACCCATAAAAGTTAGGTCTTTTTCTTCTTCTTTTTCTTTTGTAAACATAATAAATGAAAAAACCGCCTATTATAGCGGGGTTTGATATTTTAAGATCTATTTAAAACTGTCGTCGTCTGGTTATAAACAGGGTTAACTTAAAAACATCCTACTAATAATAATATTGCTAGTATATATTGAAATATTCGAAAAGTCCACTTGTTTTTAAATCAATAATTTTGGTTTTAAATTTGAAAAGATCTCTTTATCTAGTATAATGATTGTCATGATAATTACTTACTATGGAGCAGAATTTTTTAAGATTCAATTAGGCGATATTGTTATTGCTTTTAACCCACTTTCTAAAGATTCAAAATTAGCAGGAAAAAAGGTTACAAAATTTAAAGCTGATATTGCTGTGTCCACTTTAAATAGTAAAGACTTCAATGGCATTGATAATCTTTCTTATGGTGACAAAGATCCTATCGTTATTGATGGCCCAGGAGAATATGAAGTCAAAGATATTTTTATTAAGGGTCTAGCTACAGAATCACGTATTAAATCAGAAAACGGAAAAGACCTAAATAAAACAAATACTATTTACACTTTGTTACTTGATGGAATCAGAATTTGTTTTTTGGGAGCTTTGGGTTTGAAAGAAATAGATAGTGAAACCAAAGAAGCTATAGACGGAGTTGATTTACTATTCTTACCAATAGGGGGAGGCGATGTCTTGTCTCCAGCAGAAGCTTATAAGATATATGTAAAATTAAGTCCTAAAATTGTTATCCCGATGCATTTTGACGATAAAAATTTGAAGCAATTTCTCAAAGAAGGTGGTTTAGAAAAAATAAAGGCAGTAGATAAATTAACTTTAAAGAAAAAAGATTTTGAAGACAAGGTCGGAGAGATAATGGTTTTAAAATCATCTATTTAATTTTTTTATGTTTTATTCTCTTGATGAGATAAGAAGAAAACCCAAAAGTGTTAGACAGCAAATTCTTTTAATTAGTACCACTGCAATAACACTCATTATTGTTATCTTATGGTTGCTCTCATTTAATAGTCATTCTGTGGCTAAAAAAGACAAGCAAGTTGATTTATCTAGCCCAAATCCTTTTTCTTTAATTAAAGACAGGATAACTGGTTTTTACGAAGAAACATTGGGTCAAATAAATAGCCAATAGCTAGTATTAGAGGCTTAGAAATGCTATAATAGCCTTATAAAATTAAAATAAAAAGTTAGAAAATATGGCCGGAAAATCAAAAGAAAAAGAAGAAAAAGTACCTCCTAGAGACAAAATTGTACCAATAGATATAAGCTCCGAAATGAAGGAGTCTTATTTAGATTATGCCATGTCCGTTATTACATCCAGGGCTCTTCCGGATGTTCGTGATGGTTTAAAACCTGTTCATCGTAGAATCTTATTTGCTGCCAGTAAAATGGGTTTAACTCATTCCGCTAAGTTTCGTAAATCAGCAGCTATCGTTGGAGATGTTTTAGGTAAGTATCACCCTCATGGAGATTCTTCTGTTTATGAAGCTATGGTCCAAATGGCTCAAGATTTTAAATACAGATATCCTTTAATTCATGGTCAAGGTAACTTTGGCTCTATTGATGGTGATTCAGCTGCAGCCATGAGATATACAGAAGCGAAGATGTCTCAAATATCCAGTGAGTTATTAAGAGATTTAGAAAAAGATACTGTCAATTTTAAACCCAATTACGATGAAACAGTTAAAGAGCCAACCGTTTTGCCATCAGCTCTTCCTAATCTTTTATTAAACGGAACTCTAGGTATTGCCGTAGGAATGGCTACTAACATCCCCCCTCATAATTTACGTGAAGTAGTAGATGCTTGCATTCATTTAATTGAAAATAAAAAATCTTCAACAGAAGATCTATTGGAGTTTGTTAAAGGGCCAGATTTTCCAACAGGAGGAATGATTTTTGATGAAAAAGATATTCACCAAGCTTATGCTTCCGGTAGGGGTGGGGTTTTAACTCGTGGAGAAGCTGAAATAGTAGAAAAGAAAACTGATCAATTTCAAATAATCATTACTTCTGTTCCTTATAGAGTTAATAAATCAGATCTTATTGTTAAGATTGCTGACCATGTAAGAAATAAAAATATAGAGGGTGTTAAAGACATTAGAGACGAATCTACTAAAGATATCCGTATTGCGATAGACATTAAGTCTGGAGCTTATCCTCAGAAAATTCTTAACTATATTTATAAACATACTGAACTGGAATCCTTTTTCCATTTTAATATGCTGGCTTTAGTAGATGGTGTCCCACAAACACTTTCTTTGAAGTCTATTCTTTCAGAGTTTATTTTACACAGACAAGAAGTTGTAAAAAGACGAACAGAATTTGACCTAAGAAAAGCTCAAGAGAGGGAACATATTTTACTTGGTTTGAAAAAAGCCTTAGATAATATTGATAAAATTATTAAGACTATTAAATCTTCCAAGGATGCTACAGCTGCTCATGCTAATTTGATGAAAGCATTTAAATTCTCCGAAAGACAGGCTACAGCTATTTTAGAAATGAGACTTCAGAAGTTAGCTGCTTTAGAGAAGAAAAATATTGAAAACGAATTAAAAGAGAAACAAGAATTGATTAAAAAACTTAAGGCTATATTAGCAAGTCCAGCCAAGATTTTGAAAATTATCAAAGAAGAGCTCACAGAAGCCAGAGATAAATACGGTGATGATAGAAAAACAAAAGTTAATAAATCCGGAATAGGGACTATTTCTGAGACAGACATGATACCTGACAAAGAATCTGTTTTGGTGTTAACTTCTGGAGGTTATATTAAAAGAACAGACCCAGAAGAATACAAAAAACAAAAAAGAGGAGGAGTAGGGGTTATTGATTTGAATACTAAAGATGAAGATTTTGTAACAACCTTTATGACCACCAGTACTCATAGCGATTTACTTTTTTTCTCTGATAAAGGAAAAGCTTATCAAACAAAAATGTATGAGTTACCAGAAGGTAGAAAAGCTACACGAGGAAAATCTATTATGAACTTCTTATCTTTAGCTGGTGATGAAAATGTTAATTCTGTTTTAGCCATGCCAAAAGATACTAAAAAAAGTAAAGCCTCATTATTGATGGTGACAAAGAACGGAGTGGTTAAAAAAAGTTCAGCTGAAAGTTTTAAAGGGGTTAGAAGAAGTGGCTTGATTGCTATTGGCTTGGCTCCCGGTGATGAATTACTCTCTGTCTTTTTAGTAGAAAAGGGTGATAACGTTATTTTGGTTACTAAAGAAGGTCAATCTGTTAGATTTGACGAAGCAGATGTTAGAGAAATGGGAAGAACAGCTTCTGGAGTAAAAGCCTTAAAACTTAAAGGAAAAGATTCTTTAGTTGGGGTTGATGTAATTAAGAAAGAAGATAAAGACTCACAATTGCTGGTTGTTTCTGAAAATGGTTTTGGTAAAAAAACACCATTGAAAGAATACAAAGTTCAGAAAAGAGGTGGATCAGGTATCAAGACTGCTCAAGTAACATCTAAGACTGGATCATTAGTATCCGGTAAAGTTATAAAAGGAGACGAATCAGAAGTTATTATTATTTCCAAAAAAGGACAAGTGATAAGAACAAATCTTAAAGACATCTCTTCTTTAGGTAGACAAACTCAAGGAGTTAAGATTATGAAATTACGTAGTGGGGATAAAGTCGCTTCCTTAACATGTATTTAATGTAATAATTATAAGTATATTATGGGTTTTTCTAATCCTCAGCAAAATATTGTCCAATTCCAATTACCCGATGGTTCAACAGTGGTTGATTTAGGTGCGGGGACAGGTGCTTATTCCATTGCTATGGCAAAAGTTATCGGACCATCAAATGGTAAAGTTTATGCAGTAGAGGTGCAGAAAGAATTCTTATCAAAAATACAAACTAACGCTTCTAATGAAGGAGTGGGTAATATTGAAGTTATTTGGGGCGATATAGAAGAAGTGGAGGGTACAAAATTAGCAGATAATTTTGCCGATGCGGTCGTTGTAGCTAATGTTTTGTTTCAAATAGAAAATAAAGACGGACTTGTTAAGGAAGCAAATCGTATTTTAAAACCAGGAGGAAAGGTTTTAGTAGTTGATTGGAGTGATTCATTTGGAGGATTAGGTCCTCAACCGGAATATGTGGTAGCTGAAGAAGAGGCTAAAAGTTTATTTGAAAAAGAAAATCTGTCCTATGAAAAAAATATTGTGGCAGGTGAGCACCATTTTGGTATTATTTTTAGAAAATCTAACAAAACTTAAACCGTGAGTATTTTTAAAGTAGTTTTAATTAGTGTATTCGTCTTCTTTACAGTAGTGGCTGTTTTAGTTTTTGCTGGTGGAGGTGGTGGAGGAGGTAGTCAGGCTGGTATTGGTGGGGAAATTATTTTTTGGGGTTCTATTCCTGAAAGTCAGATGCTAAATATCATTGATGAAATTAATCAAAACAATAATCTATATAAAATTAGTTATGTTGAAAAAAGAAAAGAGAATTTCGATATAGAATTAGTAGAAGCTCTCGCCTCTGGAAAAGGACCAGATATTTTCACACTCCCAAATGATTTAGTAGTACGGCATTCTGACAAAGTAGCTATTGTTGCTTATACAGCTTTAACAGAAAGAGAGTTTAAAAATACTTTTATTCAAGAAGGAGAAATGTATTTTACCAGTGAAGGTATTTTAGCTCTTCCTTTTTCTGTGGATCCATTAATTATGTATTGGAACAGAGACCTAGTATCTTCAGCAGGACTAGCCACTCCTCCTGCAACCTGGAGTGAGTTTTATGAATTAGTACCACTTATTACTACATTAGATAAAGCTTCTAATATTATTCAAAATACTGTAGCTCTTGGTGAATTTAATAATATTTCTCACGCTAAAGATATTTTAGCTATCCTTATTATGCAAGCAGGTAATCCTATTATTACTTCAGGAATGAATGGCTGGCAAGTTGTTTTAAGTGATGCTTTTGGCTTTAGTGTTAGTCCAGCAGAATCAGCTTTACGTTTTTATACAGAATTTTCTAATCCAGCTAAACCAATTTATTCATGGAATAGGGCAGAAGCTTTGTCATTAAACGCTTTCACTTCAGGTAAATTGGCTTTTTACTTTGGTTATGCTAGTGAGTTTGATATTATAAAAAACAAGAATCCTCATCTTAATTTTGATATTGCTTTACTTCCCCAAGCTAAAGATTCTCAGTCTAAAATTACCTTCGGAAAAATGGAAGGCCTCGCTATTTCTAAAACATCTCCAAATATTGCCACAGCTTTTGAAGCTATTAAACTTCTAACCTCTCAAGAGGTTTCATTAAAGATATCTGATGCAATTGGATTACCATCTACTAGAAGAGATATTCTTTCTAGTAAAAACCCTGACCCTTATAAGAGTATTTTTAATAGTGCAGCATTAATGAGTCGAGCATGGTTAGATCCGTCACCTCGAGAAACAGATAGAATCTTCCAAGATATGATAGAAGGTGTTTCTTCTGGGCGTTATCGAATAAGTGAAACAATACTAAGGGCTAACTCAGAAATTGATAGATTTTTTAAATAATTATGATTAAAAACATGAAAAATATAAAATTACACAATGTCTTATCTTTCGTTTTTCTTTCAGCTATTCTTTTTGTCCCATTTTTCGTGTTTGCTGACGGTTTAGTTCCTTGTGGTGGGAAAACAGCAAGTGGCGCCGCAGAGCCTGCCTGCAACTTTAATTTTTTGATTCAAGGTATTAACGATATTATAAATTTTTTAGCCACTAAGATTGCTGCACCTTTGGCAGCTTTGGCTTTTGCCTATGCTGGCTGGCTATACATTACAGGAGGAAGTAGCTCAACTAAAAGAGAAGAAGCTCATAAAATATTCACCAACGTTATTATTGGTTTAGTGTTTGTTTTCGGAGCTTGGTTAATAGTAGTGGCTATTTTAAAAGGCTTAGGTGTGGGTACTGAATTTACTGAAACCATTGCTAGATAATATGTGGTATAATACAAATATGGAAATAAGTAAAAAAATGGGTAAATTAAAAGCTAAAATTAAAGATTTATACGGTATTTTAATCATATCTTTAGTTTTAATACCTTTTCATTTTAGCTTAGGGGCGACCATTGAAAATCCTCTAGGAGCTACAAGGTCTCTTCCTGCCCTTATAGAAACCCTTGTTTCAAAAGTTGTTATTCCTGTAGGTGTACCAATAGCTACTTTGTTTTTAGTTTATTCTGGATTCTTATTTGTTAAGGCTCAAGGTAGGCCAGAGGAATTAACTAAAGCCAAAGAAACTTTTATGTGGACTATTATTGGTATAGCTATTTTATTAGGAGCTTGGGTTTTATCAGCTGCTATTCAAGCAACTATTATTCAATTAGGAAGCGGTGTTTAAAAATATTATGAAAAAAACTTTAATTATTCTATCTTTAGTTATTACTCCGGCTATCTCATATGCTGCTGTGGGGACTTTTAAGGATTTAATTGAATTATTTACTGGTTTATTATATTCGTTAATTCCTCTTATAATATCTCTTGCATTGGTTTATTTTTTGTTTGGGGTAGCACAGTTTATTATGCATGCGGGGGATAGTGTTAAAAGAGAGGAGGGTAAAACAATAATGATGTGGGGTATTATTGCTCTATTTGTTATGGTTTCTATATGGGGGTTAGTTAGAGTTCTTCAAAATACGATATTTGGCGGAGGTGGATTCGGCGGAGGTGGATTTTTATTCTAATATTACTTGAGTTTAGTATCGTGGATATCATCGTGCATTTTTTAGTATATTTGCTAAAATAAATATATAAAATTATTAGTATTAAATTAAATTAAAAATGAAAAAATATTTTTTGACATTAGGCTTATTAGCTACTCCAATTGTAGCTTCAGCTGCTACTGTTAATACAATTCTAACAACTTTGAAGGGTCTTCTTGATTTATTGATTCCTATTATTATTACCCTTGCTGTTATCTATTTCTTTTGGGGTTTGGCTCAATATATTGTTGCAAAAGAAGATGGTGCTAAAGAAGAAGCTAGAAGTATTATGATTTACGGCATTATTGCTCTATTCGTTATGGTTTCTGTATGGGGGTTAGTTGGGGTTATTGGTACTACTTTCGGTATCACTTCCGGTGGTTCTGTTCCACTTCCTATGGTTAGATAATCTTAATTGTCTTATATGCAAAACTTAATCTTTAATATCAACCAACAAATAGTTAATCCTTTAATTGGACTGCTATTTGCTGCGGGTTTTGTTTTATTTCTTTATGGAGTATTCAAGTTTATTGCTGGTGCGGATAATGAATCAGATAGAGAAACAGGAAAACAGCACATGGTCTGGGGGGTTATTGGTATGTTTATCATGATATCTGTTTTTGGTATCATGGGTATGATTGTCAACACTTTTGGTATAGATAAAGGAGTATTAAGGTCTCCTGGTTTGACTGCTCCCCAAACGGGAACAGTGAGATAGGAGTATAAAAACACAAAAAGAAAAAACACCTGAATCTCTTTAGGTGTTTTTTTGATAAAAAAACGGGAACACATAATGTGTTCCCGTTTGAGTTTCAGTCAGAATCTTTAGGACTTCTGACAGTATATTGCGACCGACGTAGTTCCCAACGAGACAAATCTCAGGTTGGTTGTTCCAGCCGGTAATGGGTGATTTCTACCCTTGTTTTCATAAATGGGCCTGCTTAGTTTTCCAGAAGAAAGCTTAGCCTGCATTCCAATTGATCCATTTTTGGCGAAACAAGTTTCTCCAGGAACAACAGGAATCCATTCACCATATACTCCAGTAGGGGCAGTATGAGTATCGTTCATATCAAAAGAAGAAATCCAACTGATTAAAGACCCACCCTTTTTCAAGTCATTGTGATTTGAGGAATTATAACTACCATTGTTATTAAAGCCGCCAGTAGTTGCTTGATTCCAAAAACCAATTAACAAGACACTCAGAATTGCCAAGGATGTAAAGTTTATCGCTGTTTTATTGGTTTCATTTTTGAAAACAATAAGAACAACAAGAAGCGTCACAGTTGCAATTTGAGAACCAAAAAAGAACAGTCCTTTGGAATAGAACCAGCTCTCCCAGGCAATTGGAATCATCATCCACAATACCAGATTGAACATAGCCCAAAGAGCTATTACTGCCAATATCCTTAAACCCTTTTTCCTCCATTCTTTTTTTTCTGCAGGGGTTTCGGAATTTTCAGTAGATTCTTTTCTATCTTTCTTTTTCCAGCTTTTTTTTGACAGAAAGGTAAGCAAGGCAATGATTGCTAAAAATAATACAACAACAACCAAAAAGCCAAGACCATTGAAGGCTAACTCTTTCATTCAGCACCTCCTTTGGTAGCATCAGCAACATTGATAGCCGGCAATAAAGGTCCTTGAGAAGTTACAACAGTCAAACTAGAGTCTCTAATTTGCTCAGCTACAAACATTTCTTTACCTCCTAAAACATCAGAGATTGCTTTGTACTGTTTAGCCTTACCTTTACCCTCAGCTTCATCCGCTTTAGCTTGCTCTTGAGCAACATAAAGTCTTGTTGAAGCCAGGATAAAATCTTTAGCCAATTCACTTCCAGGGTCAACAGAAAATAGTTGTACGTAACGTACATCAAAACCATACTTCTCTTTGAGATCCTTAATAATACCTCCCAGATTTTGGTCGGAGAGAATCTCATCAGGACTATCATCGTTTGTAGAAGCACCCCGTTTTTTAGGGGGGTTGAGTATCTGGGCGTATGTTGTTGTACCGAAAAATTTTCGAACCCTAGCTCCAATTTGGTTTTCTGATGCTTCTAACCAATGTTGAATTTTGAATAGAGCTTTATACGGATTTGTTATTTGTCCAGTTGTCAAAAGTTCAACATCCAGGGGTAAATTTTCTTTACCGCCTTTTGATTCCGCTCCGTCTATCTTAGAAAAGTAAACATCTTCCAAGATCATAACGTAGTCGAGAGTCTCCTCTTTTGTTACTGGAACTTTTTTGACAGTTCCGTTTACCTCATCTTCCTTTTCTTCCAATGAGGTCCACTTAAATTCATAAGAGTAGACCTTAGAAAAAGGAGGAAGTCCAACCCAGTATATGTTTTTCATAAAGGGGAATAAAAAATTAATTACATTTTTCATATCCCACTTATTTTTAGTTCTTTGATCCAGAACGATATCCCAAGGATGATTTTCTCCAAGACCACCATTGTTTTCTTTGGCAAAAATATGTCCATCAAGTGACATCACACAGTGATGAAATTTATCATTGAGCATAATAGCCTTTGCTCGGCCTTCTTTTACCACAGTCCAAAAAAGATTCTGTGTAGCCAAAAGCCAAACAATGAAAGTGACTAAGTAGGGAATAGCTACAAAAGCTATTAACCAAACAGCCGCAAGCATTCCGTCTGTTGTATATTGAAGTTCCATTTCTTACACCTCCTAAAGTGTATTTTTTTCAAAGGTCTAACCTTTAAATCTAACTAGAATTATACCTAAAATATCAGATATGTCAATGAAGATTGTATTAATAAAAAATCCCCATTGGGGATTTTTTAAAATGTGCCGAGGAGAGGACTTGGTCACGAGTTTCTAATTCGCTTCACTCATAAGAACTCGCGACCCCGACTCGCCTAATGTTGCTCCAAGTATTCGCAACGGCTCCGTCTTTCAAGCCCCCTGTCAGTATTAAATAAAAGAACGAGGTGTATAAAACACCCCGTTCTTTTATTTAATGTGCCGAGGAGAGGACTTGAACCTCCACGGATTGCTCCACTTGCTCCTAAGGCAAGCGCGTCTACCAATTTCGCCACCTCGGCATTAAATAACATCCGTTATTATAACAATTTTGTTTTTATTTACAATATACTTGTTTGTTTATAGTCCGCCCAGTAGGGCTCGAACCTACGACAATTCGCTTAAGAGGCGAGTGCTCTACCAACTGAGCTATGGGCGGATATGTTTTGTTTTTATTTTTTACTTTAATATCATATCGTTTGTTAACCGACATGCCAATACAGCGTATGGATGGATATGTTTTGTTTTTATTTTTTTACTTTAATATCATATCTGTTTGTTAATCGACCTACCAAGACAGCATATGGGCGGTTAACAAAAACAGAAAATAATTACTATTTTCTGTTTTTGTGGATTGTGCCCAGGGCGGGAGTCGAACCCGCATCCCGAAGGACACGATTTTAAGTCGTGCGTGTATACCAATTCCACCACCTGGGCATTTACTTTACTATTTAATTTTCAAAAAACTTTTACTCTGAGGCCTGGGCGAGAATCGAACTCGCGTATAGAGGTTTTGCAAACCGCTGCCTTACCACTTGGCTACCAGGCCGTTAATTTTAATCCATGTTTGAGATCTCGTCAATTCTTTGCCTATTCTTTTCTCCTTGATCTATAACAAATTCTAAAAAAGGAATAACCCTCATCTTTGTTCGTTTTTTTAGATAGTCCCTTAGATCACTTCTTTTTCTTTTAACAAAATTTAAAGCATCCCCCTCTGCTTCCACTGGTAATACTGTAATAAAAATTTCAGCACTTCTCAAGTCGCTAGAAACATTTGCTCCAGTAACAGTAATCAAAGAAGTTCTATTTGATTCACTTTCTAGAAAATCTGCTGCCAATTTTTGAACAAGTTTATTAACTTTTTCTTGTCTTAGTGTCATGTTATTTGCTATTTTTCCACAATAATAAAAGCTTCAATAATATCTCCGGGAGCAATCTCCACTTTTGATTCTATCATTGAACCAAATTCATTTCCTTCTTGTATTTCTTGGGCAGCTATTTTTGATTGTTGGAGTTCTAATATTTTTCCAGTTCCCAATTCAACATCTCTTCTTATTATTTTCACCCCACTCTTTAATTTAAGAGATCCTTCTTTAACTTTAGCACCCAAAACTTGTTTGTCTTTTGTTTTACTAAAAACTCTAATTACTTTAGCTCGGCCAGTGATTTCTTCCGTAGAGATCAAAGGTCTTCTTTTTTCCATTTCTTCTTCTAACCATTCTGTAATTTTATAAATAATATCAAAGATTTTTATTTCCATACCAGACCTATCAGCTAGGTCTATAGCACTGGGTTCTACTTTTGTATGGAAGCCTATAATAATT
>Ga0316187_10002584_pt1 | contig 15759 bp, 12 predicted proteins | sample CroRivburrow1_MG_FD_204927 | JGI IMG/M metagenome (GOLD analysis project Ga0316187, IMG submission 204927) | Coastal sediment microbial communities from Maine, United States - Cross River worm burrow 1 | ecosystem: Environmental > Aquatic > Marine > Coastal > Sediment | place: USA: Maine... | reverse complement strand
CGGGGAACTTCCCGGCGGCTTCGGGGTCAGACACACGAGAACCAGTATTCCCGCCAGGAGGTCGCACCACCGCCTGACGGGAAGGCGTCGGAAGGGCTGATCGTCTGTACCAACCCCCTCACGGATCCGCTTGGAAGACGCCAACATGACTTGAGGCCCGCCTTGTGCGGGCCTCAAGTCGTGGAATTCGATTTCTTGAGGTAGCGTCCCTCACTGTGTCGAACCTAGGAATCAGATCAGAGCCCGATTCCAGGGAGCATCGTGTTGCGATTGTGCCCCAATCGGTAGCCCAGCTGACGGAACTCGGTTGGGATGTAATCGTAGAACAGGGGGCTGGCGATGCCGCCGGATTCCCCGACAATCAGTACATCGAGGCCGGAGCAACCGTCGGTGATGCGGCCGCGGTGGCGGCGTGCGAGATCGTCCTCGTAGTCTCGCCTCCGTCTCCGGAGTTCATCAGCGGGATGGCGTCGGGCGCGATCGTTGCCGGCTTTCTCGAACCGTACCTCAACAAGGATCTAATGGACGCGTGCGTCAAGGCCGGGGTCACCGCCGTTGCCGTCGAGGCGATCCCGCGAACCACTCTGGCCCAGTCGATGGACGCCCTGTCTTCGCAAACCAACATCGCCGGCTATGCCGCAGTGCTGCTTGCGTGCCAGGACGCCCCCAAGTTGATGCCGATGATGGTGACCGCAGCCGGCACCATTGCGCCGGCCCGGGCCTTGATCCTCGGCGTCGGTGTCGCCGGACTCCAGGCGATCGCCACTGCCAAGCGCCTCGGCGCGGTCGTCCACGCCTACGACATCCGCCCCGAGACCGCGGAACAAGTCGAGAGCCTCGGCGCCAAGTTCGTCGCAGCCCCGACGGCAAGCGCCGACGCCGGCGGTTACGCGGTCGAGGTAGAGGCCGACACCCAGGCCCGACAGCATGAAGCGCTAGCCCCCTTTGTGGCGGAATCTGACGTCATCATCACAACCGCCCAGATCCCCGGACGACCGGCTCCCCTGCTCATCACCGATGAGATGGTCGCCAGCATGCGCCCCGGAGCAATCATCGTCGACATGGCGGCGGCAACCGGAGGCAACGTCGAGCCATCGAAACCCGATGAGATAGTCACGGTCGGCGGGGTCCGGATCCACGGTCCCACGAACCTGGCGGCGCAAATGCCGGGCGACGCCTCCCGGATGTACTCGCGCAACCTCGTCACACTCCTCAAGCGCTTGCACGCTGAAGGCAAAGAGAATCTGACGACCGATGCCATCTTCGAGGAGGCTGCCGTGGTCGTCGACGGCGAGGCACGTCACCCACGAACCCGCTCGCTACTTGGAATGGAGGACGCGTGAGCGAAGTCTTCATCTCAGGAATCGTTGTCTTCGTGCTGGCGGCGTTTGTCGGCATGGAGGTGATCTCCAAGGTTCCGCCCACGTTGCACACTCCCCTGATGTCGGGAGCCAACGCCATTTCCGGGATCACCATCGTGGGCGCCCTGGCGGCGGCTTCCTACCTCGGAGACGGGTTCGCGGCAAAAGTCCTGGTCTTTCTGGCCATCACGACAGCGACCATCAACGTCGTCGGCGGCTTCCTCGTCACGGATCGAATGCTCGAGATGTTCAAGAAGAAGCCGGTGAAGCGCGATGGTTGAACTGCTCTATCTGGCTGCGGCCTCGATGTTCATCTTCGGTCTGAAGATGCTCGGGTCGCCACGCACTGCGCGTCGCGGCAACATGATCGCCGCCGCCGGCATGTTGCTGGCGATCCTGGTCACGGTCATCAACGAAGAGATGCTCTCCTGGGGCATCATCGTTGCCGGCATGGTGACCGGAGGCGCTATCGGGGCGGTGCTCGCTCTGAGGGTCAAGATGACTGCGATGCCCGAGCTCGTGGCAGCCTTCAATGGATTCGGAGGCGCCGCGTCCGCCCTTGTGGCTCTTGCTGAATTGGACCGGAATGGTGCCAACCTCCCTGTCGAGATCGCCGCTGTCGTTGCCGCGTCGCTCGCAGTCGGCTCTGTGACGTTTTCCGGAAGCTTCATCGCTTTTGGCAAGCTTCAGGGAGCCCTCCCCGGACGCCCGGTAGCTCTCCCCGGCCAGCACGTGATCAACGCAGCCATGGCCGCCGCCATCGTCGCGCTCGCCGTGTGGGGCGCCGCGGCCGGAGTCGTTGCCCCATTCTGGATAATCGTGGCCGTTGCTCTGGTCCTCGGCGTGTTCGGTGTCCTTCCAATCGGAGGCGCCGATATGCCCGTCGTGATCTCGCTGCTGAACTCCCTGTCGGGTGTCGCCGCCTCGATGGCCGGGTTCATCATCGGCAATTCGGCTCTGATCATCGGCGGCGCTCTGGTTGGTGCGGCCGGGTTCATCCTCACCGTCCAGATGGGTGAAGCAATGAACCGCACTCTCGCCAACGTGCTCTTCTCCGGTTTCGGCTCAACGGTTGCCGGAGCAGGAGAGCTATCCGACAAGCCGGTCAACCGGGCCACTGCCGACGACGTTGCCATCGCCCTCGGCTACGCCGATAGCGTCATCGTGGTCCCGGGATACGGCCTCGCCGTGGCCCAGGCGCAACACGCCACACGGGACCTCGGCCTGGCGCTCGAAGACAAGGGTGTAACCGTCGACTACTCGATCCACCCCGTGGCCGGCCGGATGCCGGGGCACATGAACGTGCTTCTGGCCGAGGCCGATGTGCCGTACGAGCAACTGCTCGATCTCGACCAATCGAACCCGCGCTTCCCGCAGACGGACGTAGTGGTGATCGTCGGGGCCAACGACGTGGTGAACCCATCGGCGCGTGATGACGCCGACAGCGTGATCTACGGCATGCCAATCCTCGAGGTCGACCTGGCACGCACCGTGATCGTTATCAAACGGTCACTTTCTCCGGGATTCGCCGGCATCGACAATCCGTTGTTCTACAACGAGAACACGATGATGTTCTTCTCCGACGGCAAGGCCGCCATGGAGGACATCCTCAAGTCCGTCAAATCTCTCTGAGGTGGACTTTCGAGATGTCGTCGCCCAGCGGCGTATGGTGCGCCATTATCGGCCGGTCCCTATCGATCCAGCTGTACTCGATCGAGTCCTCGATGCGGCCCGCTGCGCGCCAAGCGCGGGATTCTCTCAGGGTGTTGAGCTGGTTGTCGTCACTTCGGAGGTTGGGCGCCACCGCCTGGCGGCCGATGCCCACGAGCCCGAATACGTGGCCCGGGGCTTCGAGCCGTGGCTGTCGGTGGCACCGGTCCACGTTGTGCTGGCGTGCGACCCCGGCGCGTACCGCACCCGCTACGGACGGCCGGACAAGGCCGACAGCATCTCGCCCGACGACTGGCCTGCCCCGTATTGGTGGGTCGACGCCGGCGCGGTCATGATGCTGCTGCTACTCGCGGCAGAAAATGCGGGCCTTGCAGCCGGTTTCCTCGGCAGTCACGCTTTCGGTGATCTAGCGGCAGCCTCCGGGATTCCCGACAGGTACGAGACGATCGGGCTGGTCACACTCGGCCACGCCTCGGACGTTGCCAGGACCGTGGCCAAGCCGCGGCCGCGCCGTCCGCTCGCAGACATCGAGCACGATGAAGTTTGGGGAAATCCGCGGCGGAGTGAGCCCCGCGAATGAAACAACGAGCGAAGCTCAACCGGGCGAGGCAATCGTCCGAAACCGTTGCGAGGAGTCGGGCACTGGATCGAGGGCAAGTACAATGCCCACCCCCATCGGAGACTGCGTGACGGTACGAACATTCACATCGGAATCTGTAACTGAAGGCCACCCGGATAAGGTCGCCGACCGTGTGTCGGATGCGGTGCTCGACGCTTATCTGGAGCAAGACCCGATGAGCCGGGTCGCCTGCGAAACGCTGGTCGCCGGCAATCGGATGGTTATCGCCGGGGAGGTCACAAGCGACGGTGCAGTCGATTCCGCATCGATCGCTCGCGATGTGATCGCAGCGATCGGATACGACCGGCCCGAGCTTGGCTTCGATGCCACGTCATGCGATATCGAGGTCCACGTCGGCGTTCAGTCGTCGGACATCGCGATGGGCGTGTCAGAGGCCGAGGAGGTCCGCAGCGGCACCCCCGCCGGTGATGTGTTCGACCGCCAGGGTGCGGGCGATCAGGGCATGATGTTCGGGTATGCGACGGCAGAGACGGCCGAGTTGATGCCGCTGCCCATTCACCTCGCGCACCGCATGGCTGAGCGTCTCTCGGCGGTTCGCAAGGACGGACTTCTCGACTACCTCCGCCCCGACGGCAAGACGCAAGTGACGTTCGAATACGACAACGCCGGCCGGGCCGTGCGCCTCGACACCGTCGTAATGTCGACCCAACATGAGCCGGACGTCGATCGAGACTCGCAACTCCGTCCCGATCTTCTCGAACACGTGATCCGCCCCAGCCTGCCGCCCGAGTTCGCCGACGACGACTTCCGGATACTCATCAACCCCACCGGGCGCTTTGTTATCGGCGGGCCCGCGGGTGACGCCGGCTTGACCGGCCGCAAGATCATCGTCGACACCTACGGCGGTATGGCACGTCACGGTGGTGGGGCGTTTTCGGGAAAGGACGCCACCAAAGTCGACAGGTCAGGCGCTTATGCAACTCGCTGGGTCGCCAAGAACGTAGTTGCCTCGGGAGCAGCGGCCAGGTGTGAAGTCCAGGTCGCCTACGCGATCGGTGTCGCCCGGCCCGTGTCAGTATTCGTCGAGACATTCGGTACCGAGGCGGTGGATCCGGCCAAGCTCGGCAATGCAATCAACGAGATATTTGACCTGCGGCCGGCCGCAATCATCGACCAGCTCCAGTTGCGCCGTCCCATCTATTCACCGACGGCGGCGTACGGCCACTTCGGCCGATCCGGCCCCGGCTTCACGTGGGAGCTGACCGATCGCGTGGATGAACTGCGCGGCGCGCTGCAGCTGTAACCCCTGATTGATCGGCGGGCATCGCGGCCCGCTAATGCGTCCGAATGTCCTGGACGGCAGACTTCGGCCCGTACTTCGGGGCGGCGACGTGGCCTCGCTTGGTCAACACGACCACCCGACGCCGGTGCGGCCGAAATGGCTCGAGCAGCTCGAGCATGCGCGCATTGTCGGCCCGGGCCTCGCCGGCTAGAAGCCACGAAACCGAGTTGGGAAGGTGGAAATCGCCGACAGGCACGGCGTCGCGGTCGCCCCACGCAACACCCATGACGTGGCCGGCCGTCCAGGGCCCAACGCCACGGATCGCCTGGAGGCGTTCGTAGGCGGCCGCTCGATCCATCGCCACGATCTCCTCCATCCGCTTGGCACGCCTGGCGACCTCGCGGATGATGACTGCTCGGCTCCTTTCAACGCCGTGGCGATGGAAGTCCTCATAGTCGAGCGCCGCCAGCCGTTCGGCCGGCGGCGGTACCCGCAGCCCCGGCGGCCCCGGAGCCGACTCCCCCAGCGCCCGTACGAGGCTGTAGTAGCTGCGTTTGGCCGCCTGGCTCGTCACCCGCTGACCAAGGATGGCCGGCACCAGCGCCTCGACCACCCGACCGGTCGAGCCGAGGTGCAATCCGCGATTGCTGCGAACGAGTTCACGAACGGGGCCCGGCGGCGGAGAGAAGGATGAAGGGTCGTCGTCGAGGCCGAGCAGCCGGGGAACCATCTCGAGCTCGGCGACCGCCCCGGCGCCCCAGGCCTCGGCGACGACTTCACTACCATCACGGCGCAATGCCAATTGCACATCGCCGTGGCCGTTGCGGCTCGCCCGGTAATGGATGCCATCGACGAACCTGCTGGTGGCGCCTCCTGGGCCGGCTACGGTGCCGATCGTGGCTGCCAGATCGAACGGATCGGCAATGGGAATACGGCGGATTGGTGACACCCGGTCACGCTACCTGGTCTCACCTCACTAAATCTGACGGCCATTGGCGCCGAAGCTATTCGCTGGCACTTCATATCCCACAAAAGGGGTCTCGCAAATGACCGATAGAACGGACGGCTCGGAACCGGGTCTGAGCAGTGAGGATCTGATCAGGCAAGCGCGGATGCCGTACGCGGCCCCTGAAACCGACGCGCCCACGAGCGCGCCAACCGAATCGACCGAGTATTCCGGACTACCGGCTCCCGATCCCACTGTCGACAGATACGAGTCACGTCCCGATCCGGTGTCCCGCCCCGCGGACGGAATCGCCGTAGAGCCGACCCAGGCCGCCCCCTGGGACGGTGCCCCGTATGAGACCACCCAACCATCATTCCTGCGGCGGTACGGCAAATTCATGCTCTTCGGAGCCATCGGCCTCGGGGTGCTCCTCTTTGGCGTGCTCGACAAGACCAAGAATGTCGAAGATCTCTCGGTCGGCGATTGCCTTCTGATGCCGGAGGCCGACGAGATCAGCTCTGTCGAATCGACCGATTGCACGTCCGATCACGAACTGGAAGTCTTCGCGCTTGTCACCGTGCCGGACGGCGACGACGCGCCCTACCCGGGCGAGGATGCCCTCGGCGACCAAATCTTCGAAGAGTGCCTGGTCCACTTCCAGAGGTATGTCGGAGCGAGCTATGAGGAGTCCATCTGGTTCGCCAACCCTATGTATCCGACCCGGGAGAGTTGGGATGATTCCGGCGACCGGGAAGGTAGCTGCGTGCTGCTCCAGATCGGCCCGGACAGCGAGGCCCTGACCATCACGGGCTCGGCTCGCGGATCCGGTCAGTGACGTGAGCGGAAGCGACGGCGTCCTCTAGCAGCAGCCGGGACCCGATCGCTTCCTCGCAACCGAGCTCACCGCCGGGCCGTGGCAAGCAGATGCCCAGCACGGGGCTCTCGTCGGCATCAACTAGCGTTGCAGCATGCGTCAAACAATCACATTCGGGTTCGCCCTGTTGCTCACCATGCTCCTGGTGCCGGCCGCCATAGCTCAAGAGACCGACGTCAACTTCGAGTGCGGCGTTTATGACGGTGTTGTGTGTGCCGGCTACTTCACCGATGACGCCGGCATCGTCGATGACGACCAGCGGGTCGAGGCCGCTGTCGCCAGGGTGGTCGGACGCCATGGCAACCAAATCGCCGTGGTGACTGTGACCGACAGTTCGCCGGAGAGCCCGGCGCAATTTGCCCAGAACCTCGGAAACGAATGGGGCGTTGGCGGACCGGATCAGGACGGCGTCGTTGTGCTCGTCGACGTCGAGGCACGACGCACCGAGGTGCGCACCGGGGACGGACTCACCCTCAACGCTGAGCGGATCGCGGGTGCCGGCAACAGCTTCTTCGGGGTCGGCGACTTCGAGGGGGGCCTGCTGGCGATCGTGGGGAGCCTTGAGCAGGGCCTCGATGCCGAGGCCGAAGGAGTCACCTCAGCGCCGCTACCGGCCGGCGACAGCGGGCGCAGCTACGTGGGCTGGATCCTGGGAGCGGCAGCTCTCGGCGGCGGCGGCGTCATAGTCGCCCGAGCTCGCAAACGTCGCAAGGACAAGAGACTCGAAGTGCGATCCCAGCTTGTCGGCGATCAGCTCGACAAGCTCGACGTGCCCGGCCACGAGCTTCCCCAACTCGCCGAATACACCATCGCGCCGTCGGATGATCCGGTGGCTGATGTGCTCACGGGCGACGCGATCGATGCCATGCGGGCCATCGGCGCCGGCGGTCGGCCCGATGACGATGCCATCCCGGCGCTACGAGTCGCCGAGCTTGTGGCCATCATCGATCGTGATCGGCTCCTTGCCGATGTCTCCATCCCGTTGGAACTCGCCGCCAGCGATGAGCGCGACATACTCGAGCAAGCAGTCCAGGATGCCGCTCGTAGTGCTCAGGACACCGACGGCAGCGACAAACAGTTCGAAGTGAATCTCCAGGAACTCACCCGCCTAGTGGCTTCCTTGCGGCCGCATCGCCTCGCCGCCGACCGGAAACGGTTCGGGCGCGCGATGAGCGACCGAGCGGTTGACACCGCCCACGGCGCGGCCTCGCTGACCGATATCGCCGATCGCTTCCTAGAAGCATCTCCCGCTTTCGATCGGACCGCCGATGTCATGGAGAGCATGGCCGAGATGGGCGAGGTCTACGACACGGCTGTCGACAAGACAGCCCGACTCAAGGAACTGATGGAGCGGCTTCCCGACACGACCACCCGCCCGGCGGTCGCAGCGGCCTTAGCGGATGTCAGCGACGACCTCGATGCATCCGTCGAGGATTACGAAGCTTTGCGCACCAAGCTGGAGAAGGAAGGCTCGGCGCTCGAGGCCGACGGGCTCGATGTCCCGGCGATCGCCGCCCTTCTATTGATGAACCACGACGAGACGAGCGTTGGAGATTTTGTGGCGGCATACAACGCCAACCGAGCTCGCGCCATCGACCCGGGCGAATCTGTTGAGCTCGCCCTAGCCGGCCTCCGGCATCCGTCGGACATCAAGCTGGTGCGCGCCGAGGCAACCCGGCTGGGCTTGCCCGTGTCAATCACCACCGCCTTGCTGCGCCGACGTGATGACGGCCCCGAGGTCTATGAGCAGCTACTCCGCGAACTCGCCGGGCAGGGCATCGAGGACGAATCGCGGCGGACGATTGCCGGAATTCTTGCGGTGTCGTTGGAGCCCGCCCAGGCGAGCCAGGCCTGGCTGGCAGCCCGCAAGGCGCTCGCCGATCTGGGTCTCGAGGGCTCCTACGCCGACGTGGCGGCCGCTTTCGGCGCATCCGACTATCGCGGTCCCCGCCGCTTTGCGCTGGCCTACGCAGCGCAGCGCCAGGCATTGGCCCGCAGCGACGTGGAGGGGGCCGACCGGTTTGCCCCTGAGCTCGCCCACGACGGCACGCGGTACCAGACAGACAGCTGGACGCAGGATCGGATCCCGCCGGGCCTCTTCGATTTCGATCCCTTCACCCTTCTGTACTACCACTGGGTCATCACCAAGGGCAACCACGGATCACTCGGCTGGGAACCCATCTATCGAGATCAATCCTGGTCGCAGGACCGCGGCTCGTGGTGGGAGGAGACCTTCAGCGGCTGGGGCGGCGGGGGCGGCTTCAGCGGCGGGGGCGGCGGCTCCTCGTGGGGCGGTGGCGGTAGCTGGGGTGGCGGAGGCTTTGGCGGCTGGGGCGGCGGGGGCGGCTTCAGCGGTGGGGGCGGCGGCTCGAGCTGGTGAGCTCTCCCGAAGTCCGCCGCCTCGAATCGACGAGCAACCCGGCTGTCAGGCGGTGGCGCCAACTCCACAAACGACGAGAACGTGATCGCCAGGCTCTGTGCATCATCGAAGGCGCCCGCGAGGTGGGCCGGGCCCTAGGCGCCGGAGTCGATTTCGAGTCGGTGCTTGTCGACGACGACGCGACGCCCTCAGAAATCGAGTTGGCGACTGTACTCAGCAGAGCCGGGGCGCGCCGCTACGAGCTCGGAGAAGCCGCCATGGGCAAGGTCTCGGGGCGGACCCACCCTGCGGGCATCATCGGGATTGCCCACTCCCCCACATTCGCGCTGGACGCCCTCTCGCTGAGCGATGTGCCTCTGCTTCTGATCGCCGACGCGATCGAGAAACCGGGCAACGTCGGCGCCATGATCCGGAGCGCAGACGGCGCCGGAGCGGACGCGGTGATCGTGTCCGATCCAGCCACCGACCTCGTCAATCCCAACGTGATCCGGGCGTCGCAAGGCGCCGTATTCTCTGCGGCAGTAGGCGCCGAATCGGGTGAGAATGTGGCTGGATGGCTGGCGGCCCGCGCAATCCCGGCCGTCGCAGCCGCGGCTGAAGCGACACCGTCGCTGTGGGATTTCGATCTAACGGGCCCCATCGCCATCGTGATCGGCAGCGAACACGCCGGCCTCTCCGCGCCGTGGCATAGCGTCCCCAAGATCGCCATACCCATGCTCGGCCACAGCGACAGCCTCAACGCTGCCACGGCCGCCGCCCTCCTCCTCTACGAAACGATGCGCCAAAGGCGATAACGACGCCGCGCCAGACGCTGGTCTCGCGACTCCGCTGCCGCCCTCCCCCCATGTCCTTGATCGAACGTATGTTCGATGCTACGTTTGGGCGCCCGACGAGAGGCCACTCCCCGATGCTCGGCCAGAGATCGTTCGACGATCTGGGCACGCCGCTCTACGACGTCACGTTTGTGATTCTGGATCTGGAGACCACCGGAGCGACGGCCGCCAGCTGCGAGATCACCGAAATCGGAGCCGTTAAATATCGCGGCGGGGAGTTGGCGGGGACTTTTCAATCGCTGATCAATCCCGGGGCGCCGATCCCGCCGACGATCACGGTGCTCACGGGCATCACCCAGGCAATGGTGATCGATGCGCCCAAGATCGACGAGGGCATGGCATCACTTCTCGAGTTCATCGGCGGTGCCGTGATCGTGGGCCACAACATCCGGTTCGACATGTCGTTTCTCAACGCGGCAGCGATGCGGCTCGGCTATGGCAAGCTGCCCAACCGCACGGTCGACACTCTGGGCCTGGCGCGACGCCTGGTCCACAGCGAGGTGCGCAACCTCAAGCTGTCGAGCCTCGCCGCCCACTTCCGCTCCCCCACGAAGCCGAATCACCGCGCCCTCGAAGACGCCAGGGCCACTGCCCACGTCTTTTTCGAACTGCTGGAGCGTGCCGGTAGCGTCGGCGCCACCTATCTCGAGGACCTGCTCCGCCTGCCTACAGCCAAGGGACGGCCCCACTACGACAAGCTCAACCTGACGGACCGCCTGCCGCGGCTCCCGGGCGTGTATCTGTTCCACGATCTCGACGACAACGTGATCTACGTCGGCAAGGCCAAGAATCTCCGATCCCGCGTCCGTTCGTACTTCTACGGCGACACCCGACGCAGCGTCACGACGATGCTGCGCAACCTTGCCCGGGTCGACCATCGGGTGTGCGTTACCGAACTCGAGGCGGAAATCACCGAGCTGCGCCTCATCCATGCCATGGCTCCGCGCTACAACCGCAGATCGCGGCCTCCGAAGTCGACACATTGGCTGAAGCTCACCGATGAGCGCTACCCACGGCTCTCGATCGTGCGCACATATCGCGACGATGGAGGGCCCTATCTCGGCCCGTTTCGGTCGAAACAAGCCGCCGAGGCTGTGATGACCGCGATCTGGGATGCGGTGCCGATTCGCCGCTGCACCGGCGGGCCCGGGCGGGCGAGAAGTGGCGCCTGCAGCTACGCCCAACTTGGAATCGCCATGTGCCCGTGCCGCGGCGACATCGATGAAGCGCTCTATGCCCAAGTGTGCGATGACGTCCGGATGGGGATCGCCCGCGAGCCGGAGCGCTTGTTGGCACCCCTTGCGGAGCGCATGAAGACCCGGGCTCGCGAACAACGCTTCGAGGACGCCGCATTGGCCCGTGATCGTTTCCAAGCATTGGCCGCCAGCCTCAACAGGCGACGCCAGTGGCAAAGCCTGCAAGCGGCCGGCCGACTGTGGGTTGAAAACCGCGATGGTGATAGCGCCTTCATCGATCAGGGGCGGCTGGTGTCGACCTGGAAGGGCGGCGATGGCTCTCCTCTGTTCAACATCGCCGACGACGATGCGCTCGAAGCGACCCAGGTGCCTACGTCGGTCGCTCTCCAGGAGGAAGTCCAGCTCGTCTGGCGGTGGATCAATCGACCCGGAACGAAGGTGGTCGACACCCGATCCCCGTTCGCCTCTCCACCCCGGCCGGTGCCATCGCTCGAGGCACTTGCGGGATAGCCCCCCGACTACGCTCATTTGCATGAGATTCATCGTCCGCCAGGGAGCCGATCCCCAAGCCAGAGCCGATTCCGCCCTTCTCACTGCCATGGGCCTTCCCGGCGGCGGCGTGATCTCGATCGGACGAACCCATGTCCTCGTCGTTCCCGGCGAGGTGGCCACCACGAACTCCATCACGCTCGGCGACCGGGCGCGGCTCAACGCCGGCCTCGGCATCGGTGATTCCGTCGATGCCAAGCGGGCAATACTCCATGAGGCGAAGCGGGTGGTGGTCGGCGGCACCGACGTAAAGCTCGACGCCCGCCACCTGGCGCGCTCCCTCCAGGGCAATCCGGTCACCGTCGGCGACACTGTCGTGGTCTATACGTCCTATGGTGCCGATGCCGAGTCGCAGGATGTCGAGCTGCGGGTGATGTCCATCGAGCCGGGAAGCGCCGGCCTCGTCGGCAGCTCAACCGTCGTTCACGAAGAGGGCGAGGTCCCTCCGGACGTTATCGACCACCCGACCGGGCACCCCGGTGGCGAGAGCCCGACGACGGCGGCCGCCCTCCTCGCCGGCCTCGACACGGAGCTGGAGACCCTCACCGGTTGGCTGTCGCTGCTCACGAGCCCCAACGATCTGACGGGCGCCTGGAACCTGCCCAAAGTTGCTGGCGTGCTACTGGAAGGGCCCACCGGCAGCGGCAAGTCCGAGCTGGTGGCAGCAGCCGCGGACACTGCCCGCGCCAACGTCGTCGAGATCTCGTTGGAGCTCGTGTTCAAGCCTGACAAGCTGCTGGAGCGCCTCGAGAGGGCCGTGTCGACAACGACCGGCCCGGCCGTGATCTTCGTCGACCGGCTGGACGCCGTGGCCGGCGATGACGCCATGTTTCGCAACCAGATAACCGCGATCCTGCGCTGGTTCCTCGACGCCGTCGCCGACAAGCCCCGGGTGGCGACCGTGTTGGCGATCTCCTCGGCGGCCAAGCTATCGGCAACCATCACCAGCTCGAAGCTGGTGCCGCGCACGCTGTCGATTCCGCCGCCCGACCTGAACCGGCGCGGCCTCCTCTTCGAAGCGGCACTTTCGGCCGTTCCCACCGAAGATCTCGACTACGAGCGGCTCGCGTCCCGAACGGCCGGGTTCTCGGGTGCCGACATCCTCGCCGCGGTGGTCAGCGCATCCGCACTGATAGCCAGCACCGGGAAGCCACTCAGCGACGAGCTGCTCGATCGCGCCATCCGGGACACCACACCGTCGCTGGGCACTGCCTCCCTTGGCGAACTGCCGACCTACGGCTTCGAACGAGTTGCCAACCTCGACGAGGTCAAACAGCGCCTCACCGAGGCCGTGATCTGGCAGATGCAGGAGCCGGAGCGCTTCGAGCGGCTCGGCATCGAGCCCCCCAAGGGTCTGCTGCTCTACGGCCCACCCGGCACCGGCAAGACGTTCGTCACCCGGGCCCTGGCCCACGAATCGGGGGCGGCGTTCTTCACCATCAAGGGTGCCGAGCTGCTCGACAAGTTCGTCGGTGAATCCGAGCGGGCCGTGCGTGAAATCTTCGCCCGGGCTCGCGCGGTGGCCCCGGCGATTCTGTTTTTCGATGAGGTCGACGCTCTCGCCCCCACCCGGGGCAACTCGACCAACTCGGTCACCGACTCCGTTGTCGCCGCGCTTCTCACTGAGATGGACGGCGTATCGGACCGGGGCGACGTATTCGTCATCGGAGCGACCAACCGCCGCGACCTGGTCGACGCTGCCCTGCTGCGCCCGGGACGCCTCGAGACCCATCTCTACCTCGGTTTGCCACCGACGGCGTCACGCCGTGCCTTTTTCGGCATCCAGGACATCCCGTTCGCGGAGGATGTCGATACCGAGCACTACATCGTGGAGACCGAGGGCCTTTCTTTTGCCGACATGAGCGGCATGTTGCGTGAGGCCGCCCTCCAGGCCCTGCGCCGCGATTCGACGGCCATCGAAGTGAGCAAATCCGACATGGACTTCGCCCTGGATCGCTACACGAACGAGCCCGAGGTCGACGGGTAGAGCCACGAGCTGGGTCAGACGGTGCCGGTAGGCCGGTTCGAGGACGGCGGTGGGTGCTCGATATCGCGTCGCGTAGCGACTGATCTGGGCGACATGCGTGTCTTCTGTCTCCACCCCGAGGCGGCAGACCGGCCCTCAGGGCCAGAGGGGACCGCCACTTCGATGTGGTTTCCAGCTACAGGATTCCATCGAACCCAGCTCCCGCACCAGCTTGAACCGGGAGCGACGGCCGACGATGCGCCCCTCCATCGGCGCCCTGGCTGGCGCCTCGCAGGGACCTTCTCTCCTCCGGGGAGACACATGCGGCGGGCCGCCCCGATGCTAGATGGCGCGCACGAATGAACACTCCTGAGCATCCGGAGCCGGCATGTCGGCGGGTGGTCTCGCACGGCTGCCTCCAGTTGGTAGACCGGCCCGTGACGGCTCTGCTCAGCAAGAACAAGCGTGACCGGGTGTCGAATCGGTGATACTGTGCCACTCTACGTGGTGGAAAAGATACTTGGAGTGGTGATGAAACGGAAACCTGTCGCCTTCCTGGCGGCGATGTGTCTCGTGTTTGCCGTGCCCATGGCAGCGCTGGCGGCACCCAAGCCCAAGGTGACGATCTGTCACATCCCGCCGGGCAATCCGGGTAATGCCCACACCATCACAGTTGGCGGCAAGGCCGCCGACAGCCACATCGCCAACCACGGCGATACTCTCGGGCCCTGCGGTGAAGAGACGAACCAGCCGCCGGAGGCCGATGCCGGAGACGACGTTTGTGTGCTCTTCGGTGACGAGGTCGACCTCGACGGCTCGGAATCAACCGATCCCGAAGGCGAGCCCCTCACCTACAAGTGGGTCGTCATCAAGGGCCCGGAAGGCTCGAGCGCCACACTCGGCAGCAGCACGGCCGTAACCACCTCTTTCAACCCGGACCGCCTTGGCGACTACGTTATCGAGCTCGAAGTCGACGACGGCGAGGACTCCGACAAGGACAAGGTTCGGGTTGGCGTCACGATGGAGGTGGAGCTCGACCCTGAGGTCTACGTCGTCGCCGCCGGTGAGTCCCTCCCGGCCACTGTCACCCTGACCGAGCCCGCCCCGGCCGGAGGCGCCGAAGTGCACATCACACTGACTCCCGCGGCCGTCGATGAGGACAAGGAGCCCGCGGCGGCCTACGTCGCGCTCACCGAGGATGGTGAGCCGGTCGACTCGATTGTCATCGCCGAGGGTGACGATTCGGCGGACTTCTTCATCATTGCCGAGTCGCCGGGGACCGTCACCTTGACCGCGGTCATCGGCTCCGACTTCTGCAATCGAGAGGACACCGCCGAGCTCCTCATCGCCGGCTCGCTCCTCGAGGCGATCAAGATCCACATTGACGAGGACCTCGAGCGTCTGGCGGCCGACCTGCAGCGGCTTCTCGACTTTGGCCTGGCGCAGGATCCTGAATTTGAGTCCTCGGGATTGTGGACGGCGCTGGGTGATGCTCTGATCAGCCTGGGCATCCTGATAGATGAGATCATCGAGGTTCTCGCCAACCGTTAGGCCGCAATTCGGCGACGTCGCCCCTCTTTGGCGACTGCGGCGGTTCAGAACCGAGCCGCCGCGTCGCGAACCCGCCGCCACCGCATCGGCCACGGTGAAACGGTTCTCGTGAGATCGCTCGACGAGTAGCCCGCCGAGCGGGTTCGGGGCTACCTGCATTTGGCGCCCGAGAAGGCGGGCTCAATGACTCGACGGGGCGGACGGACAGAACGATGGTGCGCGGCTTCGAGGAGGCCGTGCCGACTCGAGGGCGGCTCCGCTCGCTACTGCGGGCCCTTCCCGTCGAGGAGATCGCAGGCGTCGTCGGCAAGGCCTTGACCGGCTTCGCCGAACAGATTGCGGGCCACGTCGACGCCTGCGGCCTCGAGTTCGCTGACCTCGTCGGGATATGTGGCAGAGGCGGCGATGCGAACGGTGGGCAGGAAGTCCTGTACCCGGCGCACAGCCTCGAGGTTGCCGGCGTGATCGCCCATGGCGAGGACTACCAGTTCGACGCCCGGGTGGAGACGCAGGCGATCCCAGAACTCGAAGTCGAGAGCATCGCCTCGGATGACGTTGCGCCCGGCGGCC
>Ga0316187_10002582_pt1 | contig 15761 bp, 12 predicted proteins | sample CroRivburrow1_MG_FD_204927 | JGI IMG/M metagenome (GOLD analysis project Ga0316187, IMG submission 204927) | Coastal sediment microbial communities from Maine, United States - Cross River worm burrow 1 | ecosystem: Environmental > Aquatic > Marine > Coastal > Sediment | place: USA: Maine... | reverse complement strand
AATTGATTATCCAGCTTAAACAGATTAGTTTTATTATCTACGGCATAGAGGTGCCTTTCGCTGCTCCTGCCTTTTAGGCCGGCAATAACACTCAAAATCGAATTGCCGGATTCAAATCGATTGAGAATACTGCCGGATCGGGAAATTTTGTAGATTCCGCCTTCATCATCCCGGTAATTATAAGCCGAATATTTGTGAGCGTATAGGTTCTGAGTCCCATCTCCTTTCATATCAGCCAGCAGCACACTGACGCCTGTATAATAACCGCCCATCCGGTTGACCCAGTTTGTCCTGCCATAGCCGTCTATGCTGATGACATAAGATTGCCGGTCATTGGTCTCGTTATGCAATTCGTGATTTCCATCACCTGGACTGAATGTACCCATGATGATATCCGGGCGTCCTCCTTCCTTTGGCCAAATGACAATATTTTGCAGCACGGGCCCGGCGGCATACCGCCACAATTCTCTTCCGTGCCGGTCGTAAAGGATGATGCCACGGGATTTCAAACCGGATCCGGCGTCGTGAATGGCGAGAACATCCTCATAACCATCCTGGTCGATATCGGCCAGTCGGACAATCCTCTCCCGGACAGTGGATGCAGCCTGACGACGTGGCGTGACTTTTCCGTCATTGCGCCAGATTATTTCTCCGCGGCGGTTCAGCAGAAGCAGGTGTGGTTTTTTATTTTTTATGGCCGACAATCCGATGGCGGTCTGATTATTCCAATTATCAATCAGATTAAGGATGATTGAAAAATTGAATTTTTTTTCCCACACTATGGAACCGTCAGGCCTCAATGCATAGAGGCGGCTGCCTGCGGCAGTAATAATTTCTTCCCGGCCGTCTCCATCCAGATCATAAGCGATGGTGTTTGAATAATTTTCGATATCCGGATGGGCGATGGTGAGCATTGAAAACGGTCGGCGGTCCTGTGACATATCAACAGAGGCAGTCAGTTGAATAGAAAATTCCCGGTTCGACCGCAGCACCACACGTTTGCGGTAAAGGGTTTGACTGCCTTTTTTGACTATGATGATCGTTTGCCCGGCGTTTGCTGCAAGTCGATGCCGGCCGGCCGGCAGCCGGCGCCCAATCACGGTAGTGCCGGTCCACACATCAATTCCGTCAATCCGGGAGTTGATTGAAACGGTGACAGATTCTGCTTCACGGGGTGTATTGAAAATAATATCGCCATTGCCTTCAATATAGCCGAACTGGGGGGTCTGGCGGCTATAGGATTGGCGGGTAACGCCCGGACGCACGGTGGCATAAATCTCGGTGGCGGTGATATAGCCATCGGAGTTGATGTCCGCCGTTCCTGATAACGCCGCCAGCAAATGTTCCGTAAACAAACCGTGGCCCTCGGTCTCGATTGCCTGCTCCGAACGGCTGCCCGCCGTCAGGATTTGAATGCTCCTGGTTTGCATCATTTTTCGGATATAGGTGGAATCCTGTTCCGGATACCGTTTTATGGACCGGGTCAGTCCCAACCCGGAATAACAGGCATCAAAAGCCAGAAAGATGTGTTTGGCCTTTATTTGCCGGATTCTTTGATTCAGCCGGTTCATGGCCAGCATGGTGCCCTTCCAGTTGTAAGCAGCCCCATCGACTGGCACGATATAGCCTCTTTCCCCTCCCCCCGGCAGGTCCTCAGTCTGGCCATGACCGGCAAAATAGACCACGACCCGGGAATTGACATCAGCGGAATTTTCTATGGTGTCCAGTTTACGAAGAATATTTATCCTGGTGGCATTTTCGTTGGTGAGCACATACGTCTGAAAACCTTTGGTCTCCAACAAAGCGGCCACTTCCCGGGCATCCTTGACGGCATACTCCAGATGCGGCCAAAGCCGATATTTATCTATTCCGACAACCAGAGCATAGGACGAAGAATACCCTTGTCTATAATCGCCAGCAGGTAAACCGGATGGTTCCCCAGCCGGTTTTTTCACAACGGGCGCAATACTGCCGGCCAAGCGCACAAAAAAAGTCCGGTCGTACAGTTGGAAAGTGTTTTGGCCTTCCCTGGGCAGTGCCTGGGGCGTTTGCTGGAATCTCCGCTGAACTTCCGATCGTATGGCCTTGTAGAATTCGATCTGGCTCCAGCGACCATCGTTGTTGGTATCTACCGGTGTTTGTCCGCCTAGCACCCTCAACAGGGAATCCGTTAATGCTCCGTGGGGATTGCCGTCGATGGTCGGGAACAAATAGAGTAAATCTGTGCGGATGTCTTTAGCAGTTTCATTTTCGGTTGAGGCTGAAATATAAAATGTGTTTTGATAGGGATAGGGTTCATCCGGCTTCAAGTTGTCAGAAAAGCTCCCGATATGTTGCTCTTCACTGAAAATGCTCTTTGAGCCGAGCGGCATGTAGCGGTTCACACCCGCTAATTTTGTTTCTCCAATTCCCCGCACGGTGTTGCCGGAAAAACAGGTATCAAAAACCACCAGAACCTGTCTGTTTTGATCGAGTCGCGCCAGAATTGGCCGCAGGTCTCGCCTGCCGACAATAAGTTGGGACATCTGGGTTTCGATCGACTGATTTGAGTCCCATTTAAAATCAGCCGGTACCAGGGCCCCGGATGCATGCGGCAAAGGCAATGACAGCAGTTCATCGCGGCGGCTGGTGCCGTGTCCGCTGTAGTAGATAAACACACGGTCACCCGGACGGGTTATTTGCACAAGTCGCTGCATCTCACTGAGGATGCGAAACTTACCGGCTTCCTCGTTTACCAGCGTACGAACGTTTTTTTCTTTGAAGTCATAGTGGGCTGACAGCATTTTCGAAAGCGCTTGCACATCGTAAGCGGGTCCTTCAAGGGTTCTTTGCTTGTAGTTGCCTATGCCGATGAGAAGGGCATGATTCTCGGCGTGTGAAATCCCAGACACATGGCATGCCAGCCAGATGCCGAATACCAGTACTGCCGTTTTTCTGAATGTTTCAATCATTAGTATAAACCCTAATCCGGATAAACCGGAATTGATTATTGAATCATTTAAAGCGGACTGCCTCTAATTTGACCCGGTAGATTCAACCAATGTCACATTAACCCGACGGTTGAGCATATGATCCAATTCAGTGTCACCGCCGTAAAACAGTTCTGTTTCTCCCCGGCCTTCTGTTTTCAACCTCCAAATCAGAGATGGAAACCGTCGTTCCAATTCCATTTTTACCGAATGCGCCCGTTTTTCAGATAGAACCTGGTTGTATGCCGTGGTTCCCCGTTTATCGGTGTGGCCCACGAGAAGAAAAGACCTGGATCTCATTTTCTCCCGGGTTAGGGCTTCTCCCAGCTCGGTTATCTGGCGAATCCCCCGGGAATTTAAATCAGACCGATCGAAATCAAACTGTACGGGTATATTCACCCCGGGCCGAATGGCAAATCTGCGGTCCTTGCTGATTTGGGTGCCGGCCTCCAGGAACGAGGCAATTTCTTCGGCCGGCATAACGACACGACAGGATTGAATTCTGGCATTTTTAAGGGATTTTTCCAGCCAATCCGGTGCCGGTTCGGGGTGAAATCGTTTGGCCAGTTTGAATGCACGCAGCGCCTGGAATAACTGCCCGGTTTGTGCCAGCAGTTCTCCCTTGCGAGCCAGAGCTCTGGCCTCGGCTTTTGACGGTCCGGCGTTTTCCCCGGCCTGGACAAAGGCATCAATCGCTTCGTTGATTTTACCCTGATTTTTATACAGCAACCCCAGCATATACCAAGAGTTGAAATTGGGACACACCTCGATTGACCGCTGCAGCCATTCTATACTTCGCACTGGATCAGTTGCTGACTTCGCCTGAAAATAGTATTTTTCACCCAGCCGACAATCCATGGCCACAGAAGTATCGGAGAATACAATGAGAGATAATAGACTGCTAATCCAGATAAATCTTTTCATGCCTCACCTTCGATAAAAAAGTGACCACTCCGGGCAAGCCGGAATTGAAAATTGAAGATTTGTGGATGTCGCTTCGCTCTATCATTTTTATGATGTATTTAAAAAGAAAGCATTCATTAATTTTCCGCTATTCATGCCCAATTTTCCAACATTCCACTATTCCATCATTCCATACGGCTGATTAAGAGAATGGTCGTAAAAAATACCGTGAATCCAATAAATCTTAGAAATTCCGACACATAAAATTACTTGCATTGCCCGTTTCCTCTGATTTCAGCAGCCGTTTTGCCGGCTGCCAGCCAAGCCGAGCCCTGGCGCATCACCAATGATCGGGTCGAATTTGGCGACAGCTCCGCCAGCACACCTTTGGCGCCCCTGAAACCGTTTTGATAACCGTTTATGGGTGAACGGGTTAGAAAAGCGGTGATCAGATTGGGTCCGGAAGGGCCTTGGGCCACCATCTCAAAATCCATGCGCTTGGTAGGCAGGATTATCTTTCCCCGTCCGACAGCATTCTGCGGGTGATACTGGTTTGGAAACAGCACGGTCGCCTGATCATCCGCCGTAATGTGCATGATATTCAAAAAGCCCGGCTCAGGTATCCAAACGGATATTTCCAAGGCCTCGCCGGGTTCGAAACACGCCTTGTTCAGTTTGATCCACACCGTCTCATTGCTTTTGTGCACCAGTGTTTCCAGTTTTTGCCGGACGAAACCGTTTCCTGCGGCCGCAGAAATCAACTTGAGGGGCCGTTTTCGTAGGTGAGAATTTCCGGCAATCTGGGGATGAAAAACGGCCACGTCGGATCGGATCTGTTCCCGAATGAATTTTGTCGTCCCAAGCTGCAGTTCTTCGGGCGTAATGTTGGCCCCCGCCGCTGCTGCGGATCGTACGGTCTGCCGTAGTCCTAAAGTGAAAATACTGCCCTGAGCGGTGGCAACCGTTTTTTCATCATCACGACAGGCGGTAATCGCAACATAATGGCTCTCAGCCCCCGGTATGGCCCGGGGTTTCATGAGATCGAAGCTGCCGCTTCCACCGGCGGCCTCCAGTGATGGTGAGTAGTAGAAGTATTTCACTTTAGCCTGGCCGGTCTGAAAGGAACGGGAAGACAGCTGCATGCGCTTCGTTGCGCTGCCGCTATGGCAGGCATCCAGGATAACCAGAATATTGCGACTTTTCATTCTCGCCAACATATGGTTCAAGTGATCATCAAGCAAAACACCGCTCAGGGCTTGTCGTCCGTGTTTTTCCGTAAGAACAGTATCGTACAGCAAGAGCACTTCATCAAACTGATCATCCTCATCCTTGTTTTCGTCAGGTATTTGAGAGCCGTGTCCACTGAAATAAAACAGCACCCGGTCATCCGGTCCGGCCCCATCGATCAGCCAGTTTTCAACCGCATCATAAACTTTGGTGGTAGATGCCTGTTCATGTTCCAGCACCTTGATTTCATGAGTTTTAAATCCCATCAGGTGCACGAATTCCCGCATCATGGCGATATCCAGGCTGACACCGTTCAGCTTTTCCTCGAATTGCGCATATCGGCCGACGCCGATCAGCAACGCCCGATCTTCACCACGGGCCGCCGATACCATAATGATAGACATCAACAAAAGCCAAAGGAGGAAAGATAACAGGCCATGGGACCGTTTTTTGTTGTTGTCCATAAGGTCTCCTTGATCCTAAACCGATCGGTTCCAGGTTCAGGGTTCAAAGGCTACACCCGATGGATACTGCACACATTATTGATCCAGATCCGCAATACCCGACATATCCCATTGGGTGAAACCACTAGTTTGTTATGACGAATCAAATCCGAAATAAGTTTACAAAAAATTTTTAATTCGCTTGACTGGGTTGAGCCTACCTACCTTTCACCTCTATTCCCAATTTCCTTAATTTCCTTTTGCCATTTTCCAGCGTACTTTCATCGGTATAGAGCATCACAACCTGATATCGACCCAACCCCATCCGGTACCAGTCCAAATTCAGTCTGGGAGCTCTTTCTTTAAGATATTGATAGAATCCGGCTGCGCGATAGGGCTTGGTAAAGGTTATGATTTCAAGCTGTTGTTTCGGATTGTACCGAAGACGTCCACCGGACCCGGATGATGCGGCGGGGGCGGTCGCGCCACGCAAAATGTGTTGCAGGTGGTGATAGATATAACCGCTGTACCATTGCGCACCTTGAGGGATGTTGCTGGAAATGGAATTCTTGCGAATACGATTGGGTCCATAGTTATAGGCCGCCAAGGTCAGGTGCAAATTGCCGTCATAACGGTCCAGCAGTTCCCTGAGATATCTGGCCCCGGCAAGAATATTGGTACACGGATCGTAGAGCGCATCCAGCTGATAAATTCCCAGATGTTTGGCTGTTTGAGGCCATAGGATTTGCATCAAGCCATGGCAGTTGCGATCTGATTTTGCTCTGGGATTAAAGTTGGATTCCCCGCGAGAGACAGCCAGAAGGAGTGATAAGGAAAGGCTGTATCTTGCAGACGCCAGTTTAAAGCAACGTTCAAAGGGATACTGGATAACGGGGGATTTTCGGGCATCATCGGACAGATACTGATCCCAGAGTGCTCCAACATCCGGCTCACTGCTTTTGACCGCGCTGAAAACCGGCTGTCCATATCCAAGTAACAAAAGGCATATCATCAATTTAACCGGGTTAATAAAATGATTCATCAGTTTAATTTCATTCCACATTCTTTACCATGCCCAATTTTTGCGAAGCCGCTCCAAAATCAAGGTGGATCATGCCAAAAGAGGATCTCCCGCCACTCCACCATTTCCGGATAACGGTCGGAAAGATGGTTTAAGTATTTTTGCCAGTGCTGAATCCGCTCATCTGAACTTATCGGGGAGCCGACCGGTAGCATGCTTACAAAACTTTTTGCCGGACGACACAAGCCCTGGTGTTCCGTCAAATGGTATTCGAATCGATTCGCCAGTTCCTGTTCTGTGATGGCAATCGCGTAAACCGTTTCCATTCCGGGAGAAGCGTCTAACTCCAAAATTCCTTGTCCAGGGTCGGAAAGCGGTGGAAACTGTAACAGCTCCCCAGGCCGCAGCAACGCATCGATCTTTTTGAAGGCCGGACACTCAGATGGAAACAGTGCCGTCAGTTCGCCGTCGGCACTCCGGCCCACCAAAAAAACATGGGCTGCTGTTGAAAGACTGATTTCTACCGCCAAACATCCACCCGAGGGGAGGTGTTCACGAGATTTTACCCGCCGTATACCGGCTATCCAGGGGGTATCGGTTGCACAAAACGCCGGGTTCAACGGCGTGAGCAAACCAAATGATGAAATCAAAGCAGGGGGGATGACTTGCTGCAACGGGCGTATGGGTGCCGCAGGATTCTGCGGCTGGCTACCGGCGACGGTTGTTTGCTTTTGGGTGTCGATCAGCACGTAGGCTTCGGTTTCTGCACCGGGCAGATATTTTGCACCTTGACGGTGCCTGGCTGCCACCCAAACCTGGCGTAGGTTTTGATGGATGACATGGATCTCGGTGACAACCGTGAGGTTCGCCTGGGTTGGATCGTCGGTGACCTCAACCTCCCGGAATCGCGCCAGGTATTTTGCTACAAGTTCCAGGGTTGTCTGAAAAACCTTTGGGGTATTCACCGCAACATTTTCTACATAAACCACTGGATCGTCTTCTTCCCCCTGCCGTATAAGGCAGCTTAAGTTGCGCGCCAGGTAGGCAGCCAGCAGATCCGGCTGGCGGTCGGAAAACGGCAGCGGACGCAGGCCGCGCAGGTGGCCATCCGGGTGTTCGCGATCCAGAGCTGCTCTCTGGGCTGCAGTCGGCACTCCCTGCCAGGATTTGCCAAAACCGGATACCCATTTTTGCTCGACAAGATTCAGGGCCCGTATCTTTACATAAAGGTGACCTTCCACCCGGGTCAGCCCGGAGTCAATACCGACATAATAATGAATCTTGCGAAAATCACCACAGGAGACTTCCTCCAGGCTGCGGTGGTGTCTCCAGGGATGAATTGCCGGTCGCCAGGAAAGATCGAGGCCCGGTTGTTTCAGCAGCGCGTCCATGATCTTTTGCCGGATTTGATCCGTCAAATCATCGATGCGGGGCTGAACATTGTCACCCTGCATACGAACCAGTAAAACGGGCTGCCCTTTAAACCTCGGGTGCCGACCGAGTTGCTGCACCAGGTAAGGAATAAGAGTATCCTCCAGCCAGCTATCCAGCGAAGGCGCGTCCGACGATGGATCAATATCGCGTACCATGTCATTACGCGCACAAGCCGACACACCCATACAAATGCAAAGTGCAATCACCGGCAGCATCTTAACTTTTATATTTCCCACCGCTTTCAATTCAACTTTACCTCACCGTCTGCCGTGATGATCAAGTCGCCCCCTTTTCGGCCTTTGACCATCAGATTAATGGTATCCGTCATTCGTCCGGGCAAGGTGACCCCCCAGGTCAATGTGTGCCGACCGAAGACAGCAATTTGCCGTTGAAAAACTACAGCGTAATCAGTAGGAACGGTCGGGGTTTCCATCTCATAAATTTGCCGGGGGAATTCAGCTGCAATATAACCCGGCCTTCCGCCGGACAGTTTTAAACACCAGGCATTTTTGCCGGCAATGGCATAAAAATTCACTTCGCCATCTGAGATAAGCTTCTCCAGAGCTTCATCTGAAGCAAATCGGAGAGTAAACCCCTTTTGGGCAGGCTCCGGCGGTGGCGTTACCCCGGGTGGCTTTTTGACGGGCTTCTGATCCGGTTGATGATTTTGATCCAGTTTTTCCTGAACCCGCTCTATCTTTTCGCGAATTTTTGTCAGACCCTGAGTTTCATTTTCAATTTGGGTTTTCAACTCTGCCCGAACGCGCCGCTTGTCGGCAATATCTTCCAATATCTGAACCAGCTTATTTTCCCGCATCTCAATTTTCTTTTGAAGTACTTTTGCCTCTGCTTTCAGATCCGTCGGTTCCACGATGGCAGGTCCGGTGTCCGGCGGCGCCATCGGCAGTGTTTTGACCAGAGCAAATATCGCCATCAGGCATAAACATAATATTGCAAAAAACCGCATGACATCCGTTTGCAGAATTTCCGCATCATCAAACAGGTTCGTGTTGCTCGGAAAGAAAAACATTGGTGATGGGTGCAAAGGATACATAGACTTCTCCGAATTGAGCGCTAAGCGCTCAATGTCCGTTGCCGGTCGTCCGTGACTTGTTGTAGGAAAAAAGGATTCGGATTTTTACTCTATTTTCCTAACCCGGATAAACCGGAAAAACGGCCACAAAGGCACTAAGCTTTTTCAAAGACCGTGCTTTAATGAGTGGCGCCGGCCTGCGCAGCAATTGTCCTAAAAAGTAGATATTATAGATTTCAGGTGTCAGGTTTCGGGTGTCAGGAAGGCGAGTTGCTAAATTCTGAAACCTGAACACTGAAACCTGAAACCTTCAGTGGTGTTCCGGTGGTTGTTTCTCCGCGCAGGACACCAGCTGGTTGAGTTGCTCGTCAATGGATTTCAGAACGGCGTTGACCGCATCGGCCTGCTGATTTGCTAGCCGGCTGTAATAGGCTCTCACCTGAGTACCAACGGCCAGGGATTTAACGAGACGTAAAAGATATCCGCCAACAGCTCCGACGATGGTGGTGGAGAGCGCCAGCAAAATACCGCCGTCAACGAGCCGCTGAAGGATGGAAAAGGCCCCCAGTTTGGCAGCCGAATGGGCATTCAAATTCCCAAGCCCTTCCAGCAAGGCACCGCGCATGCCTATGGCCGTCCAGATCACACCGATGCCGAAAAAAAGGTTAATCCAAATATCCACAAGGTGATCGGCCTGTGCAATCTTTTCCACGGAAACAGCATGATCTCTCAAATAATGTTTTAAGCGCCACAGGGCGCCGGTATAAAATACGAGCGTTAAAAAAAAAGGGACCACAGACAGTCTGAGGTTCTCATAGGCCCACGAAAGCACACGCTGAACACTGGGAACATCCAATACGGATATGGCTAACACCTCAGACATATTCAAGACGTACAGCAGCACGATTGCGAGGAACAACGCCCCTATCGCACCCGTGATGAACCCTCCCGAAAAACCGTTTACAGGGTATGATTTGGTTTCCATAAAAATATTTCCTGGGTTTCGTACTCAAAAACGATTTAGTATATTGGAATTTCTACAATTTAACGGCATGAACTTTTCATTTTCAGACAGGATCAACAGGATGGACAGGATATAGCCATGCTAAACAAAAAAATTCTGATAATCCTGCTGAAAGTCCGCCTTCAGTTTGGTGGATAAATTCTGTCTAAATAAATGAAGTTTCATACAAGTGTTTTTAAATCCAAAATCCGCAATCCAAAATGGACTAATTCCATCATTCCAATTGGGGCGGAGCCCCTAACTTGCTTTCAATTCCGGCACGACGTGCAGGTGGCATCCAGTAACAGCAGGATCGAATTGTATTGATCCGAAGCTTGGTAATAGGCACTTTTATCCCGGCAGGCTTTCAACAGCCCTTCTTCTTTCTGACGGAGCTCATTTTCCATTTGATTCTCAATGGTTTGTTTTGTTTCCGCGGTACAGGAGGAGCAAACGTTATAATCATCCGGCAGTGACATGAAGGTCGTGTTGAAATATCGGTTGTAATAGCTGCGGGCCTGAATTTTATCGATGATCCCCCGATCATGGGCCCATTCCAGAAATTCACTGAACCGGCGTTTGTTTTCCATATCCGGATCGCGTTTGGCAACATCAATGAGCCGTACAAAGTAGTCGTCAAACATGGGCTCACATTCCAAATGTCCGAGGTCTTTTTCGGAGTGATCCAAGGCCTCTTCAAGGTTCACTCCTGAGGGCAGTGTACAAGCCGGTTTTAAATACTTCCGATTCTCACACGATAAAAGCAGAAGGCTGAGAATGGCCATGATGAAAAGCAGATTTTTTCCAAAATAGATTTTTTTTTCAAACCGTGTCATGATGATTTACCTCCATTTCTACTGTTCCAGAGGACTTTGATATTCTGCCTGGGTGCTTCCCGGCGGGGGGGCCGGGATACCGCCCGCTTCACCGGTTTCTCCAAATAAAATCGTCTTTACCTGGGCGACCATCTCAAACATTTCCGGCGTAATGATACCGTAGGCCTGGTCGAGATCGATCATGAGCTTGGCGCGGCTGATTTCATCGCGTGTCAGTGCAATCAAATCCTGAACTTCCTGGGTATCAAGGTATATTTCAGCCGCTACCGCGGCAAGAGAGCCGCTTGAATCCGCTGTTGGTCTCATCGCCACAAGGTTATAATATTGTCTGAACTTTTCGCTTAATTTTCTTGAAGGTCGATTGTAGCGAGGGGCTTTGGCCGGTTTTTGAGGCGTTCTTTCAAGCAGCTTTTGCAGTCCCCTGGGTGTCGTTTTGTGTCCGAGTTCCTTGCGTATCCGTTTTTCCAGGCTGGCGCCGGTGGCTCTGACGGAATCCTCCATACCCGGTAAGCGTGCTTCCATCAGATCCAGCATCTCCAGGTAAGTCTGGCTGAGCTGGGCGGCGATCTCGCTACAGCCCGGCTCCGCTTCAGCCCCTTCGCATTTGCTGGCCGTGTAAAGCTCTTCCTGCTGGTTTAGACGATCAATCACCCCTTGAAGATCTGCCTCCATGGCCTTGGCAGCCTCACCGGTATGCTTGATATTTTCGATGACTGTGGTCGGAAACAGCCGGATAGTGGGGGATGTATTTGCCGCCGCAAAAACTTCCCCTCTGGTGATAATGAAAACGGTTAGAAAGAGTCCTATACCGCAGGTAAGCTGCTGTTGCCGGTTCCTTCCAGATTGGATCCTCGTCATTGTGCGCATTATGCCCCTCCTGTCACGATTTGGTTTACACCTAAATGAGCGTTTCAAATTTTAAAAAGAGATGAATTAAACTTATTAGACGGACAGCTCGTAAAGGTAGCTCAAATTTTATAAAATCTTTTCCCAGTCACCGGATATTAGGTTGTCAAAAGGATCTGAAAGACCTGGGATAGCAGAATGTTAAGGAATGCGAATTAGAGCCGAGTTGAGCGATTTTTACGAAGAGAAGGGCCGTAAAGTTTAACAGAATAATGCGGATAAAAAATTTAGGGAACCTCAAAGTCCTTAAAACCATGTTTTTGTCCCTGAAAAGTATTCCCTAAGACTGAAAAACGATCATTTTTTGCAGTTTTCTTCATAAAATACAAAAAGATAGCATGGTCCGACAAGAGATATATCAAACCCGAAGAATTCTTTTAAATATCCATTTTTGAAACTGCCATTCCTCTGGATACACCGGAGTTGATGGAAATACGGCGCACGCAGGGTTAGGTGGAGAGTTTCCGACCCGCACCCTTTCGGTTGAGGAAAGATTGGGGACATCTTAAATATTAAATATGATGCCTGATAAACAATTATTCCATAAATTTTTCGAAGTGCTTAATCATCGCGATACAAAAGAGATGGGAGATTTGCTCAGCCCGGATGCTGAATTTTACTTTCCCAAAACCCAGCCGCTTATTGGTAGAGAACGCATTTTGAAGCTTCTTAACATCCTTTTCAGGCAATACCCAGAGTTGGCCTTTAAAATACAGCGGATAATTCTGCAGGGTGACCAGGCTGCCGTGCATTGGACCAACCAGGGAATGAACCGGCGCAAAGAACCCTATCAGAACGAAGGAGTTACCATATTGGAAATGCAGGATGGCAAAATAAGTTTTATCAGTGATTTTTTTAAAGATACGGAAAAATTATAGCGCAGTTCCGGTGAATCAGAGCTTCATCGAATTTACATTGCTGAAATTGGTTCCGACCCCGCCGGTTACGCCTATTCCTATCCTGCTATCACGCCGGACTGCATAAAATTTAACGCTGCCATCCAGTTAGTATGACTCTACCTGCACAAGCGGTATAACGGCCGCGGGGTGGGAGATGCATTAATGCAAACCAGCATAAAGGAATCCCATTCCCATGGTTATCTAACGGTCTAACTGAGCTCATGGGAATTAATGGATAATCAGTCCTTTTCCTTCACCTCCAGATAGGCCACCTTATTTTCGATACGAATATGCAGGATCTCTTTAGGCCCGAACAGGCTTTTTTTCTGATAGTAGGGATTTGAAAGCAAAACAAGATTCAGATCTTTGACCTCAAGCCCTCTTTGCTGCAACGCGGTCAACAGGCGGTTTATACGCTCTTTTTTTTCCCACTTGAGAGCATCGTCTTCCAGCAGGATATCCTTTAATCCCTGATCCAAATCCAGGGAGGCAAAAATGACCGGGGAACGTTGGGTCCAATGTTTAATTGCAAAGGGGCCGCCGATAAGTAAGGCCAGTACGATGGAGACCGCCAAAGCATAGAGCATTTTGGTTCTCCACCAGGGAACAGATCCGGGTTGCGTGGACGTTTCGGCAGATATGTCCCTAAGGGTTTCTTGGAGGATTTGATAGCATCTTTGACATCGGTTGAGATGGCCGATCAAATGCTTTCTTTCGTCTGCATCGACAGCTCCTTCTGCAAGGCGCGCCAGATCCTCGATAAGAATATGGTTTTCGGATTCCCATACAACTGACGGGTTTATCGTTTTATTCACCCATTTACCCATGATTGACCTCTATATGTTTAGACGGACACTTTACGGTTCGCGGATACCCTCCGCCAGCAATTTTTCCCGGTATTTTGTTAAGAGACTTTTCAGGCGTTTTCCGGCAGTCGATGCCGGAAGGCCGATGATCTTTGCCGCCGCAGCCACCGATTGGTCGGAGCCATAGACGAGCCTGACCAAAAGTTGATCGTTTTCCGACAGCGCTGCAGTCGTCTCCCGGATAACCTTTATCGCTTTGATTCGTTTTTCGCGGTCAAGCTTTTGGATCAAAAACTCCAGCGGGTTGGCGCCTTCATCGTTGATATCATTTAAAGCGCTTTCACTTGTTTCATCGATGGACTGAAAAGCAGGATTTTCCCGGCAAGGCACTTTTTTGATCGGCTCAATTTCTTTGATGAATTGAATATAGGGTCCGGTGTACAAACCGTCGACCCTGAGAAAATCATAGGCATCATCAAAGGTAAATTTCTGCCAGCATACAAATCGGTAGACCGTTTCAGCCCATTTACCGAGCTTTGCCACCCCTGCAGGAATACGCCTGCGGCCGAATTTTTTACGTCTAAAGTCGATAATAAGGGAGTTGATCAGGGAATAAAGGTAGGTATTTAGTTTACTTTTGCCTTTGAAGGCCCGCAGGCGTTTAAAATTATCTGCCTTGAGGCTGTCAATGATAAAAATATAACATTCGTTTTTGTCGTTTTCAGCAGAAAAGCGCCGTTTGCAAACGGTTTCTATTTTTGCAAGAAGGTCGCTTGAAGAAAGAATTTTCTCCGGATCCATAATTTAGTATATCGAAATATTTATAATTATTTTAATAGATTAGATGGTAACCTGTGAAAGGGTATCCTTCAAATAAAATTGTAAACCATTTCTGTCGGTCCTTCGTCTAAATGAACAAATCCTTTACAAAAAGGAGGCGAACCAATGAAAGCAAAACTATTAAAAATGAGCGTGATAACGACAATGGTGATGATTTTTCTATTTGTAGGTGCTTCCTGGGCGGATAACGCAAAAGACCGGCATCATAAACAGATCAGGAATAAGCATATCCGAACTGAACATGACAGGAGTGACAGATACCAGGAACCGTCTTATTATAGCCACAGGTGGTATGAGCACCCCCGGCGTCATTACAAAAAACATTATGATCGTCATCCGGCGGCCCACAGAGCCGAAAGACACGTTTTTCAGCACCGTAAAAAATATCACAGACCGGTTCGTAAAAACGATCATTACCGCCCTAAAGTGATTCACAAACATTACCATAAGCATAAACCATCCTACAATGGTTTTTCTTTCAGGGTGCCGGCCTTCGAACCGGGATGGTCCGTCACCTTCAAGACAAAAAACAGGTGGTAAGTTGAATAAATCTGTAAGAAGGTATACTATACCTTACGGAGCGGTTCTCTATTCGGGGTTCAGTGTTCAAAGGTTGGAACAGATGGATACTGCTCACAATTTTAATCAAAATCTGGAATACCCATCATACCCCATTGAGTGTATTGGATTTATATCCAGATGAAGACAAGGTCCCTTTGATACGAATTGGCTGGGTTTTTTCAACCCGGAACGTTGAACCCTGAACCGCTCAACCTAGATTATTGAATTGATATATCTTCTTACAGCCAACCGGGAAGAGAGGATAGATGCCGATTATCGGCATCCGGCAAACATTAAGGCGTTAAAGGTCAAAAGCGTGTCTGATGAGCATTTAAACCTTGCGAGGCAAGATTTATGCGAGGTTGACGATTTATCAAGCAATCCAAGTGTATCGAATCCGGTATACGAGGATAAAGAACTTGTCCGCCGTGCCCAAAATGACGATCCGTGGGCGATTGAGCAGCTGGTTCTGCGCTACCAAAAAAAAGTATACCAAATTGCCTATCAAATGCTTGCCGGAGATGAACAAGAAGCCCAGGATCGGACTCAGGATGCGTTTTTAAAAGCATTTCGAAAAATTAAACAATTTAAGGGCAACGCATCATTTTACACATGGCTTTATCGCATAGTGATCAATACGTGTTTAGACGCCCGCAGACGTCGGAGGCGCTGGAAGGAGATTTTTTTCCCCTGGCGCTTGGAAAGAGATAAAGAAGGAACCTCCACTTCTTCTTTGGCAGAATACCCGGACACAAACACGAATTCAAACCCGCTGTCAATGGTAAGAGAACGACAGCTTGAAAAAGATGTAAAAAAAGCCATGAACGCATTATCTGAAAGGCAACGCAGTATATTTCAGTTGAAGATTTTTCATGAAATG
>Ga0316187_10002581_pt1 | contig 15766 bp, 12 predicted proteins | sample CroRivburrow1_MG_FD_204927 | JGI IMG/M metagenome (GOLD analysis project Ga0316187, IMG submission 204927) | Coastal sediment microbial communities from Maine, United States - Cross River worm burrow 1 | ecosystem: Environmental > Aquatic > Marine > Coastal > Sediment | place: USA: Maine... | reverse complement strand
AGTGACGGGCCAGCTTGCAGGGGTCGCAACGTAAAGTCCCGCTAAAGCGGGATAGTGACGGGCCAGCTTGCAGGGGTCGCAACGTAAAGTCCCGCTAAAGCGGGATAGTGACGGGCCAGCTTGCAGGGGTCGCAACGTAAAGTCCCGCTAAAGCGGGATAGTGACGGGCCAGCTTGCAGGGGTCGCAACGTAAAGTCCCGCTAAAGCGGGATAGTGACGGGCCAGCTTGCAGGAGGACCGAACTTAAAAAAAATTTCCAGCGGACATTTTTAGTGAGGGGCCGGCATGCAGTTGAGGATGTATAAAGATAATCTTTATTTACAAACAAGTGCTTCAATTTTAGATGGCTCCAGCCTTAAACAATAATTCCAAACCAAGACTTGGTATGATCCGATTTGGATTTAAATCAAATTGACCTAAGAAACTTTACATCCAGATCCTTGAGAAGATTCTCTGAATACTCCCAAAGTTTCTTGCCATTTTCCGGATCAGTGGTCTTTTCATCCATATCCTTGCGTTCCAGCATAAAAAAGTAGTCTAATGCTTTCCCTTCAATATCATCGCTGGTAGCCAGGTATACTACAGGAACAGCCGCTTTATCAGGAGAGTTAAAAAATATTCCAAACACTACCTTTAACAGTGGATGGAACAGTTTTGGGGCCTCTCTTGCAATATTGGAATTGACAGGACCAGGACAAAGGGAGAAGACAGAGAACTTTATGTTGCCATGATTAAGCCTTCGGGATAATTCATTTACAAAAGTGGTAAGTAAAAGTTTATAATATCCGTATAACTCTATGGTCTTTTTCATTCCATAATCCCTGTATTTGCCAAATCCTTCCCAGTCGTAGTCTTTAGGATTGCGGTGACTTTCAGAAGATACGATGATAATTCGGGGCAGGTTTTCTCCTTCTGATACGATAATATCTTCATCCAAAAGCCATCTGATCAACAGAAACTTCGCCAAATAGTTGACCATAAACATTTCTTCTAATCCCTGATTTGTTTTCCGGCTGACTCTTGGTACAATAGCCGCATTACATATCAAAATATTCAATTGAATATTGCGGTTTTTCAATTCATGAACCAATCCTTTGATAGATTTGATATCAGACAGGTCGACATGTATCATTTCTATATTATCAGAATCCGACTGTTGGCGAATCGCTTCACCTTTTTCCGGGATTCCGCTTCTACAGGCCATGATTACCCTGGCCCCTCTTTTGGCCAGATCCAAAGCAGTGGCGAATCCAAGGCCTGCACTAGCCCCCGTCACCATGACCGTCGTACCATCAAGTCTGTCGGAATCCCGAAGCACAATGTCTATTCTCTGCTTTTTAAACAGATCAGAGATGCCCTTTAGCGTTGCCTTTAGTGGACTGTCATATGATCCTGTCTTTGTTTCGCTCATAATTATTAATTTAATTCCTCCAAGAATTTAGTATAATTCTGATAATGGTTTCTAATTCCATCTTCATTTAAACCGAAGTCACTTGCATGATAATGGTGTGTGCCATATTTGCCTTTGTGATTTTTTTTCTCAGATGAAATCATCAGGTCTGCAACTGCCTTATCCAGATTCATTCCAGCCTTTGAATAAACTGACCTGATTGTCTCTATGGAGTGACCGATGAAATGATCATAATGTATGTCGATGAATCTTTCCTTTTTCAAAGTTTTTTTTCTGAATGAAATGGCCTGGTCCAGCATATATCGTGTTTTCTTCATCCAGTGTTCAGATATTCCGTTGATATCAACAGTATCGCTGAAAATTGCCTGACCATGAGCCAGCATACTTAGAAATGAAGGCACACATGAAACCAGATCACGGTGCGTCCATAAATAGTAAACATCCCCGTAGTGCTGATCGATAAGGTTAAAGAATTCCAGGTGATGAGGTGATTTTAAAACCCAGTATTTCGCGGATCGCTGCCATTGCAATAACTTTAACAGCTTCGCACCATAGGCATAGGCAAGGGATTGATCAGTTTGCTCCAGCCATGCCGCATAAGCAGGAACTTGCATTGTTGCCTCTGGAGTTGTACTCATGAATGATACATCGAGCAGCAATATATCTTCCTCCTGCGCCTGATGTTCTACGGGGTGTATGGCAAAAAATCCTGGCGCCATATATTTCAGGGCCTGTTCACTGGTCTTTGCAAACCTGATCCGGCGGTCAATACCCTTTACCGGAGGGGCGGGATTTAAGGCTTCCCAGCTTAATACGGAGCGGATATCCGGGTCACATGATAATAATCGTTGCAATTTCGTAGTCCCTGTTCTCTGTAATCCGGCGATCATTAATACGGGATACAAATCCTGCTCCAGGATGCCTGGTTCTTTCCTGAACCACCATTCAGCCTGTAATCTTGTAACGAGCAGGCCAATGAGTCTTTTCCGGGAGATAAACCGCCCTATTGGATGTAAATTTGCTTCCTCATTGATAGAATAAATGAGCTTTTCGAGTGGTTCATCCCAGAAATCCGGTCCCAGGTCATGCAGCCCCGTTTCTTTCCGGGCTGAGTTTATCAGCTCATCCTTATTTAACTTTATTTTTGTCCCCAAAGGGTAGGTAAACTTCCAGGTACGGTTTATGGCCTTAAACCAGGTTGGCATTTTATTGAAATCTGATGCATGTATGGATCTGCTCATGGTCAGGTCGCTGAAATTTCAGAAAATTTGACCACACTGCATTTTGGTTCAACGGGTTCAATACCATGAGCTAGCCGGTACCACCGCCAACACATGGTGCCTTCAGTATGATCACAGGTATTTATCCAATTTGAAATACCGGGATCCTGGTGGCTGATGATGACTCTGACACTTCCATCTTTTTCATATTTAGCAGAATGTTTATTGATACTGATCGGGAAATACCTGTAATCAAGGGATTCCATCCAGTAATTATTCAATTGAAAATTCCAGGTATCACAGGCCGGGGGCTGTACCTCGATGACCAATGCTTCGTCCGGAGCAAGTTTCCAGTAGCTGTGGTGGTATATGATATTGGCATCCCCTCCGGCTGCATTGGATATTTCCGGATTAAAGACAGGTAATTTGTTGACGTGTTTCTGAAATCCCTTCGCCCATTTAGCAAATAAAAAGGGTGCACCTGCTACGAAAAGGGCAGCTGTTTTTAATCCATCATCAACTTGTTCAGGCCTAAGAGGTGAGGGAACGTTGTTCCCATCCAGGTTCTCAATTTTTGCCTCGATGGGTATTTCATTCTCACGGTCCAGGTAGGTTTGCCTCACCATTAACAGGGAAGTGTCATCTTCAGTTTTAAGCCAGTTGGAACCTTTCCGTTCCTTACTCAGGATGATCTCAAAATTTCCATCAGGATCTGTATTCAAGTCAAAATGTTCCAGAACACCGCATGGGGAAAGCCCTCCTGTTGTTCCATAACTTCCATTCTGTGTAAAAAAGCCTACATATTGAATATTGTTCCTTTTCCCGGTGATCCGGTATTCATACTTTCCACTGATCTGTGCATTCAGGTAATGATTATCCGGATTGTCGGCACCGAGTTTGACCGTTTCATGTACCATTCTCCTTAATGTTGGGAAGGCAGGATCGCTGTACTCAACATAAGCTTCCAGTCCGGCCCTTACAAGTCTTGACAGGTACCGGAGCCCTTCTGCCTGCTGGAACGGATCTCTTGGTGTTCCGGGATAAGCCAGGGCAGCCCCGGCAGCTTTCAGGTTATCGCAAAACTCGATCCATGCTTTACCGCTTACTATCCGCTGATTGGTGATGTCTGTTTCTGACTTGCCTGTAAGTCTTAGATATGCATTCCTGATGCGCCTGAAAAGGTTTAAAAAAAAGAATATAAAGTTTTTCATTGATTCAAAATATAGTGATCGATTGAAGAAATGATTCGAATTAATATATCGTTTTTAAAAAATCCGGATTAAATTGTGGATTCTTACGCAAACATACAAATTCCTCGCAAAAGGAATAATTCTTTCAATAATGCAAAGATTTTTAATGCGATATGGACAATGGGGCCTGGTGGCAGGTGGAGCAGAAGGATTGGGAGCTGCTTATTCTGAGATACTGGCAAGATGGGGAGTGAATGTTATCCTGGTCGATGTGGATCAGGAAAAATTGACTGCCACTTCAAATCGGCTGAAAGAATTATATGATGTTGAAATATTACAGCTTAATGCGGATCTGTCAAAAATCGGTAACCTGGAGGCAATCATTAAGAAAATGGCTGAGGTAGGCTGCAGGCTGATTATCTATAATGCAGCATATGGCCCGGTTAAGGGATTTCTTGATAATACAATGGAAGAATTGGATTATTACATTGACCTGAATGCCCGTATGCCGATTCACATGATATATAAGTTTTTGGAGATCATCCCAGAAGGTAAACCTGCTGGAATTCTCATGATGTCATCCCTGGCAGGTTTATGGGGCACACAACTCGTCGTTCCTTATGGTGCCACCAAAGCCTTTGATTACAATCTTGCGGAGGGCCTTCATTATGAACTAAAGAAAAAGGATATCGATGTGATGGCCTGTTGCGCCGGTGCTACCGATACACCGAATTACCAAAGTACCAGGCCGAAAAAGAATTTTCTAGGCCCCAGTATTCTGAAACCTCATTGTGTAGCCGAAAAGGCCTTGAGGAAGCTCGGTAAGAAGGCCATATTTATCCCTGGATTCTCCAATCAGTTGACATATTTTTTATTGACCAAAGTATTCCCTCGATCATTTTCTGCAGGTATGATGAACAGGGTCATGTTCAAAATGTACCGGGACTGACAGGGCCCTGCTTTGAATTTTGAATTTTAGAGGGGTCTTATAACCTTTCAAATTCAGAGGAACTTCTACTAACTCACAGCCTGAATGTGGTAAGACATCTTAAAATTTTGTCAATAAGTGATACAAAAGGCTTCCCAAACAAATTAAAATAGTTATAGCCCCATAATTATATGATGAATAAAAGCTGCCTCCGAGTTATCAGGCTCTGGCACTGAGCATCAGGCCATTGAAAAGGTTTAAGGGAAATTCCAGAACTGAGGACATTAAACAAAGCTATGGGAAAAAGAAGTTCAATATGTTAAGTATAAATGTCAATATATGTATTTGGCTATATGAATAGGAAATGGCTGCATTAAGATGTTATTAAATCTAATGGATAATCTTTAAAATGTGGTAATTTTATAAGTAGCCCTGAAAGCCAATCGAGGATCATCCGTAGGGCCCACATTGTAAAAGGCACCCATCCCAAATTCCCCTCTTAACAGTCCAAAAAGCCGTACTTGCAAGAAGTTCGTGAACATTATCCCGGTTTCAAAAAAACCATCCCTGTAATCCCTGACACCTTCACCTTCTTCAAAGACATGAACATTTGGGTTTCCATCAAACTTGCCCCAGCCCATATTCCATGCCAATCCAACCTGCGGTCTCATCCGGTTCTTTTTAGCCGCTTTAAAATTGACGTAAAATGTAGTAAAAACATTAACATATCGGTCAGATAAATATCTATACAAGTCCATCGTTTGAAAAGCATCCTGGACCATTATACTTGCCAAGCCGGTAATATTGCCGGCGCCAACAAACGAAACCGGATAGGGTATCTCTTCCGTTGACTTTCCAGCTTCAGTAGTGATATCCAAATGGTATTTTTCATTGAATTGAATATACGATTTCATCTTTGCATTGACTTTCCGGTATGCATATTCACCAGAAAGGAAATTATCAAAGCCTTCTACATAATTAATATAAAAAATTGGAATAAAGCCTTTCTTTAAAAGCAATAATCTAGATATTCCTGGATTCATTGTAGAGTATTTCCCCATTCGCATCTTAAAACTCAATTCAGAAAATCTGAAAAAATTAGTTGAATCTTCCGGTGAGGTTTTATACCAGTAATAAAATTGAGGATCGAATGAATAATTGCCGTGTCCGATCCTGAAGATAAAGTTATTGTTCACAGTGGATGTATAAGCCACATCGTTAGAAATTGTAATCCCCATTCTTGAAGTAAAGAAATTACGGATCAGGTCTTTTTTCTCGTAAAGATAAAAAGTACGTCCCGGTTCTAATACATCATTCTTATAATTGTATTCCAGGTATTGTCTTTTGCCTTTGCCAAGATAGATACCTGTATTAAATCCAAGCCGCCATCCCTTATCATTAATTCCATCCGGATTGACGGCAAATCCCAGGTACCCTCCAAACCTGAGACGTTCAGATATCAGGTTCAAAGATTGGTACCCAACACCGACCCGGAGGAATTCATAAGCATTAATCTTGAAAATATTAGTGAAATATCCACTTCCAACCTTCCAGCCGATGTTCTCTAAAGCAACATTCGTCAAAAGGTCATACCATTTCACGTTCACATATTTACCATCAGAAGAATCCCGTTTCAGATATTCCAGTTTTTCACTCTCCCGGACCGGTTCTACATTGTAATATTCATCCTGAACCTGTGTTACACTATCTTTTTTGGATTGGAAAACGCGTATCTCTGATTTTTTTATCTCAGATGAATCTCTGGCCAATTGAAATTTATCTTTTGTAGAATAATAGATCACCAATGATTCAATATTGTGTTTGGGTAATTTTCTATTAAAAACCTCAAAATATACACTGTTTTGCAATCCTGTCATCATTGCAAGGTTGATGTAGTCACTATTTAGTTGCCAGGGTGCAAGGGATTTTGCAGGCACATAACTACTTCCCTTAAGGTGCTTTGTTTCACTGTCAAAATATAATAAAGCACTTACAGAAGCGAATCTCCTGGATCTTTTTGGCAGAGATAATATGACATCAACTTTGTTCTCCCCAAACTCAATTTGCCCAAGATGGTAATATGTATATCGTTTATTGGCCTTAGCATATAGCGGATTATAAAACTCTACATTTTGAAGTGTAATATATTCTGATAAAGGAGATATATTTTGGAGATTCACTGGTATCAATGTCGTTTTATTCTCGCTAATTATAGTTGAGTCCATTGTTTCAGCTTTGGAATATATTACGCGCAATTTGTTTTTCTTTGGTCCCTCGGATATGGTTTCTTCAATGGAAGTCACCGAAATGAAATTTGTCCAATCCTTCAGATCCAAGCCTATAATTTCTTTTTCCTTTGTTCTCTCTCTGGCATAAATGTTCAAGTCATTAACTAGCTCATACTTCAGAAAAGGCATTAGCTTATAACTTTTAACTGACATGGTATCCTGGAACTGCTTGAATATCATTCCGCCAATAGAATCCCCGGATAGGTCCAGGTCTTTGATGTTCAGGGGTTCCAGGAAAACAATTTGGACTGTATCCGTATTGTTTACTGTATAAGTTTTTGGTTTGTACATAAAATGTTCGAACGATAGCTTATCGCCAGGAGATGCTTTATATACCCCATTTATTCCAGATAATGATTGGCCGCTGTCCGATAGATTTGTAATTTTTACAAAAGGCTGGCTGAAGGAATTAGCTGCATCTTTTACATAGATTTCTACTGTTTCCTGAGCTGATCCCTGGAACGGAATCCATAGACCAATGAAGAATAAAACTAAGCAGAGAATAGAAGGTTTTAAATTACATTTATGCGGTTTATAAGTGGACATTTATTTTCCAATCAGTATAATTTAAAAACACTCTTCACTTTGTTTATATAGGATTGAATATACGAAAAATATTGTTCAGGGAATAATTTTAACAAGAATTAGAATTTTTGACTGATAATCATAATATTGAAGTCGGAAATGAACATTTAATTTCAAAATAAAATGCATCTATTATGGGAAATTTAATATATGTAATTGGTATAGGTTGTGCAATATGGGTTATTTACGATGTGTGGGCAGTTAATAAGAGAATGTCAGATGGAGATAAGATCATTTGGACAATACTCGCAATTTTTTTCAGTATCATCACTGCCATTATTTACTATTTCACAAAGAAAAGATAATTGACATTAATCCGGAATGAACCTTTAAAAAATGGAATCCTCACAGAGAGTGTGGTCATTTTTCATAGGAGAAAACTTCATTTATAATTATCTCAGCTTAGGTTTATTGTATGAAACGAAGAAGATTTACTAAACTTACCAGTACGGGAATGATACTCCCGCTGATAAACTCAAAAACTTATCCTTTTAAGGTAAAAGATGATATAGCAGATCTAATCATTCAGCTTATCAAGGAAAACGATTCCCGGATCCCGGGAATGCTCACAAAGCAGGAAAAAGATAAAGAAAGCAGGTGGTATGGCGGTGTAAAAAATGATTCAGAAGTGTTTTACCCGGGACATGCCTCTGGATTTATTAAGAATCTTTGTTGCTCATATGTTTCTTCAGAATCTGAGTATTACCAATCTCCCGAAAATCTGGCTGCCTTATTGCTGGCATCTGAATATCTTCTGAATGTCCAATATGAGGATGGCAATATTGACCTGCCCAGTACCAATTTTCATTCCCCTCCTGATACAGCTTTTGTAGTGGAGCCCTTGTGTATTGCTTATTCTCTTTTATCTGATCAAAAATCTGGAGAAGCAGAGGCAGTTCTTGAAAATCTGAAAAAGTTCCTGATACATGCCGGGGAAGCGCTGACTATTGGGGGAATCCATACGGCGAATCATAGGTGGGTCGTATGTATGGCTCTTGCCAGGTTGAATCATTTGTTCCCTGATCAAGCCTATTTGGATCGTATAGATGAGTGGCTTGCTGAGAAGATCGATATTGATCCTGATGGTCAGTATGCGGAAAAAAGTACCTTGATCTATACTCCCCTGGTCAATCGATGCCTGATCACAATTGCCCGGTTAACTGGTAAACCTGAACTTTTCGATCCGGTCCGAAAAAACCTGGATATGACGCTCTATTATATTCATCCAAATGGGGAGATTGCTACAGAATCATCAGGCCGGCAGGACAGATACCAGCAGGGAACCATGCAAAACTACTTGTACGCTTACAGGTATATATCTATCCTGGACAAAAATGGAAAGTTTGCCAGGATGACTGAGAACATTCAAAGTATAGAGCCAGGAAAACTCTTGTACTGGCTGGGCTATTTTTTGGAGGATAATTTTTTATTAAATCCACTGCCCAAATCAGATCCTTTACCCGAATCATATGTTAAGGAATACTATCATTCAGATCTTGTAAGGATCCGGCGGGGTAATATGGATGCAACAATTCTGGGAGCAAATCCAATTTTTTTCACTTCATTTAAAGGGAATGCTGCTCTTGAGGCTGTACGGGTGGCTTCTGCCTTTTTCGGGAAAGGACAGTTCAGAGGAAATACAATTGAGAAGACTGATAATGGATTTAAAATGTCTCAGAAATTATCCGGACCCTATTATCAACCTTTGTCTGAAGAAGATATTCCTGAGGATGGGAATGGCTGGGAGGTACCCAGGATGAGACGGAAATTAAGTGAGGTGCAGGAGCAGGAGACAACAGTTGAAGTAGAGGAAGATAGAGGAGGCATTCGATTGACAATAAATATATCCGGGACTGATAATGTTCCTGTAGCTGTTGAGTTTGCCTTCAGGCATGGAGGCAATTTTAATCAGCTGGAAAAAGTAAATGGAATTTCGAATGCTTATTTAGCATCAAAGGAGAAAATGATGCATTATACATTTGGCGATGATACTATCACATTCGGGCCTGGGATAAGGGAGCATGCATGGACGCAGTTGCGGGGCGCTTTGCCAAAACTCGATGCCGATTGTGTTTACTTCACAGGATTTACCCCGTTTGACGCTATAATTGAGATACATTAGAGAATTTAATGAACAATTGATTCTCAGGATCTTGCATTGTCGGATCATATTTAGCTGATCTTTTATTTTTTTGGAAGGAATAAGATATACAATAGCCCTATAGCCTAAAAAATGCATTCAAATAATTATTCCTAAAACGACTTCCCAAAAGCGACGCCAATCTCTATCGCTCCAAACTGGCCATCCTTATTGAGATAAGATAATTCCGGCGTCACATCCCAACTTCTGCCCAATTCTATCTCATACTCAAAACCTACTTTCCATATGAAGAAATTTTCATGGTTTTCCAATTCAATCCCAGGTCCGAAAAATACGGCAAATCCGTCTTTGATATTATATTTTCCTGCTAAAATAAGCAGGACAGGATATTCTCTCTCAATTTCACCATGATCATCTGAATTAATAGCATATGTTATTATTTCCAATTCAGTCAATAATCCTAATGAAAATCTGGGACTTAGCTTAAAGCCAAAACTCAGACCAATTGTTGGTATAATTAGAACCTTTGTATCGGTTCCTATTTGACTTCCTGCCGGCAAATAAGATTGACCTATTCCAACGCTAAACCTCCATTTCTTAGATTCCTGATGCTCAGAATTTTCCTGTGAATGATTATCTTCATGATGATGGTTTTCATCGTGTTCCTGGGCATAGATGCTGGTTAGTATGGTCATACACAATACTATCAGTATTGATCTGATTAAGAAGGAAATAAGTAGTGTTTTCATTTTCGTTCCGTCCTGATGCCCAAACATAAACAATTCTAGAGAAAATTATCAAGAATGAGCTGTTATTGGGGAAAATACAATAATCACTTTTCAGCAAATTCTAACGAACCTGGATAAAACAGATCCTTAATGCTTAGTTTCTGTTTACATAATCCCTGTTCAAAGGAATACCGGAATAATGCCTCTAAGGATTTGCTATTTGGTTCGATCCCGTATGGCCAGAAGTTATCTCCCATTAGTTTTATTGTTTCATCCAATTCCTGGGTATACCAGGGGAGGGAATCCCATGCCCATGCTTTCTGTTTCATAAACATATAATGTTGTTTTTTTGCTTCTGAATAAGCATTGAAAACAGATTCGGCAAGCCATGGGTGTTCGTCTAACAATTCTTTTTTTATTGCTATTGCATGCATTATTGGGAAAATCCCGGTTTTCGAATAGTATTCCCTTTCAACCCTCCGGGAGTCAGGAAATAATCTGGCAACAATCGGATTACCTTCCACGAAGGCCTTAGGCTCAACCGCATGAAATAAAGCATCCACTTCACCGGAGACCAATAGTTCCGATTCATCTTTTCCTGGAGAACCTTGGGTGACTGTGATATTTTCAGGAAACACTTGTTCCTGTTTGGAAACTTTACCAGACAATTTAGCTGATGAATCTTTACTTGAAAAAACCCAATCAATATCTTTCGGATTAACTCCATACTCATCTTGAAATATACCTCTGATCCATGTAAGAGAAGTTGAGGAATAACCTGGAGTACCTACCTTTTTTCCCTTCAGATCTTGAGGTTTTTTAATGCCTCGATCTGTTCGTATAAACACACTCTTATGCCTGAACATTCTCAATGGAAATATCGGAAGAAGTGAATAATCTCTAAAATTATTATTTGCATAAGCCAGCATAAAAGGGTGAAGACCAACTTCACATACATCATAAGATTGGGGGCCGCTAAACAGATTTGTATTTATGTTACCGATTTCTTCCTTTTTAATTGTATAATCACAACCTTTTATTGTGACCTTATTCTCAAAGAATGCCTTTACCCGAAAGACATCATAACCTGCCATATTTATTTTAATATCACTCTGTTTATTCCGGCTTTGATCTCCTCTTTCATTTCCGAATTGAAACGAACTTAGTGTTCCGATTGAACCTGCTCCAAGGGCAGATTTCATTAAGAAATCACGCCTGTTAAATTTTCTAACATTCTGGGTAGTTTTTTCTTTCATTATCTATTCCTTTTAAAGATTCTATAATTCTTTCTGATACATGTATAAATTACAATATGATTTATCAAGTAAGGATATTTTGCGTGATTTCACTAAATAAATATTTCTGTAAATTATTATTTTCCTGAATCATTAACTTATAATAATCATTGAAAATCAAATATTCTTAACTTTGATTCCAAAACGATACGCCGTACTTACCAAATATGTTCTTCTTCCTCCTAAGAATCCTATTTCATCACGAAACTGAAATCTCCTCGAAGCATGATATTGTATTCCAGCCAACATATTCCATTTTTGTTTTGGGCTGGCATTAAATGCATAGCCGATTCTCAATTCCTCCGGAGGTTCAATGCCATTTATTTTATCCTCAATGGCTTGTTTAAATTGTTCCAATAAAGGATCCAGTAATTCGCATTTAGCACCATTAACTGGCATGGAGCACCATTCCTCATATTTTTCATTTAATCCCCCCAGCATATCTTCGACATTTTCCTTTAATTCTTCCAGTTTTTCTTTATCATCAGGGATCAGATTCAACATATCATATGTTCCCCTGCTATCTGATACATAATTCTGATAGTTTGTCCCAATCCAGAAGGATACTCTTTTTTCTCGGTTTGCGAAATATTTTGTCATTCCAAATCGAAGGGAGGAAACAAAAGACTGGGTAGGTTTCTCTATATTTCTGATTTTAGTCCAGACAAAGTTTGTATTCACCGCTATCCATCCTGGACCAAAGCCCCCGGCCAGATTTAATCCAAATCCCCCTCCCCAGCCATCATTATACATTCTGGGAATAACCAATTCGAAAGGTTCACTCAATTTAACATCAGTATATGTAGATACTTGGTTAATTATGCCATAAACATTAAGAAATGGGAACAGATATATATCAGGCCTAAAGCTTATGGAGTTTGTTGTACTGGTTACATATTCAAATTCTACAAATTCGGTAAGGTCAATTTCTTCTGAGTCACCAAATGAAACTGCCAGGTTGTTTATATTTATATCCTGACGTTGCCAGAAATAGTTAATTCCTATCCCACCCGGGTAAGGAAGGTCATACCCCTTATCCATGACTTTCTCAGCCCAAAAAGGAAGAATATATGGGTATTCAACAGCTATAATGCTGTCTTTATAAGCCTCGAACTTTTTTTGCGTTATCTTTTTGGTTATTTGAGCATAGCCGGCTTGAAATGTAAAAAATAATATCAATATTAGACCAGATCGGAAATATTTTGAATGCACTATATTGATCATTTTATACTTGAATATAATATTTTGATTTACTTTTATTACTTATTTTTCTATATTCTATTCCTTACTTAAATCTACTATCGCCCCAAAGAAAAAAGCCAGTTCATTAACTCTTGCTGTAGCTGTATTTTGTCTTATTCCTTCGAGTGCCTGCTTGGTTAGGGGATTATATTCAACAGGATCAGAATAGTTAACTACCTGTTGCATATCATTGTTTCTTCCCATCGAATATTGCAATCCGGTAATGACCTGAAATCTTTTAATGGTTAGAACAGGTCCAAGTGTAATATGATATTTATTTATATGGATCTGATTGACTTTGAATTTGTCACCTACGAAACGAATATCATCCGAAATCCCGGAGGTAAAGTCAGTTCTGAAGCCACCCAGAAAGAAAAAGGTTGGTGATATATATTGTTTGAAGCCGATGCCCAGATTAGTAACAGAATTCGCTGACGTATAATAAGACATAAAATCATTTTGGTTGTCTGAACCATTTTGATAATCGGGTGGGTTATCAACTGATGATTCTACGACTGCGTAAGGATCAATATTTGCAAAATACTCAACAGTAAATGAAACGGAATTTTTTCTGCTCGCTGTAAAGTACTGTAATCCAAGGGCAGTTGAGAAAGGTGATTTTATTCTGGGTTTGATATCTTCCTCGAATCCAATAAAAACATCATTTGCAGTAAATGAGTTAGCGTAGTCGTCATATACATTACTTCGATTTATAGCTTTACGAACATCAGCCTGCCCTATGAAAGGGATATTGGGAAAAGTAATGTTTACACCTATGCTGAACCGGTTGTTATTGGTTTTATATTGTGCTCCAAACTTAAAAATAAAACTCAAGTCCCAGTATTTCATTTCTTCTTCAAAACCATTTTGGGCAATGTATTTTGGCTCCAGTTCACTATTGACAAGGACTGAATCACCTTTCTGAAAAGCTTCTGCCGATCGATTAAACTGGTATTTCAACACTTTAATGGATAGAAAGGAACTGGCTCCTATGTAAAAATTATCAGACAACTTGTATGAAGCTCCAAATCCCACCCAGGTGTCGTCGTATTTTCGTGAATATTTTAAATAGCCTGAATACGTTTCTAATCCTGCAGTTCTTTGAATAATATCCAGTTCATCTGTATGCTGAACGGTATAATTGATCTCTTCAGATGTTGGCGATAATATCGCTGCCGCAAATCCCAGCTTATTATTGTCATTCGGTAAAATATAAGAAATAAACCTGGGTTGAACTTTGAACACAAACCTATCTGCGTCGATTCCTTCACCAGCGATATTTTCAGCTTTAAAAAATTGAAGAGATATTATATTGGCACTCAAAGAGAATGACGGAACATTATCATGGTTTATTAAGGCAGGATTATAATAGACCGCACTGGGACCGGCACTTCCTCCAACTACAGCCCCAGCCAATAAGCTCGACGATGTATTGAAATTCCATGACCAGTAATTATCGGATTGAGCATAATTTCTTACAGGAGAAAAACAAAATACAATTCCAATCAGCACACATACTGTAATAAATTGTTTGTTTTTTGAAAGTTCCCAATTGTGCAACAACATACAATTCAGGTTATTATTCAATAAGAATATCTTTGATCTTTTCGATTTCCATTTCCTGAACACCTATATCTTGAAGATAGTGCTCGAATGACTCATAATTATTTTCGATGGTTGTTTTAGTACCATCCACATATTCACCTTTTAAAACATAAAAAGCTTCGATATTTTCAAGGTTTTTTTCCTGATCGGAAATATCAGGATTTTCCCTTGCCAGCGAGGTTAAAGCTGCTATTCTCTTTTCAATCTCTTCTTTACGGTATTCATTGGATAAAAGATAATCTTCCCGTACCTTTTCCCAAGGCACACCTAAAATACTGAGTATAATCGAAGCAGCCGTACCTGTTCTATGAATACCGTGTGAACAGTGGAATACTATTTTATAACTTTCTTTATCCGCGAGAATATGAAACAATTCAGCGTATTCTGCTTTGGCATCTTCCACCAGTATTCCATGTATTTTAAAATTAAAATCAGAAGGAACATCTGAAAAATCTCCATTTTCACGGGCTTTTAATATAGCTACAGCTTCATTATTTTGCCCGGAAATTGGCAGATAAATACTTTTAACACCTTCAGGCAAGATGTCCTCTCCGTTTTTATTTCGTTCTTCCTCGGTCAGAAAGTTTACTACAGTTTTGATATTCAGAGATTTCAGTTTCTCAACATCTGAATCTGTCAACCTTGATAATGTTCCAGAGCGATATAGTATATCTGTTTTAATGTGCTCACCAGACCCGGTTTCATAAGCACCAATATCCCTGAAATTTGGTTGTCCCTCCAGTGCAATGGATCTATTAATAGTATCGGCATCATTTGTTTTTTCCTGGCAGTTAAAAGTCAGAAAAATAATAATGAGTACAAATGTTACAATTTTTAAACCATTATTTTCCTTTTCTAGCTGCTTTCTGCTCTTCTTTGTATTTATCATATGTAGCTAGCTGTTCAGGTGTCAGGATATTTTCCATTCCCGCCCGTTTTTCTTTTTCAATTTTCTTCAGGTTATTGGCAATACTTATTTTTTTGGGAACAGAGAGTCGTGTTCCTGCATTTTCAAATAATAAGCGAACTGTACTTAATAAACTTTTTCCAACAATCGGAACCAAACTCTCCAACTGTTTGTCGGTGAGATTAATTTGAGGTTGCACATCTATCAGACGAATTTCAGCGAGGTCATTAAACATATCCGTCATGATCGCGTCAATCAGATCGATA
>Ga0316187_10002580_pt1 | contig 15769 bp, 17 predicted proteins | sample CroRivburrow1_MG_FD_204927 | JGI IMG/M metagenome (GOLD analysis project Ga0316187, IMG submission 204927) | Coastal sediment microbial communities from Maine, United States - Cross River worm burrow 1 | ecosystem: Environmental > Aquatic > Marine > Coastal > Sediment | place: USA: Maine... | reverse complement strand
TCACGCGCAAACATCATCAGCAGGGTCACGCCGATCATCCCTGCCCACAGTAAAACCCAACGACCGGGAACCGACAGTGTGGGCTTCATTGTCGACACCGCTATTGTCATCAGCTTTGCCGTGGTGGTGACGCCAGCAGATCGACGACGACCTGGCGTGTCAGCGCACCAATGATTTCTCCGCGTTCGTCGACCACCGCGAATACCGCGCCGCTATCGGCGTTTAGAATCTGCTCGAGCTGGGAATCGATCGCTGCGTCCGCGGCAACCTCGCCAACAAATACCTGGTCGCCGGCCTCTACCATAAGCGCCTGCGCACTCAACACCTTGGCGCGTGGAATGCCCTGGGTAAACTCTTCCACGTAATCGGTCGCCGGATGCAGCACCAGTTGCTCGGGCGTACCGATCTGAATAATCGCGCCATCTTTCATGATCGCTATCCGATCGGCGAGTCTTATCGCTTCCTCGAAATCGTGGGTGATGAATACAATCGATTTGTGCAATACGTTCTGCAGGCGCATAAATTCGTCCTGCATTTCACGCCGGATCAGTGGATCCAGCGCCGAGAAAGGCTCGTCGAGAAACCAGACATCGGGTTCCGCGGCGAGTGAGCGTGCAATCCCCACGCGCTGCTGCTGGCCGCCGGAGAGTTCACGCGGGTAATAGAGCTCACGCCCGTCGAGGCCGACCAGCTTGATCACCTCGAGCGCGCGCTGTTCGCGCTCGGCACGACCCATGCCCTGCACTTCGAGTGGCAGGGAAACATTACCCAGCACGTTGCGATTCGGCAACAACGCGAAATGCTGAAACACCATGCCCATCTTGTGGCGACGCAGCCCGATCAACTCGGCTTCACTGGCTTTCATCAAATCCCGTGTTTCGAAGAAGATAGCGCCAGCGCTGGGTTCGATCAGGCGTGTCATACAACGCAACAGCGTCGATTTGCCGGATCCCGAAAGGCCCATGATGACGAATATCTCGCCCTCGTAGACATCGAAACTGGCGTCACGCACCGCGCCGATATAGCCATCGCGTTCGAATGCCGCCTCGTCGACTTCGCCGGCACCGGCAAACAGAGACTCGGCATCGTCACCAAAAACTTTCCACACGTGGCGGCAGCTTAGCTTGACAGAATTCTTGACGTCAGCCTCGCCCAATGGCCCTGCGTCAGGAGTGTTGGCTTGCGGATCGGACATGTTCGCGTTACCCGGCATTAGCGAAACGGAAAGGAACTACATAACAAGAAAGGACCGGGGTATTCCCCGGTCCTTCAAATCCCCGTAACGACTACTTGATCCAGGCCATCCAGGTGGATTTGTTTGCGCTCATCCAACTGGCAACCGTTTCATCTACCGATTTACCGTCGAGATCGACTTCTACAATCATCTGGCTCATCGCCGCATTGTCGATCTTGAAATTACGCACCGCCTTGTAGGCGCCCGGCCATTTCTTTTCGCCGGCCTTCCAGCCGACCTTCTTGATCCAGCCAAAAGGCTTGCCGCAGTCATAGGCCATGCTCTTGTTGATACCCCAGCTCGGGTCTTCGTAGCAGGCGTCGGTATACTCGGGAAATTCAACCCACTCGCCTTTATACTTGGCAACTGCCCAGTGCGGGGCATAAATCCACAGCAGGATCGGCGCCTTGCGCTGCACCGCCGATTCCAGTTCCGAAAACAGCGCGGCGTCGGTGCCGGCATGGACCACTTCGTAATTCAGCCCCAGCGCTTCGACGCGCTCATCGTCAAACCCGGCCCAGGTAACCGGTCCACCGAGATAACGGCCTTTGGGTGCAGTTTCCGCCGTGGAAAAAGCCGTGGCACAGGCGTTCAGGGCCTTCCAGTCGGGCAGCCCCGGACAGCGCTCCTTCATGTACAGCGGGTACCACCATTCTTCCTTGGCATCCATTCCCGTTTCACCGAGATCGACGGTCTTGCCGGTAGCAAGCGATGCATCCATCGCCTGCTTGCCGGTGGTTTCCCACATTTCCATGGCAATGTGCAGATCACCGGACTCTAAACCGGCAAACTGGGCAATGTAGTCCGCCTGTACGTATTGGATGTTGTATCCGGCCTTTTTCAGCACTTCGCCCATGATGTGCGTGGTCAGGTATTGCCCGGTCCAGTCGTGTATGGTCAATTTGATCGGGTCCTTCGACTCGACCGCGCTAGCCGGCAAGGCGACAGACAGGCAAAAACCGATCAACAGCGTCCTGATCAATTGGTAATTCGATTTCTTACTCATGGTGATGGTCACTCCTCGTTATTGGCCGCATTTTATTGGCCTGATTTTTTGCTTTAGGTAATGCTTGGTAGCGCAGTGTAGCGGTGCCTCTTTTTCGCAAATTTCCCACACCATGTCAACGAAATATGCCCTGTTTGCCAAATATTGTTGCTATTTTTATGTTGTTTTATGTGGTTATGCGGATATAAGCTCTGTGACAGTGCACTCGATATCCGCCTGACATCCAGCTGTACCGCCCCGACCATCATTTGACCAGGACCCAAAATGCGGCTGCAAAAGAGACAAAACGAAATTCTGGCCTCGGTAAAACTGCACGGCGCCTGTTCGATCATCGATCTGGCCAGGCAGTTCGAGGTGTCGGACGAAACCATACGCCGCAACATCAAGCCGTTGGTGCGCCGGGGCCTGATCGAAAAAGTTCACGGCGGTATCGTGCTATGCCAGAAGCAGGAACCCGAACCACCATTCGAGAAGCGCATGAACGAGCGCGTCGAGGCAAAGCAATTAATCTCGGCGCGGGTTGCGACGATCATCAGAAACGGCGATTCGATCATGCTCGACACCGGCTCGACCACGGCATACGTGGCGCGCGCGCTGGGCGAGCATCGCAATCTTTCGGTCGTCACCAATTGTACCGAGATCGCACGCACGCTGGCGCGTGAGCCGAGCAACCGCGTACACCTGTGCGGTGGAGCATTGCGCGCCGACGACTGGGCAACTTTCGGTTCTGCCGCTATCGACTTTGTGCGCCAGTTTCACGTCAACTACGCGCTGCTGTCGATCGGCGGCGTTACCGCCGATGGCGGTTTCACCGATTATCACCTCGAAGAAGCCGAATTCTCACGCGCGGTGATCGCGCAGGCGCAGAAGACCATCGTCGTCGCCGATCACAGCAAATTCGGCAATCCCAACTTCATCAAGGTGTGTGATTTCACCGAGGTCGACATGGTTGTGGTCGAGCGCGCTCCACCTGTCGATATCGAGAACGCCCTGCGCGAAGCCGGTAGCGTCGTAATCAATGCCGGCGCGACACCCCAGGATTAAAAACCCGGCAAGTACGCGCGACCGATAGCCCGCATATCTCAGCGAATTCCAGCTGCGGACGCCGTAAAGCGCACGACGACAAGCGGTAAGACTGGCGGCCGGTTCGATCCAGTGTCAAGCCGCTGCGACCGCGCCGACATGCTCATTGAATTCGGGCCTGTCCATCAGCGCCTTGCAGCGCTCGAAGCGGCCGATCGAATAGGCCCAGAAGTCTTCGGCCGGGTTACCATCGCTGTACTGGATCAAGCCCCATAAGGTCCACAATAGGTCGCACATCGCCTTGTAAATAACCATGCGCCCGACTTCGGCTGCCATTGGTTCACGACCACAGTAGGCACGCATCATCTCCTCATCCTGCGCGGTCGTAAAACCAGCTTCTACCGACAGATCGCCTAGATCCCACAATGGGTCGTTCATACCCGAGTATTCCCAGTCGACAATCCACATGCGTTCGCCGTTATCGAGAAAGTTTTCACACAACGGATCGCAGTGGCATGGCGCAAGTGCTGCCGGGTTGCTTTGCAGTGCAGCGCGCACGGGAGCCGCCGACTCGACCACCTCGGCATAACCTGGCGGCAGTTGCGCCTTGCGTTCATCGAGGATGGCCAGGTAATCGTCGATCATCGCAAACAATTCAAAGCGAAACTCGAAGGTTTCAGGCCAGTCGTGCATTTGTTTTAAAGCCCTCCCTGCCCGTGCCGCCGATCCCTCGCGCCGCGCGAATTCCCGTGGCGTCATGGTGATGCAGTCATCCAGGTGGCGCATCAACAATATCCCGTTACTGTTTGTGTATAACACCTCGGCAGACACGCCGGAGTTCGCTGCCACGCGCGCGTTGTGCATCTCGACCTTGCGATCGATGTATTCCTCGGTACCTTTGCCCGGGATGCGCAACACGTAGCGTTCACCGGCGCTATCGATACGAAACACCAGGTTGGTCAGCCCGCCGAGCCGCTCGACGCTATAGGCACTCTGCTCCAGGTTTTCGAACCCTGGAATCCGCGTTAACACCCGATGCACCTGTTTCAATTCTTCAGTCACAATTCCCCCCGTTTCCTAAACCTAATCCCCGCGCAACTATCTCTACTACTCTGTCATCCCCACACACCTATCTCTACTACTCCGTCATCCCCGCGCAACTATCTCTATTACTCTGTCATCCCCGCGCAACTATCTCTACTACTCCGTCATCCCCGCGCAACTATCTCTACTACTCCGTCATCCCCACGCAACTATCTCTACTACTCCGTCATCCCCGCGCAACTATCTCTACTACTTTGTCATCCCCGCGCAAGCGGGGATCTCGATACGTTTCTCCCCATCCCGGGGATACTCATCAATATTCCAAAGCACTGCCAGATTCCGCCAGGTCGGACCGTCGCTTGCGCGCAAACGACACTACCTCGCTTTAACAGCGCTGAACAAGCCCCAGCGTTGATCACCAGCGCTGGCACGCTGTAACTTCCCCTGCCAGCTATGCTTCAGGTAATCGCGTTCGCCTGCCGGCATCGGCAAGGCGTCGATCCGATCGTGCTCCGCCTGCAAAAGCTCAACAAATCTTGCCGTCTCGTCACGCGCACCGACCTGCTCAAAAGCGGCCGCGGAAATCAACTCTGCATATTCCAGAACGGTGTGCAGGCTGTAGCCGCGAGCTTCAACGTAGTCAAAAAATTCATCGCTCCAGGGCTGCGGGCCACAGCAGTAATCGGTAAACAGCAAACTGCCACCCGGCCGCAGCGCCGCGTGCAAGCGCGCGAACAGGCGGGTCTTGTCGGCAATGTGCAGAAATACGTCACGACTGTAGACCGCATCGTATTGCTCACGGGCATCGAGCTCGAGGCAATCGCCCCATTGCAACCTGACCAGATTCGACAGGCCGTTGGTGGCGAGTTTTTGCTCTGCCAGGGCCAGCATGTTGCGTGACAGGTCGATGCCGTCGACCCGCAGGTCGAACTCACTCGCCATAACGAAAGCACTACCGCCGAGACCGCAGCCGACGTCGAGCACCCGTGAAGCGGGCGCCAGATCCATCGTTGCAATCAGCTCGCGCGCCAGCTCACGACCCCCAGGACTGACAAAATCCGCACCGTAAATGCTTTCATACTGCAGAATCGAAGATTCCAGGTACTGCGATGAATCGAGGAATTCCTGCGTGATCTTCGGCGTTTCGGTCATGATCTGCTGTAACTCCCCTGTGAATGCTGGTTGATGAGCAGTAGCGCTGAATTCTGTGACAGAACCGCGAGGAATGCAAAGCCGGTCGATTGCGGTATCGACCAGCTAATGCCATTGCATAAACGATGTAGCGAAAATCACCGCTTTGCACAACTAATTTGATACCATGCTTCCTTTTTTGTGCCCACGCCCATGTTAACGGTTATCTCTCCCGCCAAGACCCTCGATTACGAAACGCCGCCGGTTACCGACGCCTTCACCCAGCCGACGCAGTTGACGCAGTCACGCAAGCTGATTCGCCGGCTGCGCGAACTGGGCAGCGACGACCTGGCGGGCCTGATGCACATCAGCGATAACCTCGCTGAACTCAACCGCCAACGCTATCGAAAATGGAAAACACCGTTCAAGCCGGACAACGCGCGCCAGGCCTTGTTTGCCTTCAAGGGTGACGTCTATCTCGGGCTCGACGCCTATAGCCTGGACGCGGATTCGGTCGACTATGCACAGCAACACCTGCGTATCCTGTCGGGGCTATACGGGCTGTTGCGCCCGCTCGACCTGATGCAGCCCTACCGGCTGGAGATGGGCACGCGCCTCGACACCGATGCCGGCAGCAACCTCTACCAGTTCTGGGACGAACGCATTACCCGTGCGCTGAACCAGGAGCTGAAGCTGACCGCCAGTAACCACCTGATCAATCTCGCCTCGAACGAGTATTTCAAGGCGGTCAAGCCAAAGCTGCTGAAAGCCGAGATCATCACTCCGACGTTTCGCGAATACCACAAAGGCGAGTATCGCTTTATTTCGTTTTCCGCCAAGAAGGCACGCGGCCTGATGGTGCGTTACCTGATCGACCAGCGCATCGACGAACCCGAAGGGCTAAAAGATTTCAATTACGAGGGTTACCGTTACAATCCGAAGCTATCGAAGGACAGCGACTGGGTATTTACGCGCAAGCAATAAGCCCGGGGCCGGCACTTCCACTCTCCTCGGGTCATTCCCGCGTACGCGATGCAAGATCCTCCAGTTATTGTCATCCCCGCGCAAGCGGGGATCTCGGACAGCACCTACGATATCCGTCCTGAAGTCTTTGCGAGATTCCGATACGTCAGACCGCCGCTTGCTCGGGAATGACGTGGATGCGTCAGCCGCGTCGGGCCTTGAAGAAAGCGGCCAGCAATTCGGATGATTCAGCGGCGAGCAAACCACCTTCAATCTCGGGCCGATGGTTATATTCCCCGGTTTCAAATAGCCGCTGCGCGCTCTCGATGGCGCCGCTCCGGGGTTCGCTCGCGGCATACACCAGGCGTTTGACGCGTGCATGTACCAGCGCCCCAACGCACATGGTGCAGGGTTCCAGGGTGACGTAAAGCGTGGTACCCGGCAGGCGATAGTTATTGAGCATGAGAGCGGCTTTTCGCAGCGTGACGATCTCGGCATGCGCGCTCGGATCACAGGCGCTGATGGGTTGATTGTGCCCCGCGGCCAGCAACTGGCCGTCGGCATCGACCAGCACCGCGCCGACCGGCACTTCATCCAGGTCGGCGGCGAGGCGCGCCTGGGCAAGCGCCTGCTGCATCCAGTGTGAGTCGTGATTGGACACGGCGCGTTAGATATTAAACAGGAAGATCATCAACGGCACGATCAGCGCGGTCACGATACCACTCAAACCCATCGCCACCGCGGCAAAGACACCGGCTGTTTCATTGCGACTCATGGCCCGCGCGGTACCGATACCGTGGCTGGCAAGCCCGATCGCAAACCCGCGTGCCGACATGTTGGTGACGCGCAGTAGATCGAGCGTAAAGGTGGCAAAGGCCGCCCCGATAATACCGGTAATAATCGTAATGATTGCCGTCAACGAGGGAATACCACCGATGATCTCTGCCACGCCCATCGCGATCGGCGCGGTGACACTGCGCGGCAACAGGCTCAACACGATGTCGCGTTCCAGCCCAAACAACGAGGCCAGTGCCCAGGTGGTCAGGATCGCGAAACAGGAGCCCAGCAGCACCGTCGTCAGAATTGCGCCGGCGTGCTGACGGATCAGCTTCCATTTACCATAGATCGGAATCGCCAACGCAACCGTCGCGGGACCGAGCAGGAAATGGATAAACTTGGCGCCGTCGAAATAACGTTCATACTGAATATCAAACATTAACAACACCGCGCTGACAATAATAATGCCGAGGGCGACCGGGTTGAACAACGCAAACAACCCGGATCGACGATAACAGAAATCACCCACCAGGTAGGCACCGATAGTCAGCGTCAGCCAGAATAAAGGTTCCGCCTGCAAGTAGACCCAGATGCTGTAGAGCTTCTGCTCATCCGCCATTGCGGCTACCCCTGCCCTGCAGTTTTTCCATCAACAACGCGCTGAAACCGACCGTTAACACCGTGCCGATAAAAATGACACCCAGCACCGCGAATAACTGGCCCTCGAGCGCCGCGACATGCATCACCACGCCGACGCCGATGGGCACGAACAGTAGCGGCAGATGAGAGAGCAGGGTTTCCGCCGTAGCGGCCAGGCTTTGCTTGACCTTCGTGGCGGCAAGATTACTGAAGCGATCGGACGCGAGCAATGCCAGCAGCAATAGCAGCAGCCCGATGACCGGTCCGGGGACGGTGAGCGCAAAATACTTCTGCAACACCTCACCCACCAGCTGGAACAGGAATATGGCGAAGATGCTTTGCAGCATGACGGCCTAGACGCAACTCGATTGCAGGCGCAGGCGATACAGATCCGGCGACTGGAACCCGGTTACTCCCCACTCTATTGTAAATAAGCCTTTTTTATCTTTTAAATTCAATGGCTTATTTTCCTGCTAAACGGTAATACCATGAAAAATACCATGCTCAGAAAACCCTTCAAAATGCTCGAAAAATATGCAGATTGAACACTGATACACAGCACCTTAGGCAACCTTCCGGGCTTTGACTTCCAGGTGAATGCCCTCCTGCTCCTGAAGGTATTGAGGTATAAGGAGAATAACCGCAATCACCCATGTATATCAAGGCAGAAAACTTGAGCCTGGATATGCCTGAAATATTCGTCTTTCCGGCCTCAATCTATTCAACCCCCTGGATTTCTGGCTGAATCCACCCTTTTCCACTGCCTTCCTGGCCTTCCGGCCCGGTTCAGGCAACAGGCTGCCTGGCAACCTATCCTTCTGTTGCTGTACCGTGTTGAGAAGTGTGAAAACCAGCGCTATGCAAACCAGTTTGAATCGGTTGAGGCCCGCGTTGCCGGCAGCAACTCCGGGGGGTGGCGGTAATACGCCTTTCTTCATGAGGTGAGCCAGTATCTTGTCGATGACCGCCTGATCCTCAATACAGTCGATCACCCTGGAGTCACCTTCGCACTTCGGGCAGACCGAGACATCGATGTTGAACACTCGTTTCAGGCGCTGTGCCCAGGTCATGGCCTGGTGGCGCTGTTCGGGTGTTTTGTCTTCGTTTTCCTGTCGGGCGCGACCTTTGCCGCGTTTGGCTGGCGTCACATCAACACGGTGTTTGCTGTTGGGGGCAAATACGCCGTGGAACCGGGTCAGGTTCACTCGGGGTTTCGGCACCAGTGCCGCCAGCTTGGCAATGAAATCCAGCGGCTCAAAGATGATGTGGGTAGTGCCGTCGTTGTAGGGCGTCTTGAGTTGGTAGCGGACATTGCCCGAGGATGTGATCGACAGTCTTTTCTCTGATACCGCCGGTCTTGAAATATATCGGCATAGCCGCTCCAGCTTCCGCCGTTCCCAGGCTTGTGCCGCAACCCCTGCGTGCAGGCTGAAACCCGATACCTTAGCTACCTGGGCAAACCGATCATCCTCTTCCCAGGCCGGGATGGTCTGCAATGTGAATACCTTGCGTCCTTGCTGCGGACCGACGGCGATGCGGTAACTGACCGAACAGCCCAATACCTGTTGCATCGGATCTTCATCGCCCTCTTCCAGGTTCAGGTAACTGTTTTCTTCATCCCGTTCCAGGATGCCTTCACGCTCCAGAAACCTGGCAACCCGGTGGCTGATCGTATGCACCAACGCCACCAATTCCTGCTGACCCGGTGCGTTGGAGCGATGAAATCGGCTTTTACCCCAGCGCGTGGTGGTGTAAACACCGTCAAGGAATAGCATGTGGAAATGCACATTCAAATTGAGCGCACTGCCAAATCGCTGGATTAATGTCACCGCGCCGGTCTGTACGGTTTTTCGTGTAAATCCCGACTTCTTGATCAGGTGGGACGATATGGCCCTGTAAACGATCCCCAGCACACGCCCCATCAGCTCAGGGCGGCTGGCGAACAGGAAGCGTAATTGAAATGGGAAGCTCAACACCCACTGGCGTATGGGCTGTTCCGGCAAAACCTCATCGACCAGCAACGCAGCGCTTTCAGCCATGCGTCTTGCGCCACAACTCGGGCAAAAGCCACGACGCTTGCAGCTGAACGCGACCAGGTGTTCGTGATGGCATTCGCTGCATTGCACCCGCAGGAACCCGTGTTCCAACCGTCCACATTTGAGGTAATCGGCAAATTCCTGTTGCACATGCAGGGGCAAGGACTTGCCCTGCATGGCCATCACATACCTGAACTCCGGATAATGCCGCTCGATGATTTGACAGAGAAGTGTCTGTTCCGGTCGATGACGTTTATATGGTGGGCTTTGAGGCGACCGATCCGTGATCGCGGCTTGAGGCATATCGTTCTCCATTCCATGGAGAGACCAATGTTCTCATAATGTTCTCTGTCTGTATATCATGAAAAACTTCAACGTCACCCTGATAATTTCAATGCCGCCTGCAAATCTTCATGCTCAAACGCGCTGGCCATACGTGTTATCTCAGCACGCTTGGCTCCGACTTCTGCTGCTACTGCCTGCCAGGTGCGTGTTACCTCTGCCACTTCACGGATAATCGTGCGCGACTGCCTGTCACCAAGCCCAAAATAACCTGCCGTTTCACGCAATAACGCCACTGAGCAAGTACCTTCGTCAAGATCAATGTTTGTTGTCAGTATCCGTGCCTTCACATCCACCGGTGTTGGATTGAGATCATAGGCAGGCGAAAGGATCCAGCCCCCCTGCCCCGACCACAGGAACCCGTGGTTGCGCAAATGATCGTCAACGTTGGACACAAGAACATTGAAAACCATACGGCGATAAAGTTGTAACGCATCTTCCCTGGCCTGCGCACCATGCGCCGTCAAAGCATCGACCAGTTCGGGGTAACTGCCACGTTCACCGTCGCGTGACCCCGTCATCGACATCGCTGACAAAAAGGGAATTCGCCAACCGTTGTCACGATCAAAACGGCGCGACAATAGCACCTGTTTACCGGCAACCTGCAGCAATGCATGCCTGGGGGTTTGCATACCCGCCTGATCCGCCAATCTGAGCGCGATTTCCTCCCAGGTTTCAATACTGTAGTCATCAGACTCCTTGGGGAATTTCGCGATCGACAGATGGCCATGCTGATCGATCACGGATGCCTTGGGACGAGCCCCACCCAGTGACGACCCCGGCGCAAAAATCAGTTGCAGATCATCATCCGTCTCTTCGTCACGTTCAATCCGTTCAGTGATCTGAAGCAGACGACCCAGCTCAATGAGCGCAGGAACACCGTCAAGTACGGGTGACTGAAATATCTCCTCACCACGCCAGCGAAACCTAAGCGCACCCAGGCGGGTCTCATCCGCTACACCAAGCAGATAATGTAATTCTCCCAGCGTACGGACCTGCCGTCCCTCACGTTCCGCCAGACGTCGTTCAGCACGCTGCATCAGGCGTCTTCCCCAGGTATCCGGTGCCGAGTCGCCAATCGACCCGAATATGGGCTGGCCCGCCTGCGGCGGGAATGTCCCTGCAGTCAGAGTCAGTGCCGGCTCAATCGAAAACCGGTTTACATCTCCAAGCCAGGTCTCGTCATATTCAAAGGTAACGGTCTCTCCCCGGCGTGATGCCTGCCGATGAAGCACCCCCAGTGGACGCACCTGCCCTTCCAGATCAATATGAATCTCAACGTCAGTCATCCGATTGCTTCCTGCGCTTCGTCGACATTCGCACACGCTGGGGCAGTTCGCCAGAAGCCAGCGAACGTCCGATTTCATCATGGGCCGGATCGGCGAGCTGATCGAGCCTGTCCAGCAAACCCAGCGCCTGTAAGACCGCAGCGTAAATACCCATACTCACACCCGGATCCCCCGCCTCTATCCGCTGCAGGGTAGCCCGGCTGGTAAAGGCACGCTCTGCGACCACAGCCATGGTCAAACGGCGCCGCTGCCGGGCTTCGCGGAGATCGGTACCCAGCTTTCTCGAGACACGCTTGACTGCAGAAGATGGCATATGTGGTTTTGGCATAATGTTTTATTCAAGAGGCATTAAATGCATTTAATGTAACATGAATAATACATTAATCAAGCGAAATCACCGATACCATGAACAGCTCAACAAGCATGACATGGTATAGGCGCATCGCGCGGAAACCGGGGATGGCGATACCATGATCTATACCGTTGGAAAATGGCACTTACTGCTTACCGATGCCTGCCAGTGCCAGATGCTGCCAGACAAAAATGAGGATAAGTGATTGGTTCAGCTAGCTTGCCGTGAATTGGTGCCTGTGAGTGCCAGACGACTGCCTACTCCCACTCGATTGTAAATAAGCAATTTTTATCTTTTATATTCAATGGCTTATTTTCCTACTAATTGGCAATACCATGAAAAATACCATGCTCAGAAAATCCTTCAAACTACTCGAAAAATATTGCCGATCGAACACTGATACACAGCACTTTAGGCGACCTTCCGGGCTTTGACTTCCAGGTGGACGCCCTCCTGCTCCTGCAGGTATTGGATCACTGCAAACAGGTTGCTCGCCTGGGGATTACCTTTAGGCCTGAACATGCGCATGAGACTCTTGCTCGATTTGTCGAAGACCTGGGAGAGCTCCTCGAACCCGATCGTCGCGTTGATGTAGTCACGCAGCACCGCCTTGCCGGTATCGACGTCACCGGCGAGCAGGCATTCGACCCCTTCTTGCAGCAGGGCCTTGCGAAACGCCGGATCCCGTTGGGCGCGCGCCTGTATGGTGTCCTTAAAATCTTTCGTCAAAGCCATCATGTCACCTCTTGCCGTTTTCGGCGCTTATAGTCGCGCCAATGCCCTTTTTCGGCTGCAATCGAATCATGCCTGTACTGAACATGCTTCTGGATCCCGCGATCACGTGTCCATCGGAACGAAAAGGGAATATCTCTCACCCTCGATCACGATGTCGCCGCTTTCGCGCAGTTGCCGTAGGGTCCGGTACAGTACCTCGTGCGTCAGGCCGAGCTCTGCCGCCCAGCTTTTACGTGTCTGGTTCAGTAGGACTGAGCCATCGCTGCCCTCGGCCTCGATGTAGTGCAGGACTCGTTCGGCGGCGCTGTTCAGGCTGAGCCGTTCGCTCTGTGCACGCAGCCGACGTACCTCGCGGGCCAGTAGCCAGATCCAGGCTTGGTTGAAAGCAGGATCATTCTCGAGGGTGGATTGAAAAACCGCACGGGGAAACAGCATAAGCCGGCCATCTGTGGCAGAAACCACATCGCAATGATAGGTTTGTGCATCCAGGCTCGCCTCCGCAATAAAGCCGCCGCGCGAACGCTGCAGGACGATTTCGGCGCCACTGGGTGTGGAACGTACCAGACGGATCTCTCCGCTCAGCACGCACAGTATGACCTCGGGTGGCTGCCCACGCCGATAGAGCAGTTCTCCTTTCTTGAATGCCCGCATTCGAGTCGTATCTCGAAGCCCCCTGGGGATCACCTCAAGCACCGGCTGTTCGCCTGTGAGTTTGTCCCAATCGATAGGCATATTTTCATCCCTCCAAAACCGCTCGACGAGGCCTCGCCAAGCATATGATTTGAATCATATGTCGCTTTCAGATATCTGGCTACCATGCAAATCGCCACCCACAGGAGGAAAACCTATATGAAAGAGAAAACCATACCAACGTTCTTGGGTGCGGTCGCCATGGTTGCCGTGATGGCCTCCGTCCAGGCCGAGCAGAAACACGACCCCAGCATGCACATGCAGCATATGCAGGAGATGCAGCACACGAATACCGACGCGGCGGTGGTCGATTCACGGACCATCGTTCACTTCCCGAATGATCTGCGCATTCACACCCTGGCCAATATGCGGGATCACCTGCTGGCGCTGAGCGAGATCCAGGATGCGCTGGCCCGGGAACAGTTCGAGAAGGCCGGAGAGATCGCCGAGAAACGACTGGGCATGACCTCGATGGAGCTGCACGGGGCGCATGAGGTCGGCCAGTACATGCCGAAGGAGATGGCCGCTATCGGTACCGAGATGCATCGCTCCGCCAGCCGTTTCGCGGTGGCCGCCAGTGACGCGGCCGTGGCGGATGACGTGAAGCCGGCGCTGGCCGCGCTGTCGGATGTCACCCGCCAGTGCGTGGCCTGTCACAGCGGTTTCCGTGTGCAGTGATGCAACATAGAAAACCACAACTCAATCTTCTCAGGTCAGTTGCGTGCTGATGCTGATCACTGCAGCACAGGGTATCAAGGCTGAGGGACAATTGGCCGAGGATACGCGCGTATCACTGGGTTTGACGACTGCGGAACGTGTCGAGTTCCTGGCCGAGATGCGGCAGATGCTGGCCAGTATCCAGGGCATCATTGCAGGAATCGGTGCCGAGGATCGGGAGCGGATCATCGAGGCAGCGCGCTATTCGGGCAACCGTATGGCCCGCGCCACCCCCGCGTCGGTGCGGGCCAAACTGCCCACAGAATTCCAGGAGATCGGTGGGCCAACACACATGCTGTTCGAGGAGATCGTCATTCGCGCCGAAACCGATGACATGGCGAGCCTCGCGGAACTGACTGGCCGAACCATGCAGAACTGTCTGGCCTGCCACGCCCAGTTCAGGGCAGACTGAGGAGACAACATGAATAAGCTATTACATTTTGGCGAATCGATTACCGGCTACGACGTTCCTGTACTCAATGAGCGCGAGGTGCGAGCGTCTGCAGGCATCCTTTTTTTGTTCGCGCTGATCTCCTTCATGAACTCGTGGCTGCTCGGCGATTTCCAACTGACACAGATCTTCGTGATCGCCTTTCTGATCGACTTCTCGATCCGCATCTTCATCAACCCGCGTTTTGCGCCGAGCATGATTCTTGGCCGTCTTGCGGTGGGCAAGCAACAGCCCGAGTGGGCCGGTGCGCCGCAGAAACGTTTCGCCTGGGCAGTCGGCTGGTCGCTCGCTATCGCGATGTTCTATCTCATCGTCCTCAACAACGTGATCGGCCCGGTCAACCTGATCATCTGTGCCACTTGCCTGACCCTGCTTTTTTTCGAGAGCGCCTTCGGCATCTGTCTCGCCTGCAAGGTCTACAACATCTTCCACCGTCAGCAGGCACAGCACTGCCCCGGTGGGGTCTGCGAGGTGTTAACCCCACACGCCAGTCAGAAGGCCGGCGCCGGTGGATTGGTAATCGTGGCGCTCTTTCTCATCACAGTGGGCTTTATCGCTCAGGAGAGGTTCCCGGCAACGGACGTGAAAATGGTCAACACCGAGTCCGCTGCGGCAGACCCGGCGCCCACTTCACCGATGGGAGATCGCGATTGCACTCCACCTGACTGGGCTGTGGCGATGGGACATACCGAGAAATGGAAACTGCACAACAACTGTATCTAATTTCAATTCAAGAGGAAAAATACGTTGTTTAAGAAAAACCAGTTAATGGGACTTTCTATACTGCTGCTGGCTGCTGTCAGTCTGCTGGCCAACGCCGGTGAGACGCTGCGCCTGCAACAGGTGAGCGACCACGTCTATGCGGTGGTTGGCCCCTTTGGCAATCGCAGCCCGGAGAACCTCGGCAACAATTCCACCTCGGGCTTCGTGGTGACCGATGAGGGTGTCGTGCTGGTCGATTCCGGCGGCACTTACCAGGGTGCGGCAGCCATCGAGGCGCTCATCAAGCAGGTGAGCGACCAACCGGTGAAAGTGGTCATCAACAGCGGCGGGCAGGATCATCGCTGGCTGGGCAACGGCTATTTCAAGGAACGCGGCGCGCGCATCATCGCCAGCCAGGCAGCGGTGGAGGATCAGAAGGCCCGCACCCAGGACCAGTTGTTCATGCTGGGCAATCTGGTGGGTACCGAGGGGCTAAAGGGCACCGAGCCCGTCTATGCGGACGAAACCTTCGAAGCAACCAAGCGCTTTACCCTCGGCGGCGTCACCTTCGAACTGCATCACGTCGGCCCAGCGCACACACCGGGCGACAGCCTGGTCTGGCTGTCGGAGCAGCGAGT
>Ga0316187_10002579_pt1 | contig 15769 bp, 13 predicted proteins | sample CroRivburrow1_MG_FD_204927 | JGI IMG/M metagenome (GOLD analysis project Ga0316187, IMG submission 204927) | Coastal sediment microbial communities from Maine, United States - Cross River worm burrow 1 | ecosystem: Environmental > Aquatic > Marine > Coastal > Sediment | place: USA: Maine... | reverse complement strand
ACTTACAAGGAAAGTACTTTTTAAAATAAAAAGAAGCCGTATGCTGATAACATAGTTGGATTCGCTGTTTCGATTGGTTGTTTTCCAGCCAGTGATTCATTTTGAAACAATCGTTTTTTTGGGGGGAGAGGATGCTCCGTGACTAGCATCGGAATGACAGCTTTGTTCAGTTAACTGTCCATGAAGTTGTTAAAGTGAAATTGGCGACTTAAGAATGCCCGCGACACCTGCGGAGCCTTTTCTTTAAACATTTTTTTGCCGCCTTGAAAAGTGACTTTTCCCTTTTCAAGCAGCGCTATTTTGTCTGCCAGGTTTTCCACTAAATTCATGTTATGCGTTATAACCACAACAGTCTTTTGGTTTGCATGAAAATTTTTCATGAAATCCATCATGGTAGAAATTCCCTTCTGGTCAAGGCCGGCGGTTGGCTCGTCTAATATCAGGCATTCCGGCTCCATTGCAATTGTTCCGGCCAGAGCCACTCGTCGTTTTTCACCTTCGCTGAGTGACATCGGGGAACGATCGGCGAACAATTTCGGCTCCAGGCCAACTGCGCTTAAAGCGTTAATAACTTTATCTTGAATTCGTTCTGATGGGAATACATTTCTTGGGCCAAAGGCAACATCTTCAAAAACCGTTTCAGCAAAAAGTTGTTTTTCCGGAAATTGAAAAACCAAACTAATTCGTCTGCGTAATGCGGCTATATCTGGATAGTCTTTATGGATATCCTGACCATCCACCAGCGTTTTTCCTGCATCCGGGGTCAGAAGTCCGGTAAAATGTTGCATCAGGGTTGTCTTGCCTGAACCTGAAAGCCCCACGATAGCCAAAAACTGTCCCCGTTGCACAGTCAGGTTTATGCCCGAAAGGATTGGCGGCTGCTTTTGTCCAAATATGTTGTAAGCAAAAGTCAGGTTTTCAAGTGTTATCAATGGCCTGCCTCATGCGCTATTCCCCAATGCAATATCAAGTTTCAGGTCATTCACCTTCAGTATATTATGTTCCGCAAGTCTTAAGGCTTCACGGACGGCAAAATGATCGGTCATACCGGCGATATAGTCACAGATTTCTCTCAAAAAAAAGTTGTCATTTCGCACGCGATTAAGTTGCGCTTCTTCATCAGCGAACATCTGAATTTCGGCGTCTTGTTTTTGCAATATTTTAGCCAACTCCGGGTTGTGCGCAAAGAGGCCGTCATAAATTCGTTTGGGCAAAAATTGTGGATAGAGATAGAATGATTCAAAGAGACGGAACAATAGTTTTTCCCCGAGTTGGTCTGACCATGTTATTCTGGAATAGGATATGATTTCCTGATAAATAAACTGATTTAATTCAAGCTGAAATTTGTTCACTTTTTCACTAAAATTAATCAGCGTTTGGTCGAAAACCGTTTTGCTGATTTTATCGCCTGCAAACTTTTCTATATTATCGCAGCTCTCCTTTAAGACATCGTCGACTAGGAAATTAATCAACCCGCGGATAAGCAAGCCGGCAACTTTGTCTTTTTCAGATCCGTTCATTATCGCTTCCATTTCGGGCGCTGCAAAACGTATAATTTCAAGTTTTTTGACTTTGTCAAGCTCGACCAGTCCGGCTCTGATTCCGTCTTCAAGGTCGTGTGTCCTCTGGGCGATTTCATCACTGATTGCCACTACTTGCCCCTCCAGAGTGGAAGATACATCGGATTCAAACTGGAGGCCTTCATATCGAAAGTCGGGCAACTCAATTTTTCCCCGGCGCAAACGTGTATGCTTGAGCAAGCCTTCCCGCACCGGAGCAGTCAAATTTAAACCGTCAAAAAGATATTTCTTTTCCAATTTATCAACAATTCTGACACTCTGATAATTATGCTTGAAGCCGCCTGCTGTAAAAGGTTGTTTTTGAGCTTGAAACAGAAGGTTGCCGGTCATTATTTGATGTAAAACAACTTCGCCCAAATGGCCAAACGGCGTGTGTCCGATATCGTGTCCGAGCGCGATTGCTTCGACTAAATCTTCATTCAAGCCAATTGCTCTTGCCATGGTTCGTGAAAGCTGCGCAACTTCCAGGGTGTGCGTAAGCCTTGTTCGGTAATGGTCGCCGGCCGCTGGCAGGAAAACCTGGCGTTTATGTTTTAGTCGTCGAAAAGCGCGTGAATGTATGATGCGATCTCTATCGCGTTGAAAGGCCGTTCGATATGGGTGTTCGGCTTCGGGATACAACCTTGTTTTCTGGGCGACATTGCTTTTGCAGGCAAATGGCGCAAGGGCGCTTATTTCGTGCTGTTCAAGCCAGGCGCGATTTCGCATTCTTTACTCCGGGTCGATGGCAAAATTAAAAAGGCTCGAAGTAAATACCCGAGCCTTTTTGATTTTTAATGTTTTGCCTGATGGATATTTATTGCTGGTTTTCCTTCTCCACTTTGCGCTCGCCGTTTATTGCAATTCGAGGCGCTCCCGGATTTGTCAGGCTGACTAAATCAGCAAGTATATGCTGACTTTCGGAGAGGATGACATCGGAAACTCTGTCATCAGCGGGAATTTTGTCGCCGATTTTAAGAGGCGCCAAACCTTTGGCAAGACGTCTGGCATTCACCCTTTTATATTTCAACTCTTCACTTTCATCTCGTAATTTTTTCCGCTCACTCTCACTTAGAGAGATCGTATTGGCGTTCTTTTCCATGATATATTTTTCAATGTCTTCACGGATATATTGAAATTCCGGATCTTTTTCGACTCGTATTTTAGTCTTCACGGCAAGCCTGGAAAGATAAAGTGAGACCTGGTCGCGTTTGCGGAAAAGCGCTGGAGAAATTTCGTCCCATGGCAGCGCGTGCAACTGTTTATCTTCTCCGAAATCCATTTCATTATAAATAGAAGGGAAGCGAATATCTGGAATTACGCCGCGATGTTGCGTCGAACTTCCGGTGATGCGGTAAAATTTTGCAACGGTTACTTTGAGCTGCCCATATTTTTTATCGCTCGCTCTGATAAATCGGTCTAGCGACAATAAATTTTGCACAGTTCCCTTGCCAAATGTTTGATTACCAACAATTACACCTCGCCCGTAGTCTTGAATAGCGGAAGAAAAAATTTCTGAAGCGGAAGCGCTAAATCGATCCACGATGACCGCCAAAGGTCCTGTATAAGCGATGTCTGGATCTGGATCGGATTCCACCTTTTTTGAGCCAACATAACTTTTTACCTGAACAACAGGCCCATCTTCAATAAAAAGACCGGTTAATTCAATCGCTTCCTGCAATGAGCCGCCTCCATTGCGGCGAAGGTCGATAATGATGCCTTCAACTTCCGCCTCCTGAAGCTCCTTAATCAATTTTCGAACATCCCGTGTCGTGCTTTTGTAATTTGGATCATTATCGCGCTGCGCTTCCATATCGATATAAAAGGAAGGAATGGTAATTACACCAAGTTTAAAACGGCTGCCTTCATGAATTAATTCAAGAGTGTCGCTTTTCGCCGCCCTTTCTTCCAGAACAACCTTGTCGCGAACCAAAATAATCTCTTTGGTTGGACTTCCCGCCGGGGCGTCAGCCGCCATGATGTCGAGGCGAACAATCGAACCTTTTGCTCCGCGAATCTTTTGGACGACATCATCCAGGCGCATGCCAATGACATCAATAAAGTTACCATTTTCACCTTGCGCCACGCCTACAATCTTATCGTTGGCCCATAGCATTTTACTTTTGTCGGCAGGACCGCCCGGAATAATTTTTACAACCCTGGTGAATTCACCTTCAGAAGTGAGTTGCGCGCCAATTCCCTCCAGTGAAAGGCTCATGTCAATGCCAAAGTTTTCGGAAGAAATCGGGGAAAAGTAACTTGTGTGCGGGTCGTAGGTCTCGGAAAGGGCATTGATAAAATATGAAAAAACATCTTCGGACTGATATTGTTTTATCCGCGTTTCAAAGTTTTTATAGCGCTGGAGCAGGGTTTCCTGAATGGAAGACCATTCCTTCCCGGCAAGCTTTAAATTCAGGGCGTCATTCTTTAATCTCTTGCGCCACAATTCATTCAAATCATCTGTGGTTGCAGCCCAGGGCAACTCACTTCTATCTAAAAGTAAGTTTTCAGCGCTTGCATAATCAAATTCTGATTCAAGACGTTTTCGGATGAAGTCTATTCTTTGCGCAACTCGTAATTGCCAGGTATTGTAAATCAGGTAGGGGATAGTCAGATCTCCATCTGAGACGGCATTGTCAAGCTCATATCGATACTGTTCAAAATTTTCAATGTCAGAAGCCAGAAAGTACATTTTGTTGCCGTCATAGCCTTCGATATAGAGATATAGTATTTCTGATGATGTCGAGTCGTTAATGGTTTTGTGGTTATAGTGAAAGCGCCGTAATAGTTTTGTCACCATTTTGCCGGAAATCGGGTGGGTTTCATCGGGTTTTAATCTATCCTCCCGCTCACCTGCATTCATGCCGTTGAGCAAAAAAATCATCAACAGAGCGGTGGATGCAGCAATAATTTTAACAAAATGAACTGTAAGCTTTGAACTTCTCATCGTGTAACTCCCTTCGGACGACGGTGTGAACCTTACCCGTAAAAAAGTGGCGGCGGCTCTTTATTTAGAAAACTTTTAATTTAGTCGTAAATTATTAAAATTCAAGAAATTTGCTTTGCATTTCCTACTAATCGTTTTCATCGACATTTTGTTCCTAATCATCAGCAATTATCAAGGAAAAGTGCAGGATACTTTTGCGCCAGGGCGCTCCAATTGTGATAGTCTTTGAAATCTGCCTTAAATTTAACGACTAAGTAATACTATCATTAAAGCATGGCTTATGGTGAGATTGTTCTCAAAAAATAACTGTAAAGAATCGAATATAAAATGGTTTACGAGTCGTGAATAATGTCTTAACATGTTGTAACTTTTACCTTGCTTTAAAATCGATGGTTGTCTATATTTACCGCTTATTGCTCTAATAATTATAAGGTTAGGAGTTTTCTGTTGGCGGATCTATTCGACAAGTGCAGGCTGTTCACACGCGCAAAAGAGCTTCAGGCCAAAGGATGGTATCCATACTTTAAGGAAATTACATCCGGCGCCGATTCCGAGGTTGAAATCAATGGGCGCAGGTTGGTCATGATTGGCTCCAACAACTATCTTGGCTTGACCCAGGATCCCAGAATTAAGAAAGCCGCGCAAGACGCTATTGATAAATTCGGATCAGGGTGCACTGGCTCTCGTTTTCTAAACGGGACTTTGTCGTTGCATGTGCAACTGGAAGAAAAACTCGCAGAATTCATGAACGCGGAAGCCGCCCTTATCTTTTCAACCGGTTTTCAGACAAACCTTGGCGCGCTTTCAACAATTGCCGGCAAGAATGACATTATCTTTTCGGATAAAAATAATCACGCATGCATTGTAGATGGAAACCGCTTGTCGCTAAGTCGGGTTGTGCGTTATAAACACAATAGCATGACTCATCTGGAGCGTTTGCTTTCTGCAAGCCCGGAAAGCGCTGGCAAACTGATTGTCTGCGACGGTGTTTTCAGTATGGAGGGAAACCTGGCCAATCTACCCGAAATTGTAAATCTGGCAAAAAAGTATGGCGCCAAAGTTATGGTGGATGATGCGCATTCAGTTGGCGTTTTTGGCGCCAATGGGCGCGGCACAGCCGAGCATTTCGGTCTGGAAGATCAGGTTGATATTGTTTCAGGAACTTTCAGTAAGTCGTTTGCCTCCCTTGGCGGGTACCTTGTGGCAAAGGCAGATGTCATTCACTACCTGAAGCACCACGCCCGCGCGCTTATTTTTTCGGCGAGCATTCCTCCTGCAAATGCCGCTTCTGTTATTAAGGCGATTGAAATCATTCAGCAGGAGCCTGAAAGACGGGAGAAATTGTGGGCGAATGTAACCAAAATGAAGCGGGCGTTTGATCAACTGGGTTTCAATACTTGCAACAGCAAAAGTCCGGTCATTCCAATCTGGATTGGCCCGGATGAAGAAACGTTTGTTTTCTGGAAAAAACTGTATGAAAATGGCGTCTTTTCCAATCCAGCTGTCCCACCCGCAGTTTCGCCTGGACAATCACTTATTCGAACAAGCTATATGGCCACCCATACCGACCAGGAACTAAATTTTGTGCTCGATGTCTTTGAAAAAATTGGCAGAGAAGTCGGCGTCATCTGACATATTGTGGCAAAAAAAGTTGCAGGCGCTGGCGCGACCAATTCTGCGGCGCAGTCCTTAATCTGTTGTATTTACTGAATCATTACTTTCTTCAGACATGTCAACTAATGTTAAGGGTTCAGGTCAAAATAATATTACCATGAAAATCTTGGATTATGAGTTCAGATGGAGTAGAAGGTGGCAAGTTTATTTCGATCAAATGCCTAACGGCCTCGTCTTCTGACGAATTTATCAGGTCAGCCGTATGAACTCCCCAAACAAGAAAGGGCAATGATGAGCTCGATAACCATTCGTGAAGTTCAGAACAAATCCGATCTCAATATCTTTATCAAGTTTCCGTGGGAAATATATAAAAACGATCCACATTGGGTTCCGCCATTGCTTATTGACATGAAGACAATTTTGAGCAAAAAAAAGAATCCCTTTTATCAGCATTCTGAAATTCAACTTTTCCTCGCTTTAAAAGGGGGGCGGACAGTTGGTCGCATCGCGGCTATCCTGAACAGGAATCACAACAAGTTCCATGAAGAAAAAACCGGTTTTTTCGGTTTTTTTGAATCTGTTAATGATGTTATGGTTGTTGAAAGCCTGCTCACTGCGGCCAAATTATGGTTGAAGGGCAAGGGCATGTCAACGATTCGCGGGCCGATGAACCTCACGACCAATGACACTTGCGGCATGCTTTGCGAGGGCTTTGACTCGGCGCCCTACATAATGATGACTTATAATCCGCAATATTATATAGATTTGATGCATTCTGCCGGAATGCAAAAGTGCAAAGAACTTTACGCCTATTACATGACGCAAAACACGGAAATACCTGAACGTTTTATAAAGTTCGCGCAAAAAGCAATGCAAGATGATAGCATTACCTTTCGAAACATCAACATGAAAAAGTTTGATGCTGAGGTCAAAATAGTCATGGAAATTTACAACGACGCCTGGCAGAAGAACTGGGGTTTTGTGCCCATGACAGACGCCGAAATACAGCACATGGCAAACGAACTGAGAATGGGGGTTGATCCGGATATTGTTTTTATCGCAGAGATTGACGGCGAACCTGCCGGGTTTTCTCTGGCATTGCCGGATTTCAATCAAGTCCTACAGAAAATAAACGGCAGGCTTTTGCCTTTTGGCATTTTCAAATTGCTAAAGAATAAAAGCAAAATTGACACTGTGCGCGTTCTTACGCTTGGTGTGAAACAAAAATTTCAAAAAAAACGGGCGCTGGCGCCCGCATTTTACTACGAAACTTATCGTCGGGGAATAGAGAAAGGATACCACTCCGGCGAGTTTTCATGGATTCTTGATGACAATATGCCTATGAACCGTGCGATTACCGGTTTGGGCGCAAGTTTGTATAAGAAATATGCCATTTATGAAGCTGAAATCAGGTAATTATTCGTACCAGTAGAGAACGCGACCGCAGCCTTCGCAATTGATGACGCTCTGGTCGCTTCTTCCACGCGTGATAAGTTGAGTTGGAACATGCATAAAGCATCCCAAACAGACATCGTCTTTTACAGGAACTATCGCGCGTTTATAGCGTTTTTTTAGTTTTTCATAATTAAATAAAAGTGGTTTGGGAAGCTTTCCAAGCAATTCGTTTCGCGCTTCATCCAACTTCTCTTTGCCTGCAACTTCAAAGCCGATTTGCTTAACATCTTCAACATCTTTGATCATGATGTCAAGGTCTTGCAGAGCCACCAGCATTTCCAATTGTTTATTTAACATAGATTTCAACTCTCTCCGTCTAAAATTTCGGCAAACTCCTCAAAGGTGTTTACATTTTTTAGTTTTTCACGATTTTTATTTTCATGTAACATTTCAACCAGCTTGCCCAGGACAGGCAAATAGCGATTGTTTTCATCATGGGGAGGAGCAATCACGACAAAGAATAGTTTTATTGGTTTTTTATCAATTGCATTGAACTCAATGCCCTTGTCAGACCGCCCGAATGCAATTTGCATTTTGATTGCGGCGGTCGTTCTTCCATGTGGAACCGCGACTTCATCGCCAATGCCCGTGCTGCCAAGCGTTTCACGTTTGGTGAGCATTTCTAACACAATCTCTTTATTGCGAATGACTTTGTTTTCAACAAACAGGCTGGAAAATTCGTCGAAAACAGCTTCTTTGCTTTGTGCTTTCAAATCAGGGATAAACAAATTCTCGTTAAAAAACTGTGTTAAATCTTTACTTTCCATCATGATCCCTTCGTTAGAGTTTTTCGGGTTTTTACGCCACACGACCTGCATTATCAATAACCTCTCGTAATGCAGGCATTACAAACACACTATTTAAATCAAACTTTTCGTGCAATTCTCGAGCGAGCACATTAATTTTTTGTTCAATAGACAGTTTTTTGTTCACCAACAACTGCTCTTTTTCTTTGTAGCGATAGAAACCACCGACAAATTCTCCTTTGTCGTAGCGAACTTCTATTTGCAGTTCGACAAATAAATTTTCAAGACCTTCAAGTATTTCTTCTGCTTTCATAATTGCTGTCAGCTATTGTGCAGATTTGCAAATGAGCGCATTCATTTCAATTGCGAACATCAAGAGAATTAAACATGCTCAATATTCTCGTTCTATAAAATATTCCCACTAGAGAAGAGTATTCATTTTTTTTCTCTTCGCAAGCTCTACCAGTTGTTTTACTTCCTGAGCTTTTTCACGCGGACAGATCAAGGTGGCGTCTCCCGTATCAACAACAATCAAATCATCCACACCGAGCAAAGCAATTGTGCGTTTTGGCGAATCAATATAACATCCTTTTGAATCCTCCAGCAAGTGCGAGCCGATCAAGACATTGTTGTCTTCATTTTTTTCACCGAGCTTATAAAGCTCTTCCCAACTTCCGAGGTCATTCCAACCAAAGGTTCCCTTCAGAACTTTTACATTGTCAGCCTGTTCCATAACGCCATAGTCGATGGAAATGCTGCGGATTTGTCGATAAACCCGATCAATTGTTTCCTCTTGTTGCGCAGAGCCGATTGCCTCTGATATTTCTTGCAGCCCCTGGTATAAAACGGGAATATTTTTTTCAATCTCTGCCAGAATCGTTTTAATTTTCCAGATGAAAATTCCACTATTCCATAAAAAGTCGCCGCATTCAAGGAAAAGTTTGGCTGTCTCCAGATTCGGTTTTTCTGCAAAGGTTTTGACATCAAAGACCTCTATGCCATTTTTAGGCGGCAGCGAATTTTCACTTTGGATGTAGCCATATCCGGTTGCGGGATAGGTGGGTAATATACCGATAGTCACGATGCTGTCAGACTCAGCGGCAAGCTTTTCTCCCGCTTTCATGGTCTTCTGAAATAACGCCTCGTCCAGAATCAGGTGATCGGCGGGCAACACTGCCATTACCGCGTCGGGGTCGATTTTTTGCAGAAAAACAGCCGCCAGTCCAATGCATGGGGCGGTGCTTTTGCCCAAAGGCTCTCTAATATAATTTTGCGATGGTAGCGAAAGCTGTTTCCGGATCAGGGGTATTTGCTCGCCGGTGGAAACAACAAAAATATTTTCTTGTTGAACGATTGGAGAGAGTCGATTAAATGTGTTTTGAATCAGGGTTTTTTCACTGCGGATTTTGAGAAGGTGTTTCGGGTGTTCGCGCCGACTTTTGGGCCAGAATCTGGTTCCCAGCCCTCCGGCCATTATCAATGTATGCATATATTCTGGAAGCCTTCCTTGCCTGAGTTCATTCTAAATGAAACTTGCCATTGTCTAAATGTAGAACAATGGCAAGAAAATATTGAAAACCTATAGACTATTTGTGACATTTATTATTACGAGGGTTCACGAACCTAAAATCTGAAATCACTATATGTTGAAGCTCGACAATCTATTAAATCCGCTTTTTAAAATCAAGGGATATTCAAGGTCGATTTGATTCGAGTCAACCTTTCGAGCGAGATGTTTTTGAGATCGTTTTTCAAGATACTCGCAAACAGGCTCTTTAGATCTCCTTTCAACAGCGCCGCCACGGTTTGGGCGTTCATTTTGCTTAGCAACGTTATCTTGCCATCCCAGTCGGCGTCGGTGTAGCCTGCCAGACGCTGGTTGATAATTGTGCCTAAATCAAACTGTCGCTGATAGACGTTTTGCCACTTTTTGCTGAAAGCAGCCAGGTGTTGCGCGCTGCGCTGTTTTTTTTGAATGGCGTCGCCAATAACTTCACCTGCCATTCGTCCGATATCAATACTTTGTCGAATTCCCTCTCCCAGCAAAATAGAAATCAGGCCGCCGGCGTCGCCAACAACCACAAATCCATCGGCGACAGTTTGCGGCAAATATTTTTCGGCGGGTATTGCACCCACATGATACTCCAGGCGACTGATGTTGGCAAATTCTTTATGAAATCGTGGCAGGGTGAGAATTCTCTCAAGGCATTCCCTTGGTGCCACCGAACTGTCAGGGCTGATCACGCCGGCGCCAAGACGCACCCGACCATTTCCGCGCGGAAAAATCCACGCATAGCCGGAAGGCGCCACATGGGAGCCGAAAAGAATCGCGGCGCGTTGTTCCGGCCAATCGGGCGCGTATAAATCATATTCAGCCCCCACGCCGCGTCGCTTGAAATTGGTCGCCAAACCCAATTGACGCGCAAGGCTTCGATTTATACCAGTGGCGTCGACCACAATTTCTCCGGAAATAGCGGCGGGCTTTGAAAAAAACGACACCTGCAAGCCAGCAATTCCGCCGTTTTTTAGCAAGGCAGACCTAACCGTTGTATTTACGAAAATTTCCGCCCCGGCTTGCGAGGCCATTTCCGCCAAATATTGATACAAGGCTCGAACATCCAGAACGCAGCTCACCGGTTTTTTATAATGAAAAAGAGCCTCATGATTGGGTGAGATCAGCAGCCCCTCATGGATTGGGTGATAAAGCCGGGAAGGGATGGCCAGCTTTTGCAATTCAGCAATCCAGCTGCCGCCGCTGGTATGGATGGGATAGCCAATTTCTTTGCTCTTCTCAAAAACCGCAACGCGCGCCCCTGATTTGGCGGCCGCATAAGCAGCGGACAGTCCGGCCGGACCGCCGCCGGCTATTAATACATCATAGGAATTGTTTACTTGCATGGATAATAATCGGTGTAATGATTTTCTCTGGGTTGTTTCGACCGGAACATGGTTCAACTGCGCGCCGAACCGGTCTCAAGTCAATAAGTAAATTAGTATTTGGTTAGACTATTGTCGATTTCATCCGCCCAGGCTAAAATGCCACCCTTGATATTGCGTAGTTTTTGAAAGCCGACGTTTTCTAATATTTTTAAAGCTTTGGCGCTGCGAACGCCGGAGCGACAAAGGATATGTATTTCAATTTCCCTGTCCAGCTCCGCCAGGCGTTCGGGCAGGTCGCCCAATGGAATCAATTTGCAGTCTGGCAATTGCGCGATATTTAGTTCGTGTGGTTCGCGCACATCCAGAATAAAAGGCGGCTGCGCTTGCTGAACCTTTGCGTGTAATTCACGCACGGAAATCTCCTGGTTCGCGCTGAGCGCAATTGGCTTGGCAGTTTTTACGCCGCAAAACTGTTCATAATCAATCAGTTCGGTTACGGTGGGTTGGTCGCCGCAAACCCGACAAGCCGGATCGCGGCTTAATTTCAACTCGCGATACGACATGGCCAAAGCGTCATAGAGCAGCAGGCGACCAATCAGCGGTTCGCCGATGCCGAGGATAAGTTTCATGGCTTCAGTGGCTTGCGTCACGCCGACATTGCCAGGCAGAACGCCGAGAACGCCGCTTTCAGAACAGTTCGGCACAAGTCCGGGCGGCGGCGGCTCCGGATAGAGACATCGGTAGCATGGGCCATTTTTGGTTGCAAACACCGAAGCCTGTCCTTCGAATTTGAAAATGCTGCCGTAGACATTGGGCTTGCCAGACAGAACACAAGCGTCGTTGACCAGGTATCTGGTGGGAAAATTATCGGCGCCGTCAACAATAATATGATAGTCGGCAAAAATCTCCAGAGCGTTTGCGGCGCTGAGTCTGACCGAATGTTCATCGATTTCTATATGTGGATTCAGAGCGAGCAGCTTTGCTTTGGCCGCAGTCACCTTCGGTTTTCCGACATCGGCGGCGGTGTAAAGTATTTGTCGCTGCAAATTGCTTTCATCAACCACATCGTCGTCAACCAGTCCGAGGCGGCCAACCCCGGCTGCGGCGAGATAAAGCGCCACCGGTGAACCCAATCCGCCCATGCCCACCAGCAAAACACGGGCTTTTTTCAGCTTTTGTTGACCTGCAACGCCAATGTCCGGTAAAAGCAGGTGACGGCTATAGCGCGCCAGTTCAGTTTTGGAAAGTGTCATCTCTCAGCCTTGTTTTAATGAATAGCGAAATGTCGCGCGTTTGATTTGGCCTGACTAAAACAGCGGGTCTTAAACCTGAGGCGGCTCAAGCGGCTATCTTGCGAAAGCGCAAAAATTACATTGCTGTACAATATCTTTTTTTTCCTTTCAATACAAGAACAGTTCGTTTATTTTGCAACCTTACAAATAATTCGGCTATTTTCTTTTTCTTGCTCCGCATTGCGCCGGTTACGTGTATACCATAAAAAAGACACTCCCAACACATTCCGGCGCCGACTCAAACGACTATTCTCCCGGGAGTTCCAAAATTTTTCAATACAAAGCAATTGCACATTTCAATGGATGATGAGAGTGGGACAGTGGTATAAATTTACATGCGGCAAATGCAAGTATTGCGCAATTGTTAGCGGCGGACTTGATTGTGGGATGTTTGCTGTTGTGCAAAGCATGACCTGTGAAGATTGCCGGAAATTGGTTGATGTGAAAGTTGGCGAGCATGGAAAAGTTTACGATAAAACGACTGTGCAGGAACGAAGGAGTAGAGTTGGTCATTCGAGCTAAACAATTATAGGAGGCTATTTTGTTTGTAGTACAATTTCATGGGCATTTCGGCTTTATAAAGCCTTGGACTGCTGTTCGCGATGGCGAAACGTTCTCTCAACAATTCTTGACACCATCCATTATAGAGGGATTACGACAAAAACTTGAAGTTACATCCATCTTACGGCATCGCTTAACCTATTCTGGAATTAGTGTTCAACAGGAAGTGGTTCAGACAAAAGGGTGGGAATACAAAAAGCGTTCCAAGATGCATGTGCGTCATCGTTCCATTTTAAACCGTGGGGTGATGATTTATCCAACCCTGTTTCTTGCCTTCGCAACAGAATTAGATGCGCGCCAGGCATCAGTCCAACATATTTGCCTTTGCCGGAATGAAGACGTAATGCTGCCCGACTGCAAAATCCAGACGATGTCTGACGCAGAATTTGAACAAATAGATGGCTTTGAATTAAGGTTTGGGAAAAGTGAAAACTCATTCCAGGTAGGATATAATCGATTTAAAAATGCTGAACCAATGTTTGGTTGGTTGGAAGCAACTGAGAACCCGTTAAAAACACATGAATAGTTTTGACCATATCTTAGCGAAGAGTTCTGAAAATGGCGGACTTCGACTGGTGGAACATTTAGAACATGTTGCTCAGGCGGTTAAAACCATGGCGGTGCATTGTGGTTTTGATAAAGATATTGCAATGAAAGGGGCAATATTGCATGACATTGGCAAGACAAGCTCGATCTTTCAAAAACGTTTAACAAAAACGACAATTAATTATTCACGAGAACCATTTCGGCATGAAATTGCATCCTTATTCTTTCTGTCTCTTTTAGACACGGAAATTCATAGCCCGGTTATTGATATGGTAGTTGCTCATCATAAATCTATTGTGCAGGACGGTCGTGGATTAGGAATTCTCGATCTTGACTATAATTGGGATGATCCTTTTGGACTCCACATCAAAGACTGGGACGCCTGGAGTCCAATTGCTTTAGATATTTTGCAGTATTTTGGATGGGAAACCAAAGAAATTACGATTGACCAGGCACGGGCAAGTTACAATGAAGTCTTATGCTATTGTGAAAAAAAGCAATTGGGTTGGTCAAAATGGAAAGGATTGCTGGTAGCTGCCGATCATTATGCCTCCGCGTTATGCGAGAAAACAGAAACGGCAATAAGCAAAAGCTTCACAGCGCCAAATCTTGGTTTTTATAATCGGCAAAATAGTCTCTATTCACTCTCCATGATGGATGCTACAGATTCCAGAAAGCACACAATTGTAACCGCGCCAACAGGAGCTGGCAAAACGGATTTTATGATTCGAAGATGTAAAGGGCGTTTTTTTTACACTCTGCCCTTTCAGGCTTCGATCAATGCGATGTATAACCGATTAAAGGACGAGCTTGACAAAGACAACCCAAACCTTGACATAAGAATGTTACATGCATCCTCACGGGTTGTGCTTAATCGTGATGGGAAAAGCTATGAAGAAAAAGCGCTGCAAGATAAGATTGGTTCTTCAATAAAAGTGCTGACTCCACATCAAATGGCTTCAATTGTCTTTGGCTCTCGGGGATTTGAAACAATACTTCTGGACATTATGGGGTGCGATGTAATACTCGACGAAATCCATACTTATACTGACGTAACCAAAGCCATTGTCCAAAAGATAATAACAATACTAAATCACTTCGATTGTAAAATTCATATTGGCACCGCGACAATGCCTTCTGTTCTATATCAGCAGGCGTTACAAATCCTCGGCGAAAAAAATGTCTATCAGGTAAATCTCACGCCTGAAACTCTGAAAACATTTGACCGGCATATTATTTACAAAATTACCGATTTTGAGCAAAGTATACCGACGATTGAACAAGCGCTTGGCAAACAACAAAAAGTGTTGGTTGTTTGCAATCGTGTCTCCTCTGCTCAAAATTTATATAAGAAACTAAAGCAAATGTTGATTTGCAAAAAGACACTGCTCCTGCATAGCAGGTTTAAACGAAAAGACAGAGCCGACCTGGAGCGCAGGTTAATCACAAATTTTAATGCTGGCAATGCACCATGCATTGTCGTTTCAACCCAAGTCGTTGAAGTGAGCCTGGATATCAATTTCGATTTAATGATTACCGAAGCCGCGCCCTTGGATAGTCTTATCCAGCGTTTTGGCCGAATCAATCGAAAACGTTCAAAAGACACAATAGGAAAATATAAGCCGGTTTATATAATTAAACCTCCTGAAAACGACATTGACGCTAAACCGTATGAATTGACCACCTTAAACAAATCGTATGAAATTTTGGCGGATGGTGAAATTCTACAAGAAAGAGAAATTCAGAGCAAAATCGACGCAATTTTTGCTGAAATTGACACCACAACAATTGAACAAAGTTGTGTTTTTAAAGAAGGGGAGTTTCATCTAACCGAATTATCCCATCGACCCAAATCAGTTCTTCTTGAAAGTTTGGAAATCGATAGCGTTTCTTGCATAACGGAAAGTGATATTGAAAGATATAAAGAAGCGAATTCAGATGAAAGAATAGCGCTGGAAGTCCCAAGTCGGTATTGGACCGTTGCGAAAAGAGGTTTAGAAATGCTTTCTTTTGGCCATCAACCTTTTGTGATACCTGACAAAGCATACTGTAAGGAGATGGGGCTGAATACTGAATATCTCAGCCCTGAACACTATGATGTGGAAAGATTTTTTTTATAGGAAAATCACATGATTGCTTCAAAAATTGGTAAAACATTTCTCAGCGCTT
>Ga0316187_10002578_pt1 | contig 15769 bp, 11 predicted proteins | sample CroRivburrow1_MG_FD_204927 | JGI IMG/M metagenome (GOLD analysis project Ga0316187, IMG submission 204927) | Coastal sediment microbial communities from Maine, United States - Cross River worm burrow 1 | ecosystem: Environmental > Aquatic > Marine > Coastal > Sediment | place: USA: Maine... | reverse complement strand
AGCTCTTCGATCTGCTCGCAGGCTATTTTGATGCCTTCGTCGGCGACCTTCCCTTTGCCGGCGCCCTGCAACCTTGTTATAATTTCTTCGGGTACATCCATTCCCGGAACTTCAGTCTTCATGTACCTTGCCATATCGACGCTCTTTAGGGGAGTGACCCCTGCCAGGATATAAACTTTTTCCGTCAGACCCATGTCATTGGCCTGTTTGACCCATTTGCGGAATTTGTCCATATTGTAAATGCACTGGGTCTGAATAAAGTCGACACCGGCTTTGACTTTTTTGGCCAGGCGATGCACCCGCCACTCAAAGGGCTCTGCAAACGGATTGGCGGCTGCACCGATAAACATCCGGGGCGGTTCTTCGATGTCCCCGCCGCACATGAATTTGCCCTCATCCCGCATGCCCTTGACCAGGCTGATCAGCTGCATGGAATCGATATCGAAGACGCCTTTGGCGGTGGGATGATCGCCCAATTGCTGATGGGCTCCTGAAAGACACAGCATGTTTCGAATACCAAGGGCATAGGCACCCAGGATATCGGCTTGCATGGCCAGACGGTTGCGATCGCGGCAAACCATCTGAAAATTAGGCTCCAGACCTTCCTGTAAAAGGATCATGGAGGCGGCCCAGCTGGACATGCGCACCACGGCAGTCTGGTTGTCCGTGAGGTTGACCGCATCCACATTTTCTTTCAAATAAGAGGCTCTTTTCCTCACCTCGTCGGCGCTGGTTCCCCGCGGCGGTTCCAGCTCGGCGGTAAACGCAAAATGGCCTGCCGTCAACACCTTCTCCAGATGACTGCCTGATTTCATTTAAATTTCCCTCATTCGTCATTCGTCATTCGTCATTTTTTGGGACCCGCTTTTCCGGTTTTTTATATCCGGGTTGAACCAGGGTTCGCGGCACCTGGTTGTGCCAGTCGACCGCCGGGGTAATCTCCAGGATACAGTCCAGCCGTCCCTGTCTTTCCAGCCTCTCGTATATCAAATACCAGGCGCAGTCCTGTTCCGTATTGATTTCACAACTGCCCAGATTGGTTCCGCCACAGGGTCCGTTGTAAAGGCCTTTGGCACACATGGTGACCGGACATATCCCCCCGGTGAGCCCCAGCACGCAGCTGCTGCATGAACGGCACCTTTCTTCATACCACCCCACCGCCTGGTTGACTGCCAAACCGGACGTGTCCACAGCGGGGAAAACAGGAGTACTCGGAAATCTTTCCGCCAGAAACTGAATGCCGACACCGCAGGCCATTGACAGAATGGCATCATAGTCTTCCACCAAATCATCCAGCTCCGCCAGGTATTCCCGGTCACACTGTCTTTCAACCGTTCGGGCTCCCAGCTCGATGGGGTTGTTCTCGAGCCTGCGAGCCATATCCACTTCGGCGTTCAGGACGTCCACCTCCTTTTCGCCGCCTACAAGACACACCGCCACACAGGTTCCGCATCCCACGTTGAGGACTTTCTGGTAATTCTTGAGCAAATTCTTTATTTCTGCAAACGGTTTTCTTTTGGCAACGATCATTTTTCCTCCCAATTAATTACATGGCTGACTCGGGATGGAAGACCAAAACATCCTGGAGGTCCTCTCCCAGATACACCCTTTCGTTCGGGCCCAGTATCCCCAGAGAAAGGCAGATCAGCGTCCACATATGCACGACGGGATAATTGCCGCCGTAATGCTCACTGAGCTCATGAATCTGGGCATGGCAATTATGGCAGCCGGCGATACAGTAATCCGCGCCGGTCGCCTTTATCTGTTCGTCCTTCAGCCGGCCGAATTGGAGACGCTGTTCTTTCATGCCGGACTGGAGGAAACCGCCGCCGCCGCCGCAGCAATAATTGTTGGACCTGTTGGGGACCATATCGACAAAATTCTCTTCTCCGACGACCGATTTGACCACGTATCGCAAATCTTCGGCAATGGGATCACCAAAAGTCTTGCGCACGATCTGACAGGGGTCCTGCACGGTAAATTTAATCTTGAGGTCTTTGTTCCAGTCGGAATTGACCTTGAGCCTTCCTTCCCGGATCCATTTGGCATAGTATTCATAGATGTTTTTGACCACAAAGTTGTGTTCGATGTTGAATTTTTTCAGTCCTGCCAGGACTGAGAATGTTACGTGCCCTCATTCGGTGTTGAGATAGACCTTACAGCCCAGATCATCAGCCTGTTTGGCCGTGGTACGGACAATTTGCTCCCAGGCTTCGTTGTCGGAAAGAAACATGCAGTAGTTTTCTCCACCCCATCCCTTGGAGCCATAGGTCCAGTCTACCCCGGCAGCATGTAGGACCTTCCAGAGCGGCACCATTTCATCGGGTTCGGTAACCGGTTCTCTCGAATTCTGATTTAAAAAGAATTCAGCCCCCTGCTTGTCGATGGGAGCCTGCATATCTTTAAATTCGGGTTGTGCTTCCTGATATTCTTCAAGGACATCTTCGACCACAAATTGAAAATCCTCCGGGCTGGCTCCCATGGCGCTGCAGCTGTCATTTCTCAACGCCATGTCACAGGAGCCCAGGATCCCCTTGGGACGCTCCTCTCTGGGTCTTTTACCCCTGATATTGTATACAAGCTGGGGGATATCGATTTTCATGGGACAAACATAAATGCAGCGCTGGCACATGGTGCACATCCAGGGCCAGTCCGATTTTAAGATTTCATCGTCTAAGCCGAGGGCCGCCATACGCAGAAATTTTCTGGGATCCATGTTTTCCAGACCCGTGGCCGGGCATCCGGAAGAACAGGCACCACAGGTAAGGCAAAGATTTAGATTCCCGCCTTCGGGTATTAGATTTTTGACTTCGTCGATCAACATGCTTTTTTTCTTACCACCAAGAGCAATGATATCCTCTGGCATGATCGCCTCCCTTTCTTATCCTTTCTTTACATTGATATATTTATCCAAGGGGCTTGGCCCCAATGACAGGATATGTTCCGTCATCTCTTTGGCATAGGCTGCAAAGGTCGGCCCTTCACCGGATGAGAGATTGTACATTCTAACCCGGTCGCCTTCCATACCGATTTCTTCAAGCAGAGTGCGCACATGCTCAACACGTTCCCGGGCCCGGAAGTTACCTTCGTTATAATGGCAGGTTCCTTCCAGGCAACCGACGACATACACCCCGTCGGCTCCCATTTGAATTGCCCGCAGCAGGTGGATCACATCCACTTTTCCGGTACACGGTACACTGATAATTTTGACGTTTGAAGGGTATTGAAGTCGCATGGAACCTGCCAGGTCCGCGGCTGAATACCCTCAATGATCACAGCAAAACGCTATGATGTCAGGTTCGAACGCGTCGCTCATTATACCGACTCGCTAAAGAAAGAAATTACAATTGAAAAAAATGTCCGTGTGTGTCTGTGGCTATTTTGACTGCACCCAGATTCCAAACTCCGGCTTCCAAATTCACTTTTCCACATTCCCTCTGGGGCGTAGGCATCTATGACCCCTACGGCTTCCGGCTCGTAGAGCCTACAGCTCGGAGAGGCCGGAGGCCGAATTCCACCTACCGCACTTCACTAGCTTCCTGCAAGCAACGCCTCAATTTTACACATAATTTGTTCATCTTCGTAAAAACTCAAGCCAATGGCTTCCCGGGGACAGACGCCGGCGCAGATACCGCATCCGTGGCACAGGGCTTCATCGATCTCAATGAAGCCTTCATCTGGATTAAAAGCCGGCACCTCAAAGGGGCAGGACCGCACACAGGTTAAACATTTTATGCAATAATCCGTATCAACCTTAGCAGTGATGGCCGACAGTTTGATTTCTGATTTGGCCAGAAAGGTTGTAGCCCGGGAAGCCGCTGCCTGGGCCTGGACGATGGATTCTGAAATCAGCTTCGGTCCGTGGGCGGTCCCACATAAAAATATGCCCTCTCCCGGCATGTCCACTGGACGAAGTTTCACGTGAGCTTCTATGAAAAATCCTTCCGGATTGCGGTTCAGTTTCATGATGCGGCTTAGATCTTCCGTATCTTCGGCCACCACCCCTGCGCTCAGAGTCACCAGATCGGCACTGATGGCCAGGTTCCGCTGTAAGATGTGATCTTTAACAAAAACCTTAAGTCCGTCTGAAGACGTTTTTACCTCCGGCGGCGCCTGCTGGTTAAAGCGAATGAAAATGATTCCCTTTTCCCTGGCCTCCTTGTAGTAATCCTCCAGCAGACCGTAGGTTCGCATATCACGGTACAGAATATAAATCTGGGTTTCCGGGTTAAGTCTGTTAATGGTCAGGGCGTTTTTGACCGCCATCTGACAACAGAGGCGCGAACAGTTCTCATTTTCTGCATTGCGTGATCCCACGCACTGGATCATGACCACGCTGGAAAGACCCGCCGCACCCTTTTCAACAAGTTTGTCGCTCAATTCCATTTGGGTGACGATCCGATCGTCTTCGCCGTAGAGGTATTCTTTGGGCCGGTATTCACCGCCGCCAGTGGCAATGATGATCACACCGTGACCGATGGATCGGGTCAGATCCTCGGACCCGATGGCCACTTCGGTAATAAAATTTCCCTGAAAGCCTTTAAATCCAATAACCCGGGCATCGGTTAGGATCTCAATTTTTTCCTCGTCATCGACCGCCTCAATCAGACGCTCTAGATAGGTTCGGATGTCGGCCCCTTCGATGGTGTGGTGCAGCTTGCGCGCCATGCCGCCGGGTTCGAATGCGTTTTCGATTATCGTTGATTCGAATCCCTGCCTGGCCAGATCCAGGGCGGCGTTCATCCCGGCAATTCCGCCCCCGATGACTAGGGCCCTTTTGTTGATTCGAATCACTTTCCCATGCAGCGGTGTCAGGGTGGCAGCACGCGCAACGGCTGCCCGAACCAGGTCTTTGGCCTTTTTAGTGGCAAAATCCGGGTTGTTGGCATGCACCCATGAATCCTGGTTGCGGATATTGGCCATCTCAAACAGGTACTTGTTCAAGCCACAGGCCTCCAATGTCTCCATAAACATGGGGGCATGGGTTTTGGGACTGCAGGAAGCCACCACTACCCGGTTTAGCTTTTCCTCCAGGATGACCTCTTTGATCTTTTCCTGGGTATCCTGACTGCAGGTAAAAAGGTTTTCATCGGAAAAAACCACGTTTGGGAGACCGGCGGCATATTCCCTGACCGCCGGGACATCCACCACGGCGCCGATGTTGATGCCGCAGTTACAGACAAATACGCCGATACGTGCTTCTTCGGCGCTCACGTCGATTTCGTCGGGGATATCAAGGCTTTTGGTGTCGCGGCCCCGGGCTGCGGCGACGTCGGCGCCGGCCGCGCCGGCCGCGGCACTGGCTTCGGTTACCGACGATGGAATATCCTTGGGCCCCTGGAGGCTACCGCAGGTGTAGACCCCCGGCCGCGATGTCGCCACCGGCGCAAGCGAATCGGTATCAATGAAATTATAGCGGTTTAAATCGATTTCCAGGCGTTTGGCCAGGGCTGCGGTAGATTCCGAGGCCTGCAGCCCCACCGACAAAACCACCATGTCGAAAATCTCTTCTGCCATCCGGCCGCTCTCATCGGCAAAGACCAGGCGCAGATCTCGGGTCTGCGGATCATCAAATATGGTATGAACCCGGGACTTGATGAAGCGAACGCCCTCGCGATCCCTTGCCCGGTTGTAATATTTTTCGTAATCCTTGCCGTAAGAGCGGATATCCATATAAAAAACAGCACAATCCAGGTCGCCGTCGGAATGTTCTTTGGCGATCATGGCATCCTTGATGGCATACATGCAGCAGACTGATGAGCAATATCCGTTGCCGCATTTATTGGTATCCCGGGAACCGACACACTGGAGCCAGGCAATTTTTTTAGGCTCCTTTTCATCAGACGGTCGCACCAGCTGCCCCATGGTCGGGCCCGAGGCACTCAGGATGCGCTCGAATTCCAGACTGGTCATCACGTTGGGGTTGCTGCCGTAATGATAAAATTCTTTCAGGCTTGACGGATCATAAGTGTCGGTGCCGGTCGAGAGAATGAGCGCGCCCACCTTGATTTGCTTTTCAACCGCCTGCTGGGTGTGGTCGACGGCTTCGGCCAGGCAGGCTTTAACGCATTGGTAACACTCCGAACAAATCCCGCATTCCAGGCACCGTTGCGCTTCTTTTTTGGCTTCGGTTTCATCGTAGCCGAAGGAGACCTCCAGAAAGTTGCACTCCCGGGCGCCCGGGTCCAGGCAGCGAACCGTCGTTCTTGGTTTTTTTGCCTCCATGGAAACATCCGGCTTTTCAAATTCCCAGAGATTCTCACGGCCTTCCATCAAATCCAGGCCGTTGATAAACCGGTGGATACTCCCGGCGGCTTCTTTGCCGCAGGCCACGGCCTCCACCACCGACTTGGGACCGTAAACGGCATCGCCGCCGGCAAACACCCAATCAATGGCAGTCTGGAGCGTTACCGGATCGGCCTCCAGGCCGCCTGCCGGTGTAATAGCGATGCCCTGCTCCTTGACAAAGGACAGGTCCGTGCTCTGGCCGATGGAGATGATCACTGAATCGCCGAAAATCGGCCGGCAATCATTCTCGTCATAGTTGGGGTTAAAGCGTCCATTACCGTCAAATACGGCGGAACAGGTCTTAAACTCGATGCCCGAAACCCGGCTGCTTTTATCGATGAAAAAGGCTTTGGGTCCGTAACCGTTGATGATCTCGATATCGCCTTCCAGCGCTTCCTCGATTTCATATTCCCAGGCGGGCATCTCTTCACGCTTTTCCAGGCACACCAGGGTAACGTTCCGGGCGCCTTTGCGCTTGGCGGTCAGCGCCACGTCGATGGCCACGTTGCCGCCGCCGACGACGATGACATCTTCACCGATGGAAGTATCCTTGCCCATAGCGCAATCGCGCAAATAATTCACCCCCTGCAGAACGCCTTCAATATCCTCATTCTCAACCCCGAGCGGGCGGCCAGCGTGGAGCCCGATGGCCATGAAGAGCGCTGAAAAACCATCTGTTTTAAGGCTTTCCAGGGTGATATCCCGACCAAAAGTGACACCGGTTTTAATGCAGACTCCCATTTTTTCGATGACGTTGATTTCAGCCTGAATCAAATCCCTGGGCAAACGGTATTCGGGCATCCCTACCGCCATCATTCCGCCGGCAACCGGTAATTTTTCGAAAACCGTTACCCGATAGCCTTCTCTGGCAAGAAAATAGGCCGCTGCCAAGCCGGCCGGTCCTGAGCCCACAATGGCCAATTTTTCCCGGCGGCCTGCGGCGGTCTCAGGAATATGTGTTTCACCCTGGCCCAACTCCCAGTCTGCCAGGAAACGGTGCAACTCCCGGATCGCCAGGGGTTGATCCACGTCGTTGCGGGTACAGATTTCTTCGCAGGGATGATGGCATACCCGGCCGCAAATGCCGGGAAAGGGGTGATCTTCTTTAAAAAGCGCCAACGCTTCAGAATATTTACCCTCATTAATCAAGGCAATATAGCCCTGAATGCTGACATGGGCCGGACAAGTTGCCTTGCACGGTGCCGTGCCGCCCTTGCTGATCCCAAAAGCCCCGGGGATTGCCTGGGGGTATTGTTTGTAAATTGCTTTGCGATCCGACAGGCCCTCGTCATACTCATTGGGCAGGGAAACGGGACAGACCTTAACGCACTCTCCACAGCTGGTGCATTTTGCCAGGTCTACAAAACGCGGTTGCTGGTGGACGGTTGCCGTGAAGTTCCCCGGAACGCCCTCAAGATCCAGCAGTTCGGTATTGGTTAACAGTTCGATATTCAGGTGCCGGCCGACCTCGACCAGTTTGGGTGAGATGACTCACATGGCACATTCATTGGTGGGAAAGGTCTTGTCCAACTGGGACATCAGCCCTCCCAGGGCGGCCGTCTCTTCCACCAGGTATACATAAAACCCGGACTCGGCCAAATCCAAGGCCGACTGCATACCGGCGATACCGGCGCCCACTACCATCACAGATCCTACCGTGTTGTCTTTGTTTTTAATATCCATTTTAAATTTTAGCTCATTTTCTTAATCGAACCCATAATATAAGATTAAAGCTTCAATTTCAATCTGTTGCCAACGGTATCAACCCCCGCTTTCCCATATGTCGGAATTGAGCAGATTAGCACTTCGTTGAAAATTATGTCAATGATAATCCGCTTTCATAATGGAATTTTTCCGCCCATCGTCAATAATTCAAGGCTTTGATTTCATAGGAAAATAATAGGAATTTCGAATCACTTTGCGATAGCCGAAGTGGCGCGTTCAGCTTAAACCCGGAGCAGAAATGCTATCGTCCCGAGGGAATAAACGCCTCGCGAACGGCGGTCACTACCAATAGGGTCAAGGGCAATGTGAATATTGTTGATGAGATGATCGAATGCAACCGTAAGTACCCGGACAAGGTATGCGAGTGCATTCGAATTGGAGGGGGAGAACTGGCGACAACCTGATAACAGGGAGAATTCAGCGGTGTTCTGATCGGCACGCTTGCTTTAGGGGGCCTCTAAAATCAAGGCATAGGGACATCCGACTATCAGAACTGCCCGGTAAGGTGGATATCCAGCCGGATGTCTCTTTTGCCAGGATTGTACTCTGATCAGTTCACGCTGGGTCTTGGATAAAGGCCGGCGGCTTCGACGATCTCCGGTACCTTTTGTTCCCACTCAATCGCCATGATATGAAATCCAGCCACGCCTTCGACCTCTTTCAGACGCTGGATCGATTCTACACACATCTTAATGCCTTCGGCGGCCGCTTTTCCCTTTTCAACACCCTGCAGACGTTTGATGACTTCATCAGGCACATCCATTCCCGGTACTCTTTTCTGCATGTATCTGGCCATTCCGACACTCTTCATGGGCGTCAGCCCGGCTAAAATATAGCATTTCTCATGCAGGCCCCGTTCTCTGACCCCCTTCATCCATTCTTCAAATTTATCGAGGTTATAGATACACTGGGTCTGAATGAACTCCACGCCGGCGGCAACTTTCTTGGCCAAGCGCGGCACGCGAATTTCAAAAGGATCCGCAAACGGATTTGCGGCCGCTCCCACAAACATCTCCAGCGGCCGATCCAGGTCATCGCCGCCTAAAAATTTACCTTCATCCCGCATGAGTCTAACCGTCTGTATCAACTGCATGGAATCGATGTCATGAACGTTCTGGCCCTTGGGGTTGTCGCCAAAACTCTGATGATCACCGGAGAGACAAAGAATGTTGTTAATATCAAATGAAGCCGCTCCCAAAATGTCGCTTTGCAAAGCGATGCGGTTGCGATCCCGGGTCACCATCTGCAGCACCGGCTCCAACCCCATGAGCTTCAGACGAATACAGGCGGCCAGGCTGCTCATGCGGGTCATGGAAGTTTGATTGTCGGTTATATTGATGGCATCCACATGATCTTTGATCATCTCGGCCTTATCAATAATGGGTTGGGGATTGCTGCCGCGAGGAGGTCCACACTCTGAAGTAACGGCAAGATGACCTTCGCTTAAAATTTTCTCAAGTTTGCTCGGTGTTTTTGCACTCATTGCTGCACATCCTCCCTGACTACTTTTCTGGGGCCCCCTGCCCTGTCGGTTGACCAGTCTTTAATCGGACATAGATTTTCGTATTGGTCGAGTTTATCCAGTGCTTTCATGCGATCGACGATCAACTGCCAGGCGCATTCCGTCTCCGGATTGATTTCACACTTGCCTGCCGTCGAGCCGCCGCAGGGACCATTGAACAGACGTTTGGCACATCGTGCGACCGGGCATATACTGCCGGTAGTCGCCAGTATACACTGTCCGCAGCCTTGGCAACGCTCCGTCCATAGACCTCTTTTTTCAGTGGCACCCAAAAAACATGTGTTGACCCCCGGATAAATCATTGTAGACGGGTATTTTTCAGCTGTAAACTGGACCCCGACACCACATGCAAGGGACACCACGGCATCATACTGGTCGATCATGTCACGGATCTCTTCCAGATACTCGTGATCACATTGCCTTTCCAGGGTGAGCTCATCAACATTGACGTCTTTTCCATCTTTCTGAGCATTCATCCTTAAAGCAGATGCCAGAACCTGAACCTCTTTTTGACCTCCCGCTTCACAGACCGTAACGCATTCGTTGCATCCGAGAATCAGGATGTTTGTGTGATTTTTGAGGTACTCGATGATTTCCTCAACCGGTTTCTTATCTGCAACTATCATAAAAAGAACCTCTCTTATTAATAATGGTTTTCCAGTTACGCCCGTCGACCCGTTTAGCCCGTTGGTTGGTGAGGCTGATGCCTTTACTCAACCGGCTAACGGGCAAACTGGCAAACGGACTAACCTAATTTTCATGCCGCCTTACTTTTGGCTATTTTTATCGGATTGGGACCCAGTTCCTTGATTAATTCGGTAAATTCCGTGGCATATTTGGCAAAGAGAGGTCCCTCACTGGATGAAAGGTTGTACATTTTTGCCCGTTCACCGCCGATACCAATGGTGTCTAATATTTTGCTGGCCTGCATAACCCTTCTCTTGGCCATCAGGTTGCCGGTGTTATAATGGCATTCGCCCTCCAGGCACCCGATGACGCAGGCACCGTCGGCACCTTTTTCAAGCGCGCGCAAGATATGAATGACATCGACCTTGCCGGTGCACGGAACACGAACAATTTTGATGTTTGTCGGATAATTCAATCGCATCGAACCTGCCAGGTCCGCGGCGGTATATCCTCAGAAATTGCAGCAAAAAGCGATAATAATCGGTTCAAAATCCTTGCTCATGTCTTCCTCGCTATATTAGAAAATGACTATTGAAGATCCTTCCATCTGTTATAAATCCATTCCTGCGGTCGTCTCCGCTCCTCTATGCTCTATACCCTCTGCTCTATGCGCTTTGCCCAATGCTTTTGTATTCCGCATTCCAAAATCCGATATCCGAAATCTAAAATCCAAAATCAGAGCACTCCTTCCAGCAGAGCCTCCACTTTGCACAGAATTTGATCGTCCTCATACCAGCTGAGTTGAATCGCTTTGGCCGGACATTCCGCGCAACATATGCCGCATCCGTGACACAAGGCCTCATCGATTTCGCTGACCCCGTCAGCATTGATCCTCGGTACATTATAGGGGCAGGACCTCACACAGACGAGGCAGGAGGCGCATTTTTCGGCCTCCACCCGGGCGGTGACCGCGGACAGTGTCAACTGGGGCTGGGCCAGGAAGGTAATAGCCCGGGCGGATGCGGCGTACGCTTGGGCAATGGTTTCGGACACCAGTTTGGGGCTGTGAGCCGTCCCGCAAACAAAGATTCCCTCCGTGGCCATATCCACCGGCCTCAGCTTGACATGGGCCTCCATGAAATAGCCTTCCGCAGTGCGGGCCAGTTTGAGGATCGAGGACAGCTCCTCGGTGTCTTCGGCCTGCATACCGGCACTCAGCACCAGAAGATCGGCCGCCACTTTCAAATGTTGGTCCAGGATGTGATCGGTGAAGGTGACCTCCACGCCCGCCTCGGATGCTTCGACAACCGGTGGGTCCTCGGCGTCAAACCGGAAGAAAAGAACCCCTTTCTTTCTGGCTTCGGTGTAATATTCTTCCATCAGGCCGTAAGTGCGGATATCGCGGTAAAGCACGTAAACATTCATGTCGGGGTTGAGCTCTTTTAAGTGCAAAGCGTTTTTAACCGCTGTTTGACAACAGATTCTGGAGCAGTTGGGGTTTTCCTCGTTGCGGGAACCGACGCACTGGATCATCACCACATCCTGCGGATCACCGATTTCCTCTTTTTGCATCCGATCAGCCAGCTCAAGCTGGGTCATCACTCTGTCATCTTGTCCATAGAAAAATTCTTTGGGCTGGTACTCATGGGCGCCGGTCGCCAAAATAACTACACCATGTTCGATTTTTCTCTGGACCATTTCGGGTCCCACCAGAATCTCGGTGGTAAAATTCCCCTTGAACCCGGAAAAACCGACAATTAGGGCGTTGGTCAAAACCTTGATCTTGGAGTGATTGGTGATCTTGGGAATCAAACCGCTAAGATAGTCGTTGATTTTGGCACCCTCGATCGTTGCCGTCAGCCGATTGGCCAGTCCGCCCAACTCGGCTTCCTTTTCCACCAGAACCACTTCGTATCCCTGCTCGGCCAATCCAAAGGCCGCATTCATGCCGGCGACGCCGCCGCCGATCACGAGACCCCTTTGGACAACCGGAATTTTCTTTTCTTCAAGGGGATGAAGCGTGTCGGCCCGGGCAACCGACATACGCACCAGATCTTTGGCTTTTTCGCTGGCTTGCTCTGAAGCGCCCGCGTGAACCCAGGAATCCTGATTGCGGATGTTGGCCATTTCAAAAAGATATTTGTTCAGGCCGCAGGATTCCATGGTATCCTGGAAAATTGGTTCATGGGTCTTGGGGCTGCAGGCGGCAACCACTACCCGGTTTAAGCGGTGCTCTTTGATGATCTCTTTCATCTGATCCTGGGAATCCTGGGAGCAGGTAAAAAGATTCTGCGTGGCATAGACCACATTCGGCAGGGTACCGGCGTATTCTTCCACCGCAGCAACATCCACCACGCTGGAGATATTCACGCCGCAATTGCAGACAAAAACCCCAATGCGAGGTTCCTCACCGGTCACATCGATTTCATCCGGCACCTCGACACTGCGTGTGAGGGTGCCGCGGCCAGCGGCCAAACGAGAGCCGGCGGCGCAGGCGGCCGCACTGGCTTCGGTAACCGAGCTGGGAATGTCTTTGGGTTCCTGAAACACGCCGCAGGCGTAAACGCCGGGGCGGGACGTTTCAATCGGTGTAAACGGATGGGTTACGGCGAATTTGGATTTATCCAGTTCGACACCGATCCGTTCGGCCAGCTCCACGGTGGACTGCGGAACCTGCAGACCCACCGAGAGCACCACCATATCAAATTCCTCTACCTGCAATTTACCGGCATCATCCATGTAGCGGACACTCAGATTGCCGGTGTCCGCCACTTCGTCGATGGAATGGATCCGTGATTTGACAAACCGGATTCCGGCATCTTTGGCGCGGTTATAATATTTCTCATAATCTTTGCCGAAGGTCCGGATATCCATATTAAAAACAACGCAATCCAGATCACCTTCGGCATGCTCTTTGGCAATCATGGAGTCTTTGCAGGCATACATGCAGCATACCGACGAACAGTACCCGTTACCGCACTGGTTGGTGTCCCTGGATCCGACACATTGCAACCAGGCAATTTTTTTCGGCTCCTTATCGTCCGACGGTCGTGTCAGATGGCCCATGGTGGGACCCGAGGCGCTCAGGATACGTTCGAATTCCAGGCTGGTGAGCACATTCGGGCTGGATTTGTAATGGTAAATGTTTTCCAAGCCGGAAGGATCAAAAGGCTCACTTCCCGGACACAGAACGACAGAACCGACATCGAGCTCGACGATTTCTTCCTGCTGGCTGTGGTCGATGGCATTGGCCAGGCAGGCATCCACACACTGATAACACTCACAGCAATATCCGCAGTTTAAACAGCGGCCTGCTTCCGTCTGACCGTCATCTTCGGCATAACCCAGTTCGACTTCTTCGAAATTTCCCCGGCGTTCGTCGACGGCCAACTCCGGCATTCTGGCCCTGGCCTTCTTGGGTTGATTTTCGGGAATCGGCATGTAGCAAGGATCTTCATAGACGATCGGTTCCCGCCCGGCAGCCATGTCCCGGCCTTCGATGTAGCGCAGGATGGACTCGGCGGCTTCCTTACCGGCGCCGATGGCCCCGATGGCAACCCACGGGCCGGTTTGCAGGTCACCGCCGGCAAACACGCCGTCGCGTTCGGTGGCAAACGTCACCGCATCGACCTCGGTGGTTCCCCAGCGAGAAAAAGTCAGGCCGGTTACATTCTCCAGCGAGGACAGATCCGGTCGCTGGCCAATGGCAGGTATCAGCTGATCGATTTCAATATCATACTCACTACCCGGAATCGGTATCGGCCGTTTACGTCCTGAAGAATCCGGTTCGCTCAACTCCATGCGAATACAGCGCAAACCGACAACTTTGCCGTCGCGGGTCAGCACTTCCTGAGGTGCGGAAAGATACGTGATCCGGGTGCCTTCATCCTCGGCGGCCTGAATTTCCTCTTCCCAGGCCGGCATCTCGGTGCGGGTGCGTCGATAAATAATGTTGACCTCGGCGGCGCCCAGACGTGTCGCCGCGCGGGCCACATCGATGGCCACATTGCCGCCGCCGATGATGCCCAATTTTTTGCCGACTTCAGCCTTGCCCGTCAGGTTGACTTCTCTTAAAAACTCAACTCCCTGACGCACGCCGTTGGCTTTTTCACCCGGAACACCCAGTTCGATACCCTTGTGAGCCCCGAGGGCCAGATAGACCGATTTGTACCCGTCATTTAGCAGGTCATCGACGGAAAGATCCGAACCAAGGCGGGTGTCTGTTTTAATTTCGACTCCCAGATTGGTAATCACCTCGATCTCTTGATCCAGCACTTCCCTGGGCAACCGATGGGCGGGAATACCGACTCTGAGCATTCCACCTGCTTCCGGCAAAGCCTCGTAAATGGTGGATAGAATTCCTCTTTTCGCAAGGTGGTAGGCACAGGAAAGTCCGGCGGGACCGGAGCCGATGATGGCGACCTTCTCCTCCCTGGGCGACGGACATTTAATTTCGATCTCCCGGCAGTCAAACTTGTCGGCCGCCAGTCGCTTCAAATCCCGAATGGCCACCGGCTCATCGACATCACACCGCCGACAGGCGTCTTCACATCCATGGGGACATATCCGCCCCAGTACACCGGGCAGCGGGAGATCCTGCATGATGATTTGCAGCGCTTCCTTGTATTTGCCCTGCTTTACCATGTTGACATAGCCCTGAACGTTCAAACCGCCGGGACATGCCAGGCGGCAGGGGGCTTTGTCTCCCTTATCGATGGCAAAAGCTCCGGGGATCGCCTGGGCATATTGTTTATAGGCTGCTTTTTTGGTGGCGAGACCTTCCTGGTAATCATCCGAAAGATCGACCGGACAAACCTTGGTACATTCACCACAGCTGGTGCACTTGTCAAGGTCAATATAGCGGGGTTTTTTTCGAATCCGGGCCTTGAAGCGCCCCGGTTCACCTTCAAGCTCCAACAATTCGCTTTCCATTAAAAGCTCAATATTTAAGTGCCGGCCGACCTCGACCAGTTTGGGCGAGATAATTCACATGGCACAGTCGTTGGTGGGAAAAGTCTTGTCCAGCTGGGACATCATCCCGCCGATGGCAGAGGACTTTTCTGCAAGATGAACCAAATACCCGGAGTTGGCCAGATCCAACGATGCCTGCATTCCGGCGATGCCGCCTCCGAGAACCAGTACAGATCCATGGACTTTTTCAGTCATGTTGGTTTGCTCCTTACTATCTGAATTTTTTAAATAAAATCAAAATGTTGCCGTAAAATTATTTCAATTCATAAGCCGCCGGCATCGATCAGATTTGCACCCATCACGCATGCCCTCGCTGTAACGGTAGAACCTTTTAAATTCTCATCCCGCCAAGGCGGGGAGACTTATGAATTGAGTTAGATGTGTTTCTAGGGTGTCTTTCAAGCCCCATTAATTTGATGTTTCTCAGCGATTAGATGCTTGAAACTTACACCCTTATATGTGCGAAAGAGCGAACTTATTTTTTTTTGCGGCTTTTGTCAATGGAAAAAATGATTTCTGAAACACATTGATATGCTTGATAATGTCCAAATTTCGTGGTACGCAGAGATCTCAACCAGGGCAACGCCCTAAAGGAACGAAAAAAGCTCAATTAAACGTTACTGGTTATTTGTTATT
>Ga0316187_10002577_pt1 | contig 15769 bp, 13 predicted proteins | sample CroRivburrow1_MG_FD_204927 | JGI IMG/M metagenome (GOLD analysis project Ga0316187, IMG submission 204927) | Coastal sediment microbial communities from Maine, United States - Cross River worm burrow 1 | ecosystem: Environmental > Aquatic > Marine > Coastal > Sediment | place: USA: Maine... | reverse complement strand
ATAGGGGTTGTAGAGAACCGGCCGGTTGATGAAATTTCCGCGGTACAGCCCTTCCTGGGTGTGAGGGTGGAAGCCGACCCGGATGGCGGCACCGCTCAAAAAGCTCAGAATGCTGCTGATCCGGTGGAACAGTTCGCAGTCGATGACCGTGTCGAAGCGGATGCGGCGCATGTGCAGCCACACCCGGAGAATATCTTTAAGAAGCGTGAGAATGGAGGAGGGGTCGATGGTGAGGATGTCGGATTCGGAAACGTAGTTCAGAATGTCCACGATTTCCCGGTTCTTTTTGAACAGGAGAACGCTTACGGACGTCTGGGGATACTTGCGCTCGATCCGCTCGAACATGGCGTGGGCATGAACCCAGCTCCCCATTTCCGACAGGAGAATAACCAGGATCTTATCGACCCGGGGTTTTTTTCCCGGTCTTGTCCTCTTGATGTGGAAAAGCGAAAAGACGCGGCAGAGAAAAGAGCCGAAAATGCGGTCAATTTTTCGCTGGGCAGCGATATCCATGGTTTCTCAATCTAACGACCGCCGCATCCGCTCAAGGGCGCAGGCCAGGCGGTCGTCAGGCACGGTGAGGGACATGCGAAAAAACCCCTCGCCGTTCTTGCCGAAGGCACTTCCCGCGGTAACGAGCACATGGGCTTTATCCAGCAGGCGGGTCGTGAATTCTATCGATGTCATACCGTTTGGAACCGGCAGCCACAAGTAGAACGTTCCCTTGCCGACATGGGTGTCAATGTCAATACCCCATTTCCGAATTTCTGCCAGCGCCATGGCCCGGCGCCCGGCATAGATGCGGATCATCTTTTCGATATCTTCGTCGCCGTCGTCCAGGGCCTTGATGCTGGCCAGCTGAATGGCATTGAAGATTCCCGATGTCACGTTTTCCTTGAACGTCGACATGGCCTGGATGATGGCCGGATTTCCGGCGGCCATGCCGATTCTCCAGCCGGTCATATTGTATGTCTTGCTCAGGGAGTTGAACTCGACACAGATTTCCTTGGCACCGGGAACCTGGAGAAGGCTCAATTTCTCGCCGCCGGGCAGGACGATCTCGCTGTAGGGGTTGTCATGCACCAGGAAAATCCGATGCGCTTTGGCCCAGGCCACCAGCCGGGTGAAGAATTCAGGGGTGGCACAGGCGCCGGTCGGGTTGTGCGGGTAGTTGAAAAAGAAGACTTTTGCTCTGCGGCAAATCGATTCGGGTATGTCGTCCAGGTCGGGCAGGTATCCGTTTTTTGCCAGGAGGGGGATCGGGTATGGTTTTCCGCCGACAATCGGTATGTTGGCAAGGTAGCCGGGGTAGCCGGGATCGGTCACCATGACCACTTCGCCCGGATTGACGACGGCCATCAGAAGATTGTGGATGCCTTCCTTGGAGCCGCTCAGGCCAAGGACTTCGTCTTCAGGGTCGAGGTGAACCCCGTATTTGCGCTTGTACCAGCGGGCCACGGCGGCCCTGAAAGCGTGCATACCTCTTTGTTCATCGGTCGGGTACTGGTGATTGCTCGGGTCGAGCGCCGCCCGGCGCAAACATTCGATGATGTAAACCGGCGTCGGTTCGACCGGGTCTCCGACGGCTAGGGAGACAAAATCGGTCCCGCAGGCCTCCATCTGCTTGATCCGGTCCCGCAGTTCCATGAAAAGATACGGGGGTATGTTCTTCAATCGATCGGCAATGATGTTCATGCGTGCAAGTCCTCTCCCGCCGCACCGCCGGATGACAGGCCGCATTAGCTTGGCGACAAGCCGGCCCAGTCTCTGATGACCCGGGCTATGCGGCGCATTTCATTTTGCGGGATAATCGGGTAAACGCAAATCTCGAGGATGGCGGCGGCCGTCGGCCGGCTGCCGTCAGCCTGCGGATTGTCCGGATGACGGAATGCTTTCAGCGTGGCGCAATCGTCCATATCGGTGTTTTTCGAGTCGATGCGATGCGCCAGAAGAAAACGCCGCAGATCGTCGCGTCTTTTGGCCGCAATTTTCAAAGGGTAGTAGACATAGATATGATTTCCTTCGGCGGATTGGCTGACCTGAATGCCGGGGACATCGCCGATGTGTTCGGTCAGCACTTCGGCGTTTCTGCGGGCGCCCTCGTTGAACGCATCGATCCGGGCGATCTGCCGTCTTCCGATGGCCGCCTGAAGGTTCGACAGGCGGCTGACACGCGGCGCTGATCGTGTGAATGCCGCAAGTAGATCATCGCCCACCACCGAATCCATTAACGGCTGTCCCAGCCGGCCCTTCAACCGCAGAAGCGGGTAAACCGTCAAACCGAAAATGGCCGGGCGCGTGAGCAGCCCTTCGACCCATATCTTGAAGGCCTTTTTCAGCGTTTCGGCCCTCGGCGGCGGGGATGTTTGCGCCAGGACCCCCTCTGCCCGGCGGGCGATGTCGTCGTTTGCGGTCACAATGACGCCGCCTCCGAAGCACGGCATGTTTTTGCCTTCGGCGAAACTGAAAACGCCGATATCGCCAAAGGTCCCGACCTGTTGACCGCCGACCCTGACGCCGCACGCATGCGCGCAATCTTCGATCAGACGGATGTTGCGCTCTTTTGCCAATGCGGCCACCTCCCGGATGGGGCAGGGTTGCCCGAAAAGGTGGGTGGCGAGGATGGCGCCCGTTTTGCCGGTCACTTTTGCGGCGATATGCTCGGCTCCGGCATTGAAGGTATCCGGATCGACATTGCAGAAAACCGGTTCAAAACCGAGCATTTTTGCCACCATCGGCATGACCGGAAAGGTAAAAGCCGGGAAGATGATTTCGGTGCCTTTATCGAGGTCCAATGCCTCGAGGGCCAATTGGAAGGCCGTGCGTCCCGAAGATGCACCGAATACGTGGGGAACAGCGATCCAATTTCCGAATTCTTCATAAAATGCCAGAATATCGGGTCCATCCTCAACGAGACCGCGCGTGGCGCAGTTTAAAAGGGTTTTCAGGCTGCCCGGCGGCAGGTTGACGCACCTTCTGGGGACGGCGCCAAAAAAATCCATGGTCATCTTCAGCTCCTTTTCATTTTGATTCAAAGATGTAATGGGCACTGCGTAACCCCCAGGGCTTATCCGCATGACGCCGACGGATTCAAAACCGAATCAACTTTCCCGCAACGTCCGATTGCCCGACTTCGACGCTTCGCGCGTTTCCGGCGCAGCTGGAACGGCCCCGGTCACATCGCGCACGGCGCGGAAACCGAGTCTATCTCGCAGTGCCCAGACCAATAGACCCAAGCCGATATGAAGCCAATAGTCGATGAAGCGGTTGGCGACCGTTATTGACATGGCCAGGGGCGAGGCGACACCGACCACTCGCAGGCAGCTGAAAAGAGTGATATCCACGACCCCAGCGCCGGACGGCGTCAGCGGAAACCCGGATGCCAGGAGCGGTATCATGGTCAAAAAGACGGCCTCCGTGCCGCTGAGCGTCTTGCCGAAGCCCAACACGAGGAAAAATATCCACAGCGTCTCCAGAACCCAAATCGCCAGCGTGAGACCGGCTATGGGAATGACTTCACGCGGCTGGGGCCACATGCCGGCTTGAAAGGCGCGAATGATACCCCGAATCTTTTCCGGCAGCCAACCGGGCAGCGATTTTTTCATAAAGAAAAAGACCAGGATAATCGCGGTGGCCGCCACGGCAATGATGCCGCCGCCGATCAGGGCATACAAGACGGCTCGGGGCAATTTGGCTGAAAACAACAACCAAGAGGCCGGCAGGGCCAGCACCAGCAAGACCCAGGCGTCGACCATGCGTAAAAAAACCAGCGAACCCATGGCGGCCGAACGCCGTATCCCGCAGTTTATGCGGGCCAAATGGGCTCCATAGACGTCCCCCAGCTTCGCCGGGACCACATTGTCCACGGCGTTGTAAAAAAAGAGCAGCAGACCGAATTTGCCTTTGCCGCATCTCGCCGCCAGGTGGGTCAAACAGCGTCCCCAGCGGGCGCCCCTCAGCGGGTAAGTGGCATAGTGGGCGAGCGCCCCGAGGATCAGAAGGGTCACGTTCGATTGTGACACTTCGTGCCAGACCTGGGCGAAATCGAGTCTTGTGGCCAGGAAGGCGAATATGGCAATGGTTATAGCAAGACTCAGGATGGTGTGCCAGCCCCAAAGTGACGGCGGCAGATCCCCGTTTGGGGCGGGGTTTCTGTCGGCGGTTGGTGTCTTTTCGGGTTGATGGCTGTTCACGTGTTCCGTCCCGGCGGGATGCTTTTGAGCCCTCCTTTCATAGCGATTCGAGAGATGGGTTCTGCGGCATCGAATCAGAGAGCTTTAGTATTTGATATCAATAGTTTGTCACCTTCTTGGTCCCAGACGTGCGCTGTCGGGAGGTAACTCTCGAGGACGTCAAAATATCTTTTTTTTATGACACAAAAAACCCTTTCATCCGAGGCGAGAAAATCCGTTATTTCCTGTGGTCTCCGGAGAATCGAGGCCTTCCTGTCGGTATAGAACAAGGCCGTATCCTGAAACCCGTGAACGAAGGTCATCTTTTCACCTTGGGGAAGCAGGGTGTCGAGTTTTTCTGCCAGGCCCTTTGTCGACCGATAGGGGTTGATATACGGCACAATCAGCAGGATGAACAATAAAAGACCCACAACGACCATGCCCGTTATGGCGGCAAAGGCGGATTTGTCACGCCGGATGATCAAAAAGAAAAAAATAAGTCCGGTCAATACAACCATGGTTAAACCGAGGATGTTGATAGACGCCGGGGGGATTCCGTATCTTGGCGTCAGTTTGTCAAGCGGATTTACGAGCATATACACCACTGCGGACAAGGCAGTCGCCAAAAGGAGACCAATGGGATACAGGATTCCCCTTCGAGTGCCCGTTTGCGAAGGCGCAACCCAAAGATCACGCCACAGGGCGGCCGTTAGCAGAGAAACCGCCGGAAACAGGGGCAGGATGTAAGTGGAAAGCTTCGAGCTGGCGGCGGAAAAGAAGAGAAAGACGGCGCCGAACCACAGTAACAGGAACAGCGTTGCGTCCTCTTTTTTGCCGAAACTCCGGCGCAGGGCGCGAAAAAGGGCAGCAGGTAAAAAGAGGGACCACGGAAAAAATCCGCCCACGAGTATGGGAAAATAATAATAAAAGGGACGGGGATGGCGCGACTCTCCGGAAAAAAAGTAGGCCAGATTCTGTTGGATGAAAAAGTAGCCGGCGTAATCTTGATTTTTCAGCATGATCAGCACGTACCAGGGGGCGGCGACCGCCAAAAATATCAGAATGCCCCACCCGAGTTGCATGTCCCAGACGATGTTCAGGCGGCGTTTGATCACGAGAAAAAGGAAGATGATCAAGCCGGGCAGCAGCACCCCGATGGGTCCCTTGGCCAAAACGGCAAAACCGAGGGACGCATAAAAAAAAAGCCATACCGATTTTCGAAGGGAGGTGTCTGAAAATCCAAGGAAAAAAAGGTACAGCGCGAGCGTGATGAAAAATGTCAGGGCGATGTCGTGAACCACGACCCGTGAAAGGATGATAAATTCCACTCCGGTTGCCAGTACTACGCCACCCAGAAATCCGACCGTGGGGTTGAACATGCGCCTTCCGAGGAAATAGGTGACCAGCACGCTTCCGGTTCCGAGAACGGCCGCCGGCAGCCGGGCGGCAAATTCGGTGAAACCGAATACAAGGAATGATATCGCCACCAGCCAGTTGAAGAGGACCGGTTTGTCGTAGAAATTCTCGCCATTCAGCTGGGGGGTTATCCAGTCACCGCTCAGGATCATATCCTTGGATGTGGCCGCGTGCATGCCTTCGTCGACATCCCACAAGGGCCGGTTGCCCAAGAAAAGAAAAAACAGGACGAAGCAGAGAAGGACCAGAGTCGCAAGATAAACCACCTCATGCTGCCGGCTGTTTCCTATGGCCTCTTCCTGCGTGCCGAGACCTTGACCGGTTGATGTGCCCGGAGCCACGGGACGCGTCGATATGGGTATAAAATTTTTCACTGTTCGGAAGCGTCCGATCCATCCGGTGCCGCTTCCAATTCATAGGCGACCAGGGTCGATTTGGCCGATGTCAGAATGATATCGCCCGCCTTGATGACCAGGGAGGCCAGAAGTTCGTCGCTGCCGTCGTTGTCGATATCGGCGATCTGAATGTCGCTGATGAAGCGCTTCATCTTGCGGGTGCTCCAGTCGGTGCCCAGAGAGACCGTGTCCCAGGACAAAGCCTCGATATTCGCTTCGGTGAAATCCCGCCGGTTCCACCGCATGTTCATGGCCTCGTGGTTATTGACGGCGATGACCTGGCTCTTGCCGGTGTCTTGCAGTCGGTTTCGGACCAGGATCCGCATGGGCAGGTAAATCGGGTTTTCCTCCTGCCCTTTGTCGGTTTTTTGGCCGGCGTAGTATTGGACACTGCCGCCATACCTGTCGTTGCTCTTATAAAGGACCTCTCCGACGGGCGTGACGATCGCGATGTTGTTGCCGCTGTTGTAAGCCACGAGGGTTTCCGAACCGTCGTTCAACACGTCACCAAGGGCAACCCCCAATACGTTGACGCCCGACGGCGTTTTGATCTCGCTTTGCGGCATGTAGGCCCTGCCGTCCCATTGCATTTCGAAAATGTCGCCTTTGAAAGGGCTCCACATCCGGCTCTGCTGCCCGAGCAGAACCTTGCCGCGCACCGGGGTATCGGTCACGCGAAAAAACCAGGGTTCATCCTTTGCGATGACCGCATAGTCCGTGCCATCGTATTCTTCGACAAAGGAGGTGACGGCATTCTTGTAGCGATTCAAGGCTGTGACGAAAATTTCGGCCCGGCCGTTGCCGTTGATATCGGCGACATCGACGGCAATATTGTAGCGATCTTCGACCTTTTTAAGGCGTTGAATCTGGACCAAGCTGTTGTTTTGAAAGCGGTAAATGTAAATTTCATCAGGGCTCACGACGACGGTTTCCATCAGGCCGTCACCATCCACGTCGCCGACCGCCACCCCGGCTATGTAATATTTGTAGTTGGGGCTCTTCCAGAAATTGGCCGACTGCAGGAGCTGGTCTTTTCGCACGATGAAGGGTGACACCCGGACGTCGCCGCCGACAACGGCACCGCCCTGCAACAGCTTTTCCGGATGGGCGCGGGAATCCGGTTGGGACCCGGTCCGGGGCGCAGCCGGCACCGCAGCCGGCGCGGCGGCTTGCGCCTGGCGGTCGAACACCTTGGTGTTGATCTCGGTCGCAAACCGGTTGATTTCGGGAATGACGCCGCTCATGTCCGAACTCTGGCTGAAGACGGTCACCGGGGGCTGCGTGCCGGTCACATCGAGCATTTTGGCATCGATGCTGAGGCTGTCGCCGAACACTGTCAGGCTGCCGTAAAGAACATAGTCGGCCTTGAGCTTTCCGCCGATCCTGCGGGCGGCGGCCTCATCTATCGGACCGGTTCCCGCCGGACCGGCCTCCTCTGCCACCGCTTTTTCAACCTCGGTCCGGCTCAGGACCTGCACCTTGTCGGGATCCGACAGGCGGCTGGACAGCATGTCGTAGATGCCGTTTCTCAAATAGGAAAGGTCCTTTTCGGCATTCATCTTAAACGGCAGCACGGCCACCCGTTGCGGTTCGGCGGCCATCGTCTGTGCCGGCCAAGCGGCGCTGCAGAACAGAAGGATTCCTAATATAAGGATTCGGTGTATCAGCAAGGATCTTTTCAACAATTACCTCCCCAATAGGGTTATTTAGGGGGATTTTTAAATAGTGGCAAGAAATCCCCCCTGGCCCCCCTTTTTTAAAAGGGGGGAATTATAAGCCTTAAATTGTGGTACATTGCCTTGTTCTTCAAATGTTGCTTGTATCGTAGCATGAAGCTCTTAAATCCCCCCGGCCCCCTTTTTCAAACGGGAAGCCTCAGTGGAAATCCCCTTTTAAGAGGAAACGCGGTAGTAAGCCCTTTTTAAAAGAAGTGACGCAGTAACAATCCTTCATTAAAGGAGAAACTCGCTGGTGTTTTTCTGTATAACACATTGGACTCACATGAAAATAGGGAACAACCTGCTTCCCCTTTGGAAAAGGGGGATTGAGGGGGATTTTTTCGGTCAAAATTAACATTATCGATTCCTGTCCTCGATAAATTCTTCCAGCCTCATAGCCGCTTCAGGAAATGAATTTAAAATTCTCTTATCCATCGTGATCAACGGAATGCGCAATTCACGAGCAAGCGCGACGAATTCGCAATCATAGGCGGAGCAGTCGCTCTGTACGACCAATCGCAGGACACTCGCCGACGTCAATGAATACTCGTTTCCTTTCATTAGCCATTCCGCCTGCTCCACTATTTTCAACGCATCATGAAATTGCAATAACCCTTTCCGAAAACAGGCTGTCAGGACATTTCGAAATTCACTCCGCCACAAGAAGGGCGCCACCCAATGATGATCTTTCTGAAAGGCTTTTTCCGATAGTGCCGTGAACTCTCCTTCTATGAAGAGGTAGCTAATGATGTTGGTGTCTACCGCGATCAAGGTCTGCCTTCGTTTTTGGCTTTGTTAATAAAACGATCCGTCAATTTGATTCGATTGGTCTTTTCTCTCAGTTTTTTGACTGTGACAAGAAAATCCTCAGGATCTATTTTCTTTGATCGCAAGGCATTCTCGATAAGCGCTATGACTTCATTGTTGATGCTGCGACGGTGTTCGGCGGCGTTTTGTTTGATCAATTCATATAAATCATGCGGAATGTTTTTTACGGTTATCGTGGTCGGCATGCTATCTCCCAAAGTGGTTCCATAACGGTTTTAATTTGGAATATTTTTTATACCGTGTCAAGGTTTATCCGGGTAGTGAACCGACCTAAGCACCGAGTTTTGATTTCAACACTTCATTCACCACCTGGGGATTGGCCTTGCCCTTGGTTTCCCGCATCACCTGGCCCACGAAAAAGCCGAGCAGTTTGGTTTTGCCGGCCCTGTAAGCCTGCACTTCGGCTGCGTTTCCGGCCATGACCTTGGCGACGGCGGTCTCGATTTGGCTGGCGTCGCTGACCTGAACGAGCTCCCGCTCCTTGACGATGCGATCGGGTGCGTGACCGCTCACGGCCATCTCGTCAAAGACGATTTTGGCGATCTTACCGCTGATAACGCCTTCTTCGATCAACTGCAGCAGGCGGCCCAGGTTTTCAGGTGCGACCGGTGACGCGTGAATCGATTTGCCGGCCGTGTTCAGCAGTCCCAGCAGGGGGCCCATGATCCAGTTGCTCACCGGTTTGGGGTTGTTGAAGGTCTTGAGGCAGGTCTCGAAATAGTCGGCCAGTTCGCGATCGGTGGTCAGCAGGTCGGCATCGTATGCCGGCAGGCCGTAGTCTTCGACGAAGCGGTCTCTTTTGGCCTCCGGCAGCTCAGGCAGTTCCTTACGCACGCGCTCGATCCAATCGGTGCTGATTGTCAGCGGCAGCAGATCCGGGTCCGGGAAATACCGGTAGTCGTGGGCCTCTTCCTTTCCGCGCATGGAAGTGGAGCGATTGCGATCCGGGTCCCACAGTCGGGTCTCCTGGGTCACACGGCCGCCGTCGCGCAGGGTTTCGGTCTGGCGCATGATTTCATACTGCAGAGCCTTTTCGACATGTTTGAATGAATTCAGGTTCTTCAGCTCCGTGCGGGTGCCGAAAGTCTGATGACCGAGCGGGCGGATCGACACATTGGCATCGCAGCGGAAGCTGCCTTCCTCCAGGTTGCCGTCACAGATTCCGAGATACCGTACGATGGCCCGCAGCTGCCGCAGGTAAGCGCCGGCCTCCTCCGGCGAGCGCAGGTCCGGTTCGCTGACGATTTCGATCAGGGGGACCCCGGTGCGGTTGAAATCGACCCGGCTGACCGGCCGCAGGGGGTCGTGGATCAGCTTACCGGCATCCTCTTCCATGTGGATGCGGTTGATACCGATCCGCTTCCGCCTGCCGGCGACCTGAATCTCGATCCAGCCGCCGCTGGCAATCGGCAGCTCGTATTGGCTGATCTGATACCCTTTGGGCAGGTCCGGATAAAAGTAATTTTTGCGTGCAAAACGGCTTTCGGGATTGATGTCACAATGGGTGGCCAGGGCCATGCGCAAGGTGAAGTCGACCACCCTGCGGTTGAGCACCGGCAGCACACCCGGCATGCCGAGGCAAACCGGGCAGGTGTGGGTGTTGGGCGGTGCGCCGAAAGAGGTCGAGCAGCCGCAGAAAATTTTTGTCGCTGTGTTGAGTTGGGCGTGAACCTCCAGCCCGATAACCGGTTCGAATTCCATATTCCTGTATTATTCCTGATAAGTAAACGCAAAACGAAATGCGTCTTATGGTATTTGACAGCACACGTGTCAAGCTAATAGATAACCGGCCCGCCAGGCCATACGAAGGGTCTCAACATCCGTGCGCCTTCGCGGCGGCTCAGCGTGTTACCGTTTCCTTATCGAGAGTTGGCTTTACGGTTCGACGATTAATGACGGTCTCCGAAAGCACTGCCGCCGTCGACATCCGCATAAGGTTCCGGCGAAAAAACGATGATCCGATCATCCTCGAATTTGGCGGTAAAGGTTCTCACCCATGAGTACCACACCCCCGCTTTTCTGCCGTCTGGGGCCAGTATGTAGGCGCCGTAGAGAAATCCATAATCCGGAAACATGCGGCCGACCATTGTTCTGAACTGCAAGGGCTCGATGGCGGTCCAGAATTTGGAACTGAACTGAAAGGCCGGATCGATGCCGATGATCGCCGACGGTTTGTTTTCACGGCCGCTGTAGTAATACCGGTAATCATCGAGCATCTCATAGTTTTTGAAAGCCTGCTCGACCATACTGTTGATTTCCAATCTGCCATAGTTGGCTGAACAGCCGGCCAAAAACGTGAGAATAAAAACCGCCAGCAGGGCCTGACGTCCCAATAAACGGTTTGGATAATATTTCATATACCAGCTCCTCAACAAGAGGTGTACATGTTGAAAAAATTCCGCATGATGAACTTCACGGTTTGTTTGTCGACGTGAAAATTTTCCTTGCCGTCGCTGAACCACGTCCGCCCCAGGAGCGGCTGATAAATGGTGGCCATTTCAAAAGCCGGAAAATAAAAAACGTTGTCGTGACCGGCTGCGAACTCGTCAGCCGCCGCCCGCAGAGTTGATTTCGAGTTGCAGCTGGCGCCGATGACATCGATATCCTTGCGAAACGTGGCCCATAGGTGCACGGGCGATACGGTGACCAGCAGCGCGCACCCGGGATTGTAAGCGGCCATGAGGGTATGGATGCGCTCGAGGTTGGCCAGGTTTTCGGCGTAGCGGCTGACCCGGAACCGGTAGCGGTTCATGTCGCCGCCCTCATTGACGTAGGGTCCGGAGGGCAGGCAAATGACCGATCCGTCCCGGGCGTCTTCCCAAATCTCTGTCAGTCCGAGGGTCAGGATAAGCACCTCGGCCCGTTCCAAGGCGTTCCGCGAGTGGATGCGATGACGGGCGAAGTCCGCCTCGGCCGCCGCCAGGTCGTCGTAGAGGATGATGCGTCGATAAGGGTCCTGAATCCTGCGAGAGACCGGGGCCGTCCACCAGCGACAATCCGGCTTCCAGTCGGAAAAGGTGTATTCGAAGATCTGGCGCATCGAAAAGGTGTTGTAGGATCGCTCCCAGGCCGCACTGGCATGGACCGCCGCCGGATGATGGGTTTCTTCGGTGATGTAGGCATAACCTTCCTTGAGCAACACTTTCCGGATTTCACGTGCAAAGCAGGAGCCCATGGAGGCGATTGGTGTGTTGCGGGTGATCACCGGTCCCGGCTGCGGTGGAAAACGGTAGGTGCCATCCGCCGCCGGATTACTGTAGGAACCCGGCCAGACCTGCCAGTTCTCGAAGGTGTGCACCGGATGAACATCGGAACGCGCCATTGCGCCTGCCTCGATTGCGATTAATCCCCGTCTGCAGAAACGATCTCTGCCGGTGTTTCTCATACCTCATAATATAGGCATTTGCAATCCGGGTGCTGTCGATAGAAAAGATGCAGGGGTCAAGAATTCATGGATTTTTTGGAACCTATTGTCTTTTTATTTAAAATTATGATACGTGAAGCGTGGTCGTTCAACTGTGACTCATATTTGACGTCATTTATGTCTCGCACGCCCACATACAACATACTGATGTACTCTCACGACACGTACGGCTTGGGCCATATCCGCCGCACCATGGCCATCGCTACACAGTTGAGGGAGCCGCACGTCAACATCCTCATCCTGACCGGTTCACCGATTGCCGGCCGGTTTTCATTTCCGGAGCAGATCGATTTCGTGCGCATCCCGGGAATGATCAAAAAGACCAACGAGGAATACCTGCCGCTTTCGATCAAAATCAACGCTCAGCACGCCCTGAACATCCGCAAAAACATCATCACTGCCACCGCGAAGACGTTTCAGCCGCATCTCTTTATAGTCGACAAGGAACCGCTGGGATTGAAGAAAGAGGTGCTGCCCACGCTGCAGTGGCTTCGTCGCTGTCAGCCCAACACCCAGACGATTCTCGGCTTGCGCGACATCATGGACGACCGCCATAGCGTCCGGAAGGACTGGAATAAAAAGGGCATCTACGACATACTCGACACGCTTTACAGTGAGATCTGGGTCTATGGGAACCGGGAATTCTACGATCCGATCGAAGAGTATGCCATACCGGCATGCGTCAGTCGCAAAATGCTTTTTACCGGCTATATTCCCCGCAAGATGCCGTCGGAAGGCCAGATCCAGAGAGCCCGCAAGGATCAGGGTCTGCAAAACGGCGAAAAACTGATCGTGGTGACAACCGGCGGCGGCGGTGACGGATACTGCGTCATGGACGCCTATCTGTCTATGCTGGAGAGAGAATCCCGGCCGCTACCCATTAAAAACGTCCTGATCACAGGACCGTTCATGCCGAAGCAGGAGCGCAAAAAGGTTTTCAAGCGCGCCCGCAAACTCGGTGTGCGGACCTACCACTTTTACCGGAACATGGAAAAGCTGCTGGCGGCGGCGGATCTGGTTGTCAGCATGGGCGGCTACAACACGATCTGCGAGCTTCTTTCCTTGGGAACTTTGCCGTTGATCGTTCCACGGGACACCCCGCGCAAGGAGCAGTTGATCCGGGCCAAGATATTACACCGCAACCACCTGGTCGACTACATTTCATGGCATCAATGCGGAGCCGAGCGCATGCGCGAAAAGGTTTTTTCCCTGCTCGAGAACCCAGCCGCCATCACCGGAGCGATATCCCGATTTCAGATGACGGGCATCAGCACCATGCAGGAGCGCCTGAAGGCGTTCAGGGGATTGGAGTCGATCAACACGTGCAATCAGTCAATCCTACCGGAAAACGGAAATCGGCCGAAAGACAAGCGGTTAGCGTACGATATCCGCAAGGCGATTTAGATTGTGCCCGGCCAATTATGACCCTTTTCCGCGGACGATTATAAAAAGGGGTGACGTGCTCCCCTTTTTTTGTTTGATGACTGAGCGGGGTCGAAGGATGGCTATTGTTCTTCGAACGGTGCAGTAACCGCCGACATCCGTTAAACGCAAGGGGAGGACCTCCGATCGTGACGGGCAGAGAGCGGCCGGTTTTAGGGATGGTGCTGAAGGGCTACCCGCGGATTTCGGAAACCTTTATTTCAAACGAAATCCTGCTCCTGGAGCAGCTCGGTTTTACAGTTCACATTTTCTCGATGCGATTGCCGCGGGAGAATTTTTCCCATCATAGCATCCGAAAAATACGGGCACGGGCCGATTATCTGCCCGAATCGCTCCTGATTCCCCTGCCTCGTTTTCTGTACCACAACCTCTTGCTGGTTCGCCGGAATCCCCGCATTTACCTAAAAACGCTAAAGACCGCCCTGAGGCGGTTCAGAAGGACGCGTCGACCGGCGACTTTTAAACATTTTCTACAAGCCGGCTATCTGGTCCAGCGTCTTCTGCCCGGTAGCGGGGTTTGCCATTTGCATGCCCATTTTGCGCACTCGCCGGCCTCGGTGGCGCTTTTTTCCGCCCAGCTCAGTGGACTGGACTTCAGCTTTACCGCTCATGCCAAGGATATTTACACCTCGGATCCGGCGCAACTGCGCGAGAAACTCGCCCTGGCGAAATTCGTCGTGACCTGCACCGAATACAACCGCCAGCACCTCAAAAACCTTGCCGATGGAGACGGCGCCCCGATATACCGCGTTTATCACGGGATCGACATCGGCTTGTTTTCCCGGCCTTCGGGCGTGAGATTGTCTGCCGCCCCATATCGCCTTCTGACCGTCGCCCGCATGACCGCCAAAAAGGGGTTGAAAACCGTCTACCGGTCCGTTCGATGGCTTTGTGACAACGGGTATGATGTCCGCCACACCTTGATCGGCGACGGCGAGGAGCGGAAAAAAACTCTGGCTTTCATCGACAGTCTCGCGCTCACCGGTGTCGCCCGCTGGTGCGGCACTCAGCCCCACGAGGTGGTTCTCGACCACTACCGGCAGGCCGACGTCTTCGTGTTGGGCTGCGAAGTGGCCGCCAACGGCGATCGGGACGGCATCCCCAATGTTTTACTGGAGAGCATGGCCATGGGCGTGCCGGTGGTCGCCACCTCGATTTCGGCGATCCCCGAACTGGTGCAGGACGGCGAGACGGGCTTGCTGGTGCCGCCGGGAGATCATGAAAAACTTGCCCGAGCGATGGCGCGGCTGCTGACCGAAAACCGCCTGCGGGAAGAGATCATACGCAAAGCCCGCGAGCGTGTCTGGCGATATTTTGACAATCGTCAGCATATCCGGCAGCTGGCGGACATCTATCGCTCCGAGATTCCGGCTTTAACAAGAAAATAAGGTAGGCCCCTCCGCCCGGATAACCGGTTTCGAAAGACGGCTGAAACTCGCCGCCAACGGGTTCTAAGCCCGGACCAGTCCCGTCTTCGAATAATGAGTTCGGATGCAGCTTGAAGGTCGTGCCTTCCAAGTGGCATCGGCATAGGGTCCGGTCTAAGACCCCGTAAGTGACTCAAACAGTCAGCCGCTGTTCTCAACCGCTCATCCGGGCTCCGGCGCGTCATTTTCATGCACCGTGGCGGCCCGAAGGGCCATGAGGGTTTAGTACGAAAATAGAATTTGGGTCACATCCATAGCCTGATATAACCGGCTCAACGGGCTCAACTGACACAACCGAATAAAGGTAGGCCCCTCCGCCCGGATAACCGGTTTCGAAAGACGGCTGAAACTCGCCGCCAACGGGTTCTAAGCCCAGACCAGTCCCGTCTTCGAATAATGAGTTCGGATGCAGCTTGAAGGTCGTGCCTTCCAAGTGGCATCGGCATAGGGTCCGGTCTAAGACCCCGTAAGCGACTCAAACAGTCAGCCGCTGTTCTCAACCGCTCATCCGGGCTCCGGCGCGTCATTTTCATGCACCGTGGCGGCCCGAAGGGCCTCAAGTGTTTAACAAGACATGAACATCTATTTTTATGCACCGTTCAAGCCGTTGGGACACGACCAGCCTTCCGGGGATCTCGTTATCGGCACCGGCCTTTATGACTATCTGGCTGCAAAAGGACACCGAATGCGGGTGGCTACCGCGCTGCGAACGCGCTGGATTTTCTGGAAGCCGTGGTTGATGCCGCGCGTGCTGGCCGAGCGCCGACGGCTTGAAGGGCGACTGTCCGCCGATAAACCGGATCTCTGGTTGACCTACCACGCCTATTACAAAGGGCCGGACGTGATCGGTCCTTACGTTACCGCCCGCGCGGGTGTTCCCTACGTGATATTTCAAGGGGCCTATGCGACCAAACGCCGGCGCGACCTCAGAACCCTTCCGGGATTT
>Ga0316187_10002575_pt1 | contig 15773 bp, 19 predicted proteins | sample CroRivburrow1_MG_FD_204927 | JGI IMG/M metagenome (GOLD analysis project Ga0316187, IMG submission 204927) | Coastal sediment microbial communities from Maine, United States - Cross River worm burrow 1 | ecosystem: Environmental > Aquatic > Marine > Coastal > Sediment | place: USA: Maine... | reverse complement strand
CAGGTTGATATGCTGGTGCCACACATGGGGTGGGGCGCTTGTTTCATTATTGTTATCGTTAGTTGAGACTGTGTCATTCATGACTTGGGTATCCAATGTTCGCTGTTTTACTGCACTTTGAGTGTGAACCGCATGATACTCCTGCGTAGCTGATCGGTCGATACCATTATGATGGTTTAAAATAGCTTTTGGTGTGTGATAATTGAAACAATGTTCACGGCTGGTTTGAATAAGGCCACCCTGTTTTCTTGCCACTCTCTTTTTCCTTATCACTTTCTATCTCCCTCAACATGGTCAGGTAGAGGTTCTCCACCTTGCTCCTTGCCCAGGGTGTTTTACGCAGAAATTTCAGGCTAGATTTTACGGATGGATCGTTATTAAAACATTTTATTCTGACGTAAATACCCAGTTCCCCCCACCCATAATGCTCAACAAGAGCGTTGACGATCTGCTCCAGCGTAATGCCGTGCAGCGGGTTGTTGGGTTGTTTATTCATAAATCAGCATTCTCCTTCTGCCCAAGGACACACTATAGCGTTATCTATCCAACTTTTCTTGAACCAGACTTAACCTACACGAACACCTATCCAGATAGTGTGCAGCGTACCTCGATTTGCAGATTGTGAGCGTACCTGCTTCTGCTCTACCTCGAAACCGATCTTCATCATGCGCTGGGTAAATGCCTGATCTTTGGAGGCAGACCAGACAGTGAGCACACCACCGGGTTTAAGTGCATCATAGGCATTATTCAGTCCGCGCAGGCCATACAACGCATCGTTATCATCTCGGGTGAAACCATCGGGACCATTATCGACATCAAGCATAATGGCATCGAAACCATTTTTGTTCTCTTTCATCACTTTGCCGACGTCCTGCTCCAGAATATAAACACGCTCATCCTCAATCGGGCAGCCAGCCAGAATACCCAGGTATTCACGATTCCAGCGAACCACTGCCGACATCAGTTCAGAGACGGTGACCCGTGCGCAATCAGTCGTATTGGCAAGTACCGCAGCCAGTGTGTAACCCATGCCAAGACCGCCCACCAGCAGATGCGGTTTTTTACGTCCGGCAATCGCTTTGCAGGCCAGTTCTGCCAACACATCTTCGGAGTAGTGCAGGCGGCTGTTCATCAGGTCGCCAGCTTTGTCCACACGAATCGAATAATCGATACCCCGCTGGTACAGTCGCAGGGTAGTGCCATGTTCGGTGGCGGTATCAATGAGTCTAAAGGGGATCATAGGCAAGTCCTTTTAACAGCTCATGCTGAGCTGAATATATGCAGAATCCTGCACGCCGAATCATTAAAAGAATACTGGTGGAATAGAGGCTGTGAAAGCGTCCAAAACCGCTTAAGGAGAGGGCTCAGTTTCCTCTGAATGTTATGCCGGGTTAATTTCGGCAGCGACCACTGAGATCTCTACCAATAGTGCTTCCCGAGCCATGCTGGCTGTGACACAGGCGCGAGCTGGAGCATGGCCTTCGGGTACCCAGTTATCCCAAACATCATTCATCTCGGCAAAATATTGCATATCTTTGATGTAGATCGTGGCAGAGAGAATATGATTCCTGTCGCTACCGGCCTCTTGAAGCAGCTCATCGACCTTCTCCAGCATCGTCTCTGTCTGCTCTTTGATGCCTTGTTCGGCATCCTTGCAGACCTGCCCACAGAGATAGATGGTGCCGTTGTGTTTGACTATCCTGCTCATACGTTGTTTTGTTTGCATGCGTTCAATCATTGTCTACACCTTTAGATGTTATAGTTCTTATGACTCCGATCCATTGAACCGTCGGATATCGAATGGTTCGATCGGCAGATCGGTTTTTCCATCGAGAATCAGTTCGCTTATAATGCGGCCGACAATCGGCGAGAGCTGGAATCCATGCGCAGAAAAACCGAAGGCGTGAAATATGCCGGCTGCTTTCGAGCTGGCCCCGATCACAGGAATGTTATCGGGCATAAAGCCTTCAATGCCGGCCCATGTGCGCACAATGCGAACCTGTGCCATATGAGGAAAGAAGCGGGTCACGGTTTGGGCGCTGGTTTTCAGCGTGGCAAAGTCGATCACCGATTGCTCGCGCTCAAAATCGAGCTTCGCCAGATGGGCACCACCAATAATCACCGTACCGTTCTGCATCTGTTTGAAGGAGAGCTGGTATCCCTCTGCTCCTACGGTCAGATCAAGAAATGGCGGTAGCCGCTCTGTTACCATCAACGTCGGCGCTTTTGGCGTAAGCGGCACCGACTCTCCCAGCATGGCGGCGAAACGGTTGGCCCATGCGCCAGCACAGTTCACAACGTTTGCAGCGCAGAACGTCCCCTGATTGGTGTTAACCTTCCAACCATCACTGCTTTCTTCGATGCCCAGCACCTCAACATCGCTACGGATTTCAGCACCCAGTGCGATCGCCTTGTGGCGAAACGCTGTGGCGGCATGGAAAGGCCTGGCTGAGCCGTCATCGGGATTATAGAGCGCACCGACACATCCACCGACAAGCCTTGGCACAAGCCTGTAGAGCGTCTCGCTATCGATGACCTGCTCATGCTCATAACCCTGCGCCTTCAGTGTGTCCACACGCGCCTGCAGTTTCTGCAATGCCGCATCCGTTTCGGCAACCCTGACCTGACCATTAAGAACCACATCACAATCATCATCCACCAGTTCGCGGATGTTTCTCCAAATCTCTGCCGCTGCAACCGTAAGCGGTATTTCGGCCATATGGCGATTAAGCTGGCGCAAACCACCGGCATTGACCCCGGAAGCGTGGCGGCCGGGACTATGCTTTTCGAGTACGACTGCTTTGATGCCGCGACGCCCCAGGTGTAGGGCAGTAGAGAGGCCCTGTAATCCGCCACCGATAATGATCACATCTGCTTTCATTCTATTTCCAATCCGGCAAGCTGCTCAATCGTTAACGGTCGAATCGGTGGGCGAATGCGATATCCGCCAGAAATCATCTTTTTATCACCCAGTTCACGGGCAACAATTTGGCTGACTGCATTGTCGCACTGGCGACCCTGACAAGGCCCCATGCCACAGCGGGTAAGAAATTTGACCTGATTGGCATCCTTATGCCCTGCATGTATGGCTGTGCGTATGGCTCCGGCATTGATCTCTTCACAGCGACAAACCACGGTTTCATCCGGCGGCGCACTCAACAATTCAGCCGGAGGATGGAAGCGGGCCTCTAAAAAAGGGCGTACACGCAGATCATCCCGCATCCAGCCCTGATCTTTACGGGCTGCAGCATCTCTCTCTGCAGCATTGATGCGGCCAAAGGCACGTGCTGCTTCAAAGCCAGCGATACGACCGGCATGTCGTGCAGCAACTGCACCACCGATGCCAGATCCGTCACCAACAATGGCAATACCATCAACTGAACTGTTATCCCACTTATCGGCTACAGGACGCCAGCAGAGCTGATTAGCATCCCAGGTATGATCGCAACCGGCGCAACGGCTAAGGTGGCTGTCAGGGATGACGCCAAAGTGGCTTAACAGTAGATGGGTATCAATACGCTTTCTGCCACCCCGATGGGTAAACTCAACCGCCTCCAGAGTATCGCCGCCAACAGCATGAAATTCAGTAACACCACTGAAAAATTTCACCCCTGCCAGCTTGAGCTGCAGCTGGTAACGCAATCCTTTGAGTATGTAGTGGTGGGCGAGCAGTGCGCCTGGAAGATGCGGCAGAGCGCGCCAGATATTGCCGGCTGGAGACATGTCCAGAATGGCGTGAATCTTCACGCCCGCATGCAGGTATTGCCAGGCAAGAAGCAGAAGTAGGGGGCCCACACCAGCCAGAACCACGCCCTGTGCAGGAATCAGTCCGGAGGATTTTAATAAGATCTGTCCTGCACCTGCACTCATCACACCCGGCAGTGTCCAGCCGGGGAAGGGGACCGGGCGCTCCATGGCACCGGTTGCAATAATGATGCGATCAGCAGACATCAGTGATGCCTTGCCATCGCGTAGAATGCCTATCTCCCGTTGGCTATTCAGATTCCATAGTGTGGTGCCGGGCAGATAGCTGGCACTACTCTGGTTAAACTGATCAACCAGTTTTCGCCCGTAGTTATAATCGGGTCCGAGTAGTGAGGCGCGCTGCTCAGGAATTGTTCCTACGGCGCGATAGATCTGGCCGCCGGGGTTGGCCTGTTCGTCTATAAGCAGGCATTCAATGCCTGCATTTGCCGCAGTGGTTGCAGCAGCCAAACCGGCCGGGCCACCACCAATGACGACCAGCTCATGCTTTTCCATCAGTTGTATCCTTCAGATACGCCGATCTGGCGGCGAATCTGCATGCCTTCCTGCACAGTGATCTGGCAGGATTGGCGGTTTGGTACACCATCGATCTCCACAAGGCACTCATAGCAGACGCCCATCATGCAGAAGGGGGCACGCGGTGCTCCCGATATAGGGGTGGTACGACAGGAACGAAGCCCCGCAGCAAGCAGTGCGGCAGCCACCGAATCACCCTCACGGGCTTGTGTGGGCTGGCCATCAATATGAATCTCAACCCATCGACTCTCAGGCTCATTTAAACGACGGAAAACAGGCATCGAACTACAGACGCACCTTACTGGCGATATCTGCGTGTTCAAAAATCATCTCGTGCTGCAGCTCCAATGAGATTCCTTCACCCGCTTCCTTGGCACGCTTAAACATGGTCAGTGCAATGGCGACATCAAGGAATGAGAGTCCCACTGCATCGAAATATATGCGCTCATCATCTGATTCGCGACCCGGTTTATCGCCCGATACCAACTCATGCAGATCTGCGTGAACATCGCGATCATCAATCAGTCCCTCTTTATACATCCGGCTCACTGTTTGCGTACGATGCTTCACCGTCTCCCAATCGTCGCAGACAATTTTGTCGCAGAGGGAGGCCACAGCATACTCATCCTCCCAGCCACCTACATGGCTGTAAAAGGCACCTGGCTTGACCCACTCAGCTTTAAGCAGTGGTGCCTGAGCACCTGTTGCCGTGACCAGAATATCGGCCCCCTCCATCGCTAAGCGGATATCACCGTTTGCAGCGATGAATTCCATATCGGGCAAAATCGGAGAGAGCTGATCGATAAATCCCTGTTCCTCAGTAGCGGTTAGCGCTGTAACACGACAGACCTTGAGTGTAGGACGTACCACCTTCATCGCCAGAAGGTGCATCTTCGCCTGTTCTCCGGCACCGATAAAGCCGATGGTTTCCGCATCCTTAATGGCAAGATGCTTGGCTGCAACAGCACCAACAGCGCCCACCCGCATATTGGAAGCAAGGGTTCCATCCATCACAGCGACAGGGAAGCCGCGTTCAATCTCCGACAACACAAAGATGGCGGAGAGATTCTGCACATCAAATTTACGTGGATTCTCAGGGAACACCGACACCCATTTTACACCGCATATCTTTTCATCAAGCATCGTTGCCGGCAGACAGTTGATTCGGTTCTGAGTCTTCTCGTCAAAAATCTGTACAATTTTTTCAGGGAACATGATCGAACCCTTCTCAAAATCGAGCAGGGTTTTCTCCACCACCTCGATAATCAGACGCATATCAAAACAGCCTGCGTTGAGCAGATGCTCCTGAGAATAATAGTTAAAATCTACTTCGTGATGACTCATGACGTCCTTCTTTTAAAAGATCTCTATTTGATCCAAAACCCGAATTCTCCAAGAGGGTTTTCGGCAAAAGATTATACATAAAACATGCTCTTAATTAAAGGCCGACGAGCCACCGAATTTTAACATAAAACAGATAATTATAGTCTGCTGGCTTCTGTGTTGTATCGGTTTTGTGGTACTTTTCGCACATGAAGAAAGATCAGCGTAAACGCATTGTCGATAAACATCGCGATAGCCTGAAGCGGCATGGGTATCACCCCAATGCGCTCTACTGGAGCAGCAGGGAGATTCAAGAGGTCCGTTTCAAGGTGCTGGCCGATATCGGTATCCAGTGCGGTGATTCGGTGCTTGATGTCGGTTGTGGATTCGCTGATTTCAGAAGCTGGATTGAGGGGCAGGGGATACCGGTTCATTTTACCGGCATCGATATCTCCCCTGATCTGATTTACACGGCACGCGAGAGGCATCCAGATTGCAAACTGCTATGTGGCGAGTTGAGCGATTTTGAATTTGAAAAAGAATCATTCGATTGGGTGGTTCTCTCCGGTGCGATGAATGAGCAGTTGCATGATGAGGGGGCTTATGCGCGAGGGCAGATTGCCAGGATGTATGCGCTGTGCAGTAAGGGTGTAGCCTTTAATATGCTTGATGCACGCCATCTCAGGGCCCATGACCTGCAGAGTGTTGATCCCCATCAGATGCTGGAGTACTGCAAGACGCTCTGCCCGGATGTCGAAATGCACGATGAGTACCTGACCAACGATTTTACGATTTATATGCGTCGCTGAGTGCAACGAGGCTGTTTTTTTACATGCCCTGCGAAAGCTCCTCTTCGATAAAGGAGAAGATGTGACCAGCTGCATCTTCGCAGGCAATCAGTGATCCGACGCCGGGAATTCTCAGTTTGGGACGAATGATATGGCCGCCAGCCTCAATGAATCGTGCGGCAATTTCGTCGATGGAGTTGACCTTGTTGACCTCTCCTTTGTCCGAGGTGTGCACAAAGATGAAATCGAAAGGGGCATCCAATGCATCGATATCCCATCCTGAGTCATGCGGTGAGCATCCCTTCTTGGGTATGTGCCTTGTCCAATGGTTGCTAAATTCAGATAAATGCATCTTCATCATATCAGCACCTCGAAAGTCACTTCATGTTTATAGTATAGCAGAAAAAAGTCAGTGATAGTTCTTAACGAACAGATTCACGCTTCCGGTCAGATGGGGATCGATAAAGATTTATCGGAGCAGCTGGGTGGATTTAAAGCTCAAGAGTTGCGCCATTCACCTTCAGCCAATTTTTGGCATTGCGATAGTCGGGCATGACTGTTTCAACAAGGCTCCAGTAGTTGCGTGAATGGTTGTGGTGAACCAGATGGCAGAGCTCATGCAGCACGACATAATCAATCACCCAGGCAGGCGCCATGATCAGTCGCCAGTTAAAGTAGATTCGCCCATCAAGATGACAGCTTCCCCAACGGCTTTTGTAGCCCTTTACACCGATATAGGTTGGTGCTTTGCCGATTAGCTCCGCCAGCTTCTTGCTACGCTGGTTTAGGTGTGTTTCAGCCTGTTCGCGATACCACTTCTCAATCATCCTGCGAATAATATCTGTTTTTTTCTCATCCTTTGTCGAGTTGGGAAGGGATACGATTAATTTTTCACCATCGCTTTCAGCGGCTCTTTTTCCCGTGCGTATTTCAAGGGTAAGCGAAGCTCCCGTCAACTGGAACAGTTCACCCTGCTTGAAAGCTTTCGCTTTATGAGGGGGTTTGATCTCGCTGTTGAAATGCAGCTTTTGCTTTATCCATTCCGACTTACTGCTGACAAACTGGTCGACAAATGCAACTGGGGTTCTGGCGGGAACCAGCACATCAACATCGTTGTTGGCGCGAATGACGATGCTGAGCGTTTTCCGCTTTGGTCTGCGGATAAGGTTATATGAAAAGTCGCTCTCCATCAGGTGCAGGCTCTGGTCAGTTTCCTGCCGCACCAGTTGCAAGCGTGTAAACATTGTCGCAGTACTGGCAGGAGAGGGTGACTTTACCGTTTTCATCTGCCATCTGATGTAGCTGCTCCGATGAGATTCCCTGCAGGGCCGCTTTCATCTTCTCCTGACTGCAACTACAACGGTAGGCATAATGGTCTGTGCCAACCGTTTTACACTGAAGCTCACTAAAGTGATCTAGGATAGATTCTGTTGAAGCAGATTCCAGCACACTGTTTGGTATCTTCGCCATGGTCTCCACAGCCTTAAACCAGTGTTCCTCTTCACAGCCGGGCATCGCCTCGATCATGATGGCGAGATCACCATGCAGAATAATATCAGCCCGGATCTGCACTGATTGATGCAGGTAGTGAATGATAAAATCAGCAAGGTATTCCGAGTTATGCTCAATGGATGAAATATAGGGCTCACCTACGCCCATGTCGCGAACAGTGGAGAGGCGAATCGGGCTACCCATCCAGCTGCTCAGACCTGGATGTCCTTCATAACGCAGGGTGGTCTGTTGCTCCTGCCAGTTTACATAACCACGTACAGCTCCCGGCCGTGTCTCTGCCATCATGCGTTGTAGGGGGGCAGAGGTGTCTGTTGCTGCATCCAACTGCAGCACCTGTCGCATGCCGCCCTTGCTGATGCTCAGCAGCAGAATGGAGGCCAGCAGCGTCTGCCCGAACAGGTTAGCAACAGGGCCATTGAGACCGTGAATACGCTTCGCCTCTTGATTGATGGCGCTACCGCGAATGATGGCTCCACGGGTAAATGCATCGGGAAGCAGGAAACGGGTAAGTACGTCAGGATTAACAGCAGGATTTGTCATATCTCTTTTTTCAGCCATTGATGAATTTCACTTAAGGAGTTGAAACAGCGGCTTGCACCAGCCTCACTCAATTCGGCACTCGAGAAGGAGTCGCACAGGCCCAGTCCACGGCTTCCTGCCCGAGATGCCGCTTTCATGTCGGCGATACCATCACCAATCATAACTGCTTTTTCCGGTTTGATGTTCAGTTCCTCACAGGCCAATAGAACAGGCGTTGGGTCTGGTTTTTCCGGGCGGCCATCTATCTTGCCGATAATTGCTCTAACATGATGATTCCAGCCAAGTGCTTCAAACTGTGCTTCAGCACGCGACTGACTCTTGCTGGTGACAATGGCGCATGGAATGCCCTGTTCATTAAGCCACAGGAAGAGTGCTTCAGCACCGGCCAGTGGGTTGATGTGATCGAGGTAATCCTCGTCATGGATTTCAAGAAAACGTTTGCCGGCTTCTTCACGCCTGTCGCCAAAGAGTGAAATCATACTGCAGTCGCCACGACCTGTGTGGCGCTTGACCTCCTGCGCTGTCATTTGCGGCAGTCCGTATTCGACAAATGTCTGGTTGAGTGCACGGATGATCGGAGGAAAGGCATCAACGATGGTACCATCCATATCCAGCAGTACCGCTTCTATTTTTTTCACTGCTTCATTGCCTCGAATTCATCAATCATCCACTGGCGAAGGTTGCTGCTCACGGGTCCAGCCGTGCCATCACCGATGGTTTGATCATTGATGTGACTGACCGCAACCACTGCATTGGTGGTGCTGCTCATCAAACATTCAGTCAGCCCCGGTTCATCAAGCTTCCATGGGCGTTCAGTAACCGTAATGCCGTGTTGGCGGGCGATTTTCACTGCTAGGTGGCGGGTAATGCCGCCGAGAACCTGATGATCGAGCGGGTGGGTAACCAGATCACCATTAATCACAGCAAAACAGTTGGTAGCACACCCTTCAAGAATATGTCCTTCGTTATCGAGCCAGAACGCTTCATCCACGCCTTTTCGGGCGGCCTCCTGTTTGCCGATGACGCTGGCCAGTAGTGCGATCGATTTGATATCACAGCGCTGCCAGCGGATATCCGGGAGCGTGATGGCGGAGGCGCCCATCGCCAGCTTGTTAGCCGATGGGGTGGGGAGCTCACGTGAAGTAATGACCAGCGTTGGTTTAATCTCCCGCTGCAGAAGGTGACTGCGTGGTGCTACACCACGGGTTGCCTGAATATAGATCATGGCATGATCGAACGGATTGCGGCGGTAGGTCTCATGGATCAATTCAATGAGTTCCGAACGCGACTTCAGCAGAGTGATGCTGATCGCCTGGCACGACTGCTCAAGGCGATCAAGATGTGCATCCAGTTCAAGGAATCTGCCACCAAAGCAGGCGATTACTTCATAGACACCGTCGGCAAACTGAAAGCCGCGATCCTCGATGTGGACAGTTGCCTCTTCCAGCGGAAGGAAGCGACCGTTAACCCAGGCCGTCAGCGACACAGTTACTGGCTTTCCGAGGCAGAGCCTTCATCACTGCTGTCACGCCACCATAAGCGGATTCCATCCCACTGTCGGCTGACCCATGATGCACGATCAACCTGACGAGTGGAGATCATATCAACCGATTTAAGCACCTCAGCTGTTTCACGGCTGTCTCCGAACAGGGCTTCGATGGTTCCTAGTTTTTCACCTTCACGAATCGGTGCTTTGAGCGGCGCATCGTAACGCAGGCGGAAGGAGAGAGCTGACTCGTTGCCTTTGGGAACAGTAACCCAGATTGAATCGGTAGGTTTCAGCCATACTTGTCCTTCGGTGCCCTCGAATACCTCGACCTGACGGCGAATTTCACGCTCGGATGGTCGCATCGTTACAAAATTGCGGAAGCTGAATGTGAGCAGTGTTTTGGTCTGCTGGGCACGCGAGCGATCTGAGCTGGCACCAAAAACGGCGGCAACAAAACGGGTGGTGTTTTTCTCGGCTGAGCCGACAAGACAATACCCCGCCGCTTCTGTATGCCCGGTTTTGATGCCATCTGCATCCGGGTAGCTCCAGAGAAGGCGGTTGCGATTGGGCTGAGTCCGGCCATCAAAGGTATAGCTCTTCTCACCGAAGAGTTCGTACATCTCAGGGAAGTCGCGCCATAGTGCAGCCCCGAGCTTGGCCATATCCATGGCCGAGCTGTAGTGACCCTCCTGAGGGAAGCCGGTTGCGTTGGCGAAGTGGCTGTTCTCAAGGCCAAGCTGTTTGGCCTTGTCATTCATGCGCTGTGCAAAACCCTCTTCAGAGCCATCAATGTGCTCAGCCAGTGCGATACAGGCATCGTTACCGGAGAGGGTGGCAATACCGTGCAGTATTTCCTTTACCGTTGGTTTAATACGTGGCTCAAGGAACATCGTACTGCCGCCGATTTTCCATGCTTTGTTACTAACTGAAATGCGAGCATTAACATCTAGGCGTCCAAGTTTGATCTCTTCAAAGGCGAGATAAAGCGTCATCATTTTGGTCAGGCTGGCAGGCGGAAGTTCCTGGTCTGCATTATGTACGGCAACGACTTGCCCTGAGCGGGCATCAACCACGGCCCATGACGTGGCATCGATCTGAGGCGATTTTGGCCATGAAACTGCATTTGCATCAGCAGATGAGATCAGTAGTAACGCCGCAGCGAAAATGCCGAAAAGTCCGCGCACGCCTGTGCTACGAAATAAATTATTGTTTACCATTGCCAATTCTCCTCAGGTTGAGCTTCCCATTCTTTACCGGTGGTTAGAGCCGGTCTGTCCAGTCGTAAATATTGTGCATGCAACATTAGACGTTTGTGTATCTTACCACCGTAGCGTGTGTCACCAAGAATGGGGCATCCTAATGACGAAAGGTGGACACGCAATTGGTGAGTTCTGCCGGTATGTGGAATCATCTCCAGCAGTGCCCGGTTGCCACGCCTCTCGATAACCCTTGCTTCGCTCTCACAAGGGCGACCTGAGTCAGAGATGTAATAACAACCTTTGCTATCCCGCGTTTTGTCGATTGCGAGGGTAATCCTTTTTTCATTCCATTCAGGCGCTGGCTCGGTTACTGCAAGGTAACGTTTGAAGGCGGCCTGTTTCCAATGTGCCTGAATATGATTGAGTACTCGAGCATCCGAGGAGAAGAGCATCAGGCCGGAGGTACCCCGGTCAAGGCGGTGAACGGGCCTTAAGCTTTCGGCCTGTTGTGGCAGTAGCTTTAGATGGCGGGCAAGCTCATCGGGCAGGGTGCCGCGGCTACGGTGCAGCGCCTCCTGTGAGTATTGACCGCACCGTTTGTTGATCAGGTAGAGCGGTGGCTGCTGCCAGATAAGCTGACCGGGATCAAAGGGGGTGAGCCTCTCATTCTCAAGCAAAACCAGACGCACATTGTCACCGGTTTTCAGGATTCGCCCGGCAGTTCGGCAACGTTTGCGATTGAGATAGACTCCCCCCTCATCGATGGCTTTGCGTGCCCTGCGTCGAGAGATTGAGAAGCATGAAGCCAGAGCCTGATCCAGACGCATACCATTATGTTCGCCAGTTATGGTGCTGCGCAGATCTTTGTAGTCAGATGGTGTCGGAACGCTCAACTGTGAATCTTTAGTGCTTGCAGCACATCCTTATGGTTGTGGCAGATTTGAATGGATTCAAAAGCGCTGTCGGCTGAGAGAATCAGGTGTTCGGAAAGCGTTTCGATGATCGGCTCCCACATCTCTCCGTAGAGCAGCAGGGGACGCGGTTCAAGTACACGGATGGCAAGCAGGTCCCAGGTCATGGCTACTTCAGCCAGCGTACCGAGTCCGCCCGGCAGCACCAGCCACGCCTGCGCTTCCTCAATCAGGGTTCCCATGCGACTGAAAAAATCCCGTGAGCGAATCTCTTCACTCAGCGTGTTGTTCGGAGGAGTGGGGAAACGCTCCAATGTAATGCCGCGAATATGGCCACCACCGGCATAAATACCCTCGGAAAAGGCTGCCATCATGCCTTGATGACCTCCGGTCATGCCGTCCCATCCCGCTTCGGCAATAGACTTGGAAAGGGTGAATACATCACCATATTCAGGCTTTTCAGGACCAAGCCTCGATGAGCCAAATGCAGTCAGACGCGGGCGCTGGATATTATTCATATTATTCAATTACGACGACTGCCTGACGGTAGCCGTTTTTTTGCAGCGTTATCATCGTTTCTTCGATCTGTTGCATATTCATGAAGGGGCCGATGCGGACTCGGTAGAGCTTCTGGTCTGCCACCTGCTTGGGGTGCAGTGAGACAGATGGATATTTTGCCAATAGCGATTGACGCATGCGATTGGCATTGACCTCAGATCCAAAAGCGCCAAGCTGGACGAAGATGCCTGCAGCAACTTTTTCGGTTTTGATGGCCGGAGTATGCGTGGATGGCTTGGCCGAAGGGGTGGTTGCAGCTTCAATAGTTGCAAGTGCAGGCGTTACGGAGGCTACCGCTTCCGTTGCTGCAGGTGCGATTTTCGCCTCTATCACAGGTTTCTGATCCAGTGTCTGCACGCGTACCCTTGCCGTACCCTGATTCATGTAACCCAGCGCATTTGCTGCAGCATAGGAGAGATCAATCAGGCGTTCTTTTACAAACGGGCCGCGATCGTTAACCCGTACGATGACGCTGCGACCGTTGCTCAGGTTAGTAACCCTGACCAGCGTCGGCAGTGGCAGTGTTTTGTGGGCAGCTGAGAGCGTATACATATCATAGCGTTCGCCATTAGCTGTGAGCTTGCCGTGGAAGGCATCCCCATACCATGAGGCCATGCCGGTCTCGTCATAGGACGACACGTTTTTCATGGGCGTGTACCAGCGTCCTGAAATCTTGTAGGGATTGCCGGTTTTGTGCACGCCACCCTTACCATCAGGCAGTTTGGGCTTACTGGCGCTATTGGCGTTGTGCGAGCCAGAAAGGGTTTCGGCTGCTTTTTTCGAACAGCCCGAAAAACCCGCTATCAGCAAAAGCGACAGGACAGTGGTAATTAATCGACGGCGAATGTCTTTCTCTCCAGCATGGCTGCAATTTCGGTAACAGCCATGGCATAATTGTAGGATGAATTATAGCGCATAATGACCCGAAAATTATAATGCACCAGCGCGAACTGCTTACCGTTTTTCGTTTCCATTTCGATGATGCTGACCTTGTCATTGTCCTGCCATGGACGAGGGATCGGATTGAAAACTTTCGGCATGGATTTGCGCAGGTCGCTCAGGCTGACCCAGTGCTCCAGCCTTCCCGTTGCCCATTTGTGCCATTTACTGTTTAGTTTAGTGCCAGCAGGGAGCCAGTAGGCGGATGGACGTTTATATTGCCATTCATGTTTTTGAAAATAATTGGCAACACTGGCAATAATATCCTGCTGCGAATTGAATACATCGCGAACGCCGTCACCATCTTCATCTACAGCATAATCACGAAATGATGTCGGGATAAACTGAATTGTGCCAAAGGCACCGGCATAGGATCCTTTTAGCTCATCCAGCTTGAGCTTGTCCTGGCGGCTGATTTTAATGATTGCCCCCAGCTGTTTGCGGAAAAAGTCTGCACGTCGTGGAAAGCCGGTCGAGAGCGTATAAAGTGAATCCAGAATAGGTTTATTGCCATGCAATTGACCGAACTTGGTCTCAATGCCGAGGATGGCGGCGACGATAGCCGAATCTACCCGGTATTTTTTCTCTATCGCGGAGAAGTTACCCTGATTCTCTTTAAGATAGGCGTCCCCTTTCTCCAGCATGCTCTGTTTTATGAAAAGAGGACGGTATTTAACGTAGGGTGCTGCTTCCCATTGTCCGTTCATCTGTTTGATAACCTTGGGGAGGAAAGTGGCTTTGTTCAGAATGGCGCGAATTTCAGTAGCGGCAATGCCGGTTTCTGTGGTCAGTTTGATGACCAGCTCTTCCCGGCTAACATATTGTGTACCGTCTGGTTCATTGTTCGCTGCATTCACTGGTATAGGAAGCAGGAGAACCATGCTACAAAAAAGCAGGGCAGAGCAGGCTAGGCGCTGAAACAGCATTTTCAGTGGTTCTGGAGCAGGCAAGAGGAGATTCATGCCTGAATGTTAGCGGTGAATGATGGCTACAGGTAGCGCTAATCCAACCAAGCGATCACTCCTGGAAAGGGCCGGAACCGCAGGTGAAGTTGCTCGTAGTGTGAAGGCTTAAAGCAGATTGTTGGTTTGGTTGCGTTACTCTGGCTTTATCGAGTTCTTACACCCTGTTTAGGTTCAGAAGACGAATTCGCGTTTCTCCGGAACACCTTCCATGTCCTGTAGCAGGGTTTCAAACATGGTGGTTTCCTGCCATGCATTGCCCACTTTGCGGCGCTGCACCAGTGATACAACAGGATTGCTTCCGATAAAGGCCATCATCTGTCCGTTGTCTGCCAGTAGTGCTTCAATGTGTGCAGGGACTTCCTTAACTGAAGCTGTCAGTACGATGGTATCAAACGGCTGTTGCATTTCAGCAAGAGAGGCCATTGCATCAGCATCCATCGCGTTTACCTGAAGTATATTAGTGTTGTTGACGCCATGATTGCTGATGTTTTCACGGGAGAGATCAGCAAGTTCTGCGTGAACCTCGCAGCCAACAACCTCGGCTGCCTGCATAGCCAGCATTGTGGTCAGAAAGCCGGTGCCTGTTCCGATTTCGAGTACGCGCTCGCTACCCTCAAGCATCAGGGTCTGCAGAATCATTGCCTCCTGCAGTGGTGTAAGCATCTCCTGATGGCAGGGCAGGGGAACGTGACCTTCCATATAGGCAAGGCTGCGCACATGATCGGGCACGAAGTTTTCGCGCGGCATGGACTCAATAAGATCAAGCGTTGTCGGATCCAGCACCTTGCAGCAGCGAATCTGGTATTCGACCATATTGTGTCGTGCGGATTGAAAGTCGATGGTGGTCATAAAAGCTCCCCTCGTAAGCGTTTATCAGAGGACCAGCAATATGCAGTAGAGAGGTGAAAATGGCAAGGTTGTTTTGCCTGTTTATCGTCCTTTGATGGTGAAACGGTAGTCACGTAGAATCTTGTTGCCACTACTGAGAGCGCCGGTTTTAGCGATTACTTTTCCATCTACTTTAATCTGTAGTGCCAGAGCATTGCCACAGGTGATCCATAGCGATTCCGATGCAACAATCACATTGGCGTGATGCCCATCTTTTAGCAGCGCTTCTTTATGCAGCTTTCCTTTATTCAACCCGCTCTCATCAGCTGCGTAGACCTGCAGCCATACATCGCCGCCTACGGCTTCAAAACGATAGTGGTGCGTCTTAGGTGCGGAGGCAGGCTGTTTTTTGCTCTTAGGTGCACGTTCAGGAGATCCTT
>Ga0316187_10002574_pt1 | contig 15775 bp, 11 predicted proteins | sample CroRivburrow1_MG_FD_204927 | JGI IMG/M metagenome (GOLD analysis project Ga0316187, IMG submission 204927) | Coastal sediment microbial communities from Maine, United States - Cross River worm burrow 1 | ecosystem: Environmental > Aquatic > Marine > Coastal > Sediment | place: USA: Maine... | reverse complement strand
ACTGGGTATCGAGATTCCGTTCCCGCAGCGCGATCTCAATTTCCGCGGACCGCTGCAAATCGACCCTGATGCGACGATGCGGCCCGACGCTGCCGATGGTGGGGAATTGCCTCATTCAGAGCCATAACCTGGCGCGCATCAGGATTGGAATTAAGCTCATTCCAGGGAATAAAAAGGCTCAAGTAAAATAGATAAAAGGGGACGGAGTGATTTAATATTTTTTCACAGCAAGCCGATTAATAGTCAGCGCCTTCACAACAATTGATATATTTTTGCGGGACAGCAATGGGTAAGAAAAAAGCATAGACATACTCCGCAAGTACGCATCTAAGGGTATGCCTTGCCCTGTTGTAAAACTGAATGATTCGATCTGCATTCTTTTCAGGAACGAAACTTTTAGACCCATGCAAATTTTTCTGTCATATAAGCATTAAAATGCCGACGTTCTTCATTTGCCATCCAGCGGTTGATTTCCCACAGGTCGCCGACGGGTTCGCGGCTGTACGGGTGTTCCTGCAGGTAGCCATCAGGACCGAATTCGGGGGTCATCGTTGTCAGCGACCTTTCACACTTTACCTGTTGCTGCCAGATCATTTCCCACCAGGACTGATGTGCTCGCAGTGCATATTGATACTCTGGTGCAGCTGGATGCGGCACCTGGGGTCCCTGCTCATAGCCTACCCGTGCATGGATATGGAGTGCATGGGAGGAGAGTCTTTCAAGGACGTCGAGTTCGCTATCCATCAACCGTTCACAAACTACACACCAATGACTATAGTCACAGGTCAGTTTTATCTGCGGCAACTGCTTTACTATACGATCGGTTACCCAGGGGTTGAAAAACGCACGGCTGCGGTGTGTTTCGAAACTTACAGTAACGCCCGCAGATTCTGCCAGCTCCATGGCAGTGTTGAAAAACGCAATGTTCTTATCTTCCTCCCAGGCATCGCAACCGCCGAGACAGGTGATGAATACTGGATCAAGCCGCATGCTGTTCTCGAGTTTTAGCGCGAAGCTGTCAACATGCTGCTGCAAACTCGCACGGCGATCAGGTACATAGGTGCCGGCAGTTGTAATTTCTGCAATGTAGCCAAGTCCCGAATCACTGAGTTGATTTTTCATCTGCAGGGCATCGGTAACGGTTTCCGGTGCAGGACCTTCAATTCCATCAAACCCTGCCTGGTTCGCCTGGCTTAGTGCCAGCTCCAACGTGCCGGTGTGGCCCCAGAGTGTTTTATATATCTGTAGTTTCAATTTATCTGCCGCTTCTTTTGTTTTGCTGGTTTTTCATTCTACAAATGACAATGCAATTCGGATGCCATCTGTGTATGCGCAGTAGTTTCACCGTGATAATCACAATTTTTTGCTTTAATACTTTTATGCGCGCACCACGCGGGTGCGTGACGCACGATTCCGTGCCTCTATTTTCCTATACTGACTGCGACAGATCGCAGCAAAGCTAAATATATCGGGGCATTTCCTGGTTGGCATGCAATTTGCCTTAGGAGTATTACTATTTGGTTAATTCGTAATATTTATCCTAAGGGGAAACTTAAAATGAAATCACTTTTTACTAAATTACTGGCCACGTTTCTGGCTGGTGCATTTTTTAGTTCTGCTGCTTTTGCCGCAGAACCACTGAAGATTGGTTACAGTGACTGGCCCGGTTGGGCAGCCTGGGAAATCGCCATTGAAAAAGGATGGTTCAAGGAAGAAGGCGTTGACGTTAAGTTCGAATGGTTCGATTACGTTGCTTCGATGGACGCCTTTGCAGCCGGCAAGCTAGACGCTGTTGGCATGACAAATGGTGATGCCCTGGTGACCGGTTCAACCGGCGCCAAGAGTGTCATGATTCTGATGAACGACTATAGCAACGGCAATGACATGGTCATTGGTAAGCCTGGTATCAATTCAATTAAAGATTTGAAAGGTAAGAAGGTCGGTGTTGAGATAGGTTTTGTCAGTCACCTTCTGCTATTGAATGCACTTGAAAAGAATGGAATGACTGAAGCCGATGTTGAACTGGTTAACGCACCGACCAATGAGACACCACAGGTTCTGGCTTCGGGTGAAGTCGATGCGATTGTTGCCTGGCAGCCCAGTTCAGGTCAGGCCCTTGACCTGGTGCCCGGCTCAAAGCCTATCTATACCAGCGCCGATGAACCCGGCCTGATCTATGACCTGTTATGTGTTTCTCCATCCAGCCTTGATGCCCGCCGTGACGACTGGTTGAAAGTCATCAAGGTATGGTACCGCGCTGTAGACTATCTGAATGACCCTGCTACGGCTGATGATGCAGTTAAGATTATGGCATCACGTGTAGGTCTTGATGCGGAGACATACAAGCCTTTTCTCAAGGGAACTAAAATCCTCACCCGTGAAGAAGCAAACAAGTTCATGGTCAAAGGCGATGGATTCAAATCACTCTACGGTTCTACAAAAATTGCTGATGACTTTAACGTTGCCAACAAGGTTTATGAGAAACCACAACCTGTCGATGACTACATTGACCCTTCATTGATGAAGTAATCGTAAATGAAATATCTTCACAGATAAAGCAACTTTAACTCAATCAAGCACTGGAAAAGCAGGGGTTATGAGCACTCAAGCAAAAATGTCATGGTTTGCGGTACGCAAGGAACTAAGGCCTAAACCACGTTTATTTGTCAGCGTAATGAGTTTCATGCTGCCCCTGCTGCTCTGGTGCCTGGTTAGTTATATCCCCTGGTTGTGGCACCCGAAGGTAGAAATTGACGATCCGGGTGCCGTGACCTATTTCAAACAGGGAATGCTTGTTGACAAGGAATTATTTGTAGAGGAAACAGGAAAAATTGAAGCGGCAGGAGAAGGGGCCGTGCCACAGGGCACACCGGCAAACCCGATATACCTGCCGGCTCCGCATGAAGTCGCTGTGTCCTTTTATACTGCTTTTACCACTGAACCAAAACGACGTTCAGAGAAGTGGCTGCATGAAAGCCTGTGGGACAGTATCCAGGTCATTTTCTGGGGATTCTTTCTGTCTTCATTGTTCGGTGTACCGATAGGCATACTGGCCGGCACCTATGATTTTTTCTCTCGGCTATCTGAACCATTTATAGAATTTTTTCGCTATCTGCCTGCTCCTGCGTTTGGCGCACTGGCAGTAGCTATACTGGGCATCCATCATGCACCCAAGATTGCGATTATTTTTATCGGTACTTTTTTTCAGCAAGTACTGATTGTAGCAAACACGGCACGTAAGCTGGATCCATCATTGCTTGAAGCCGCCCAGACACTGGGAGCAAAGAACAAATCGCTGCTGTTCAAGGTCGTTGTTCCGGGCATCCTGCCTGATCTTTATCGCGATATGCGAATCCTGCTTGGCTGGGCGTGGACCTACCTGATTGTTGCAGAACTGATCGGGACCAGTTCAGGCATCACCTGGTTTATTACCCAGCAGGCCCGCTACAAGAATTTCGATAACGTGTTTGCCGCCATTATGATCATCGGCATCATCGGTATTACCACTGATCTTTTTCTGGCCTGGTTGGGACGCCGAATCTTTCCCTGGCAGCGACAGGCTGCTAATGCCTGATGAAAGTACATGTATAGGATGAGTACACTATGAAACACACGCTGGAATTGCCAAGTTATCTCGAGCAGGACGATGCTGTTCGTGACCGCTTTAAGCGTCTCAAGCAACGTCCTGTCACACTTGAGGTGCAAGGCCTGGGCAAGGAATTCGAGACTCCCGGCGGGTCAGTGACTGCACTTAAGGACATTAACTTCCAAACGCACAAGCGAGAATTTGTCTGCGTTATCGGCCCCTCCGGCTGCGGCAAGTCGACGCTGATTCGAATACTTGCCGGGCTTGAAACGCCGAGTTCAGGCAGGATGTTGCTGGATGGAAAAGAAGTTCATGGTCCCGGGCCAGATCGCGGTATGGTCTTTCAGGGCTATACACTTTTCCCCTGGCTGACGGTGAAAAAGAATGTCATGTTTGGGCTTGAGCAGGCAGGTCATAGCAAGCAGGTCGCAGAAGAAGATGCCCGCCAGTGGATCGACCTGGTTGGACTTACCAGTTTTGTCGACAGCTATCCGCACCAGCTGTCCGGTGGTATGAAACAGCGTGTAGCGATAGCAAGGGCACTGGCCAACCAGCCGCGCATTCTGTTGATGGATGAACCGTTTGGTGCCCTCGACGCGCAGACGCGTGCAAAGATGCAGTCCTACCTGATGGATATCTGGCAGAACATCGATATCACTATCCTGTTTATTACTCATGACCTCGACGAAGCGATCTATCTCGCTGACCGAATACTGGTGCTGAAAGCACACCCCGGCGAAGTGCAGGAACTCATTGAAGTTCCCGTGCCGCAGCCTCGCTCTCCTGATCAGTTGCTTAGTCCCGAATTTCTAGCTACCAAGAAAAGACTGGAGGAATTGATTCATCCGCCAGCAGAAGAAGACGAGATGAACAGTGATCACCTCAACATGGTGCGAATGGTGCCCGTCAATGATGATGTGCAGAGTGTGTTCTGATGCTCAACGACTGGTACCAGATGACATGGGAAGAAATTGGACGATTGCCTGCACAGGGTATGGATACAGCGTTGCTTCCTGTTGGTGCCACTGAACAGCACGGTCCGCACATGGGATGTGGTATGGATGCGGAGATTGCTCGCCACCTGTGTCATTCCGTTGCAGAGGAAACCGATGCAGCACTATTACCGGTATTGCCTTACGGCTGCTCTATTGGCCATTCACAACGCTGGCCGGGGACCCTGGCACTGCAGCCGAAAACCATGATCGATATCGTTAAAGATATTGGTGACTGGGTCTTTGCCTCGGGCTTTAAACGTTTTTTTATTATCAATACCCATGTCACCAATTCTGCACCTCTGCGCTGCGCACTTGAGATGCTGCGTGCCGAGCATGACGGCTTTATGGTTGCCGTGATCAACTCCGCCTCAATCAGTGAACGTGTGCGTGAACGACACTTCCACGATGCAGAGGACTGGCATGCCAATGAAGCCGAGACATCGCTGATGATGGCCTTGAGTCCGGGTATGGTACGTGAGGAACGCATTGCTGACAGTGATGATCCTGACCGCACGGAAGACTGTGTGTTTTCACATCCGGTTAATCGCACCAGCCGCAATGGCGTAACAGGAAAACCCAGCCTGGCAAGTAAGGCAAAGGGCCAGCAGCTGTTTGGGTGGATGGTAGAAGACCTGAGCGCCCTGGTTCGTAAGGGTATGCAGGAACAGTCGCCATTACCTCATTCATATAGTGAAAAAGTAAGTTTTGCATAACGGTATAGATTATTGAAAAGTAACGAAGAAATCAGGCAGATACAGTCAGAACTAAAGTCTAAAGGTGTCAAATACTGCCTTGGTGCCTACGTCGATATTCACGGTATTCCAAAAGGCAAGGTTGTACCGATTGATCATCTTGGGCATATGGCTCATGGTTCCGAGCTTTATACCGGCTATGCCCTTGATGGCCTGGGCCAGCAGCCAAATGACGATGAAATTGCATCAGTGCCGGACCTCGATCACATCATCCAGCTTCCCTGGCAGCCTGAAGTCGCATGGATGCCGGCAGATAACACCTTTCATGGTGAACCCTATAGACTAAACACCCGTGTTGCACTGAAGTCAATGCAGGAAAAGGCGGCAGAAATGGGTTTTGGTTTCAATCTTGGCATCGAGGCTGAGCTTTTCGTGTTGAAGCAAAACGAAGATGGTTCTATGTCGGTACCCAATCCTGATGATAGGCTGACCAAGCCCTGTTATGACGCCCGTGGGTTTCTAGATCAGTTCAGCTGGCTCGATAAAATGGCTACCACCATTAATGACCTGGGATGGGACCTGTACTCCTTTGATCACGAAGATGCTAACGGCCAGTATGAATTTGATTTTATGTATGCCGATGCCCTGACCAGTTGTGACCGCTATACCTTCCTGCGGCTGATGGCAAAGGAATATGCCAAGGAGGAAGGCCTGGTGGCGACTTTCATGCCCAAGCCTTTTGCAGATAAAACAGGCAACGGTGCCCACTTTAATATGTCTCTATATGACCTTGACACCGGTGAGAATCTTTTCGCCTGCGATCCGAAAGATGATCCTAAGGGCCTCGGCCTGACAGAGCTTGGTTACCAGTTTATCGGCGGTGTACTGAAGCATGGCAAGGCCCTGTGTGCTGCTTTTGCACCAACGGTAAACAGTTACAAACGCCTGGTGCGGCAGGGAGATATGCCTTATTTCACCTGGGCGCCGGTATTTAATTCATTCGGCTCTAATAATCGTACTAATTCAATTCGTGTGCCGATGGCCGGCGGCCGCTTCGAGTCACGAAATGCCGATGGAGCTGTTAATCCCTACCTTGCTGCAACGCTTGCACTGGCGGCAGGATTGGAAGGAATAAAAGAAGCTATTGATCCCGGTAGTCCGCAGGAAGACAATCTGTATGAATTATCTGAAGAAGAAAGGGCTGATCGTGGTATCGAGTTTCTTCCCAAGAACCTCCTCGAAGCAGTAGATGCCTTTGCGGATGATCCTTTTGTCACCGAGGCGCTGGGCGAGGAACTTCGTGATGAATTTATTAAATATAAGCGAGAGGAATGGAATGCCTATCACCAGGCGATATCGGCCTGGGAGATCGAACGTTACAGCCATCTGTTCTAGTGATGTTTTGCATAAACACAATTTTAAATAATATTTTATAATGGCGAGAGTCTAATGAGTCGAAAACCGAAGAATCCCAGAGAAGTACTCTACGAAGATACCATTCCCGGTGGTGCTCACTGGTCGATGCTAATGCGACAAGGCATGATTTTGCGCCTGGTGGACAGGGAGGGCGGTGCCAATGCAGGCATGTTGTTCTTCAATCCTACTGATCACCTGGAGCGCTATAACGCCCCCGATACCCTGAAATGCCAGCACACCTTCAAACTAGGTAAAGGTCATTGCCTGTATTCCGATATGGGACGAATTTTCTGCTCAATCACCGATGACAGTGTCGGTTGGCATGATACGGTTGGTGGCAATAGCAATAGCCAGGGCGTAAGAAAAAAATGGGGTGAACACAATTACCAGGACTTTCACAATGACTGGTATCTGAATGGGCACGACAGCTTCCTTGTCGAAATGGCCAAGTACGGAATGAACCAGCGTGATATGGCCGCCAATCTGAATCTTTTCAGTAAAGTGGAGGTCGATGATGTCGGCAACATGCACTTCGTTGAAGATAACAGCAAGGCAGGCGACTATATCGAACTGCGATTCGAGATGGATACCCTGGTGGTATTTCATACCTGCCCGCACCCTATGAACCCCGCCGCTGAATATCCGAAAAAGCCGGTGACCTACCAGTTGATGGAGGCAGCCAGGCCATCAAAAGATGATCTATGCAGAAATTCACGTGAAGAAAATCAGCGCGGATTTAAAAATACTGAACTATATAACCTGGGGTGTCACTGCCGATGATACAGGAAAGCACACTCGATCCAGGCCAGGCGAGTTTCCGGAAAACTGTACTGGCAGGCGATTACTTTATTCATGTTGTTAAACGCGGACAGACGTTTAGAATTCTCGACCTCGAAGGCAACCAGGCAGCTGACACACTTTTTTACAATGCCGACGATCCTGCTGAGCGTTACAGCGCCATTGACACGATAAGAGAGCAGGGCAATATTTACCTGACCGCCGGATCGAAATTACTCTCTACACAATGTAATGAAATGCTGGAAATTGTTGCCGACACCTGCGGCCGTCACGACACCCTGGGAGGTGCCTGCGCAACAGAAAGCAATACTGTACGCTATGCGCTGGAGAAAAAGTGCATGCATGCCTGTAGAGACAGCTGGATGCTTGCCGTTGCTGAACACGAAGAGTTCGGCATAGGAAAACGCGATATCACACATAACATCAATTTCTTCATGAATGTGCCGGTGACAGCAGACGGACAGCTGACTTTTGAGGACGGTATTTCTGATGCGGGAAAATACGTGGAGATGCAGGCATTAATGGATGTCATTGTGCTGATATCAAATTGTCCCCAGCTGAATAACCCGTGTAATGCCTATAACCCGACACCTATCGAAGTTCTGGTCTGGGATTAGTTGTCTATCACCGGGACGACCCGGTCGAACATTGTATAACCGCGGGACGGCCTGCACTGAACAATGAATCGCCTATGTTTACTAAAGTTCTTATTGCCAATCGTGGTGCTATTGCTACCCGAATAATCCGTACGTTAAAACAGATGGGTTGTCAGTCTGTTAGTGTTTACAACGAAGCAGATGTTGACTCTCTGCATGTGCAGCATGCCGATGAAAGTTATTCACTCGGTCAAGGTCGTGCAGCAGAAACCTACCTCGACCAGGATAAACTCTTCGACATCATTAAAAAGAGTGGTGCTGAGGCCGTCCATCCCGGATACGGTTTTTTAAGTGAGAACCCCGATTTCGTCAAACGTTGTGAAGACAACGGTATCGCATTTATTGGTCCGACCACCGGGCAGATGCAATCGTTTGGATTAAAGCATACCGCGCGCCAGCTCGCGGAAGAAAATGCCATACCATTACTGCCGGGTACGGGGTTGCTCGATAGTATTAACGAAGCTGTTGCACAGGCCAGTGATATTGGTTACCCGATAATGCTGAAAAGTACAGCTGGTGGTGGCGGCATTGGTATGCAGCTTTGCTGGAATCAGCAGGAGCTTGAGAAAGCCTTTGATTCAGTACGGCGTTTAAGTGAGAACAATTTCTCTAATAGTGGTGTGTTCATTGAAAAGTATATTGAGTATGCACGGCATATAGAAGTACAGGTGTTTGGTGATGGTCATGGCAAGGCTATAGCTATCGGTGAACGTGACTGTTCTACACAGCGGCGAAATCAAAAAGTACTTGAAGAAACACCGGCACCGAATATTCCTTCTGATGTAAGAACGGCTTTACATCAAACAGCAGAACAGCTTGCTAAAGCGGTTAACTATCGCAATGCCGGTACAGTAGAGTTTGTTTATGATCAGAATACTGACCAGTTTTACTTCCTTGAAGTAAATACGCGCCTGCAGGTCGAGCATGGTGTAACCGAACAGGTCTACAATATTGACCTGGTCGAGTGGATGACCAGGCTCGCTGCAAATGAACTGGATGACCTTGAGCTGCTCGCAGCAGGCCTGCAGGAAAAAGGGCATGCGATAGAAGCCCGTATTTATGCAGAAAATCCAAATAAAGACTTTCAGCCCAGCGCAGGTTTGTTAAGTGATGTTGGTTTTCCTGTTGCTGACCATCTTCGTGTCGACCACTGGCTGGAAACTGGAATAGAAGTATCTCCATTGTTTGATCCAATGCTGGCTAAAGTTATTGTTACATCCGACAACAGGGATAGCGCCATCGAGAAACTGGATAGCGCGCTGGCTGAAACAACCCTGTATGGCATTGAAACCAATATTGATTACGTACGTGAAATTTTAAACACCGAGATTTTTAAAAAAGGTGAAATATTTACACGTTATCTGAATAGTTTTACTGCTCATCCATATTCTATTGACGTTATCAGTTCAGGAACCATGACGACTATACAGGATTATCCCGGTCGTACTGGTTACTGGGACATAGGTGTGCCGCCTTCCGGCCCATTTGATCAGTATTCGTTTAATCTTGGTAATCGCTTACTGGGGAATCGAGCAAATGCTGCAGGACTCGAAATAACACTGAACGGCCCAAGCTTACATTTTAATAATGACACCCAGATCGCATTAAGCGGTGCTGAGATGGATGTTCACCTGGATGACACAGCAATAGAATTCTGGCGGGTCATTGATGTAAAAGCGGGTCAAACCTTGAACATTGGTAAAGCGGTTGCTGCCGGGGCAAGGGCCTACCTGTCTATCAAAGAAGGAATTCAGTGTCCTCAATACCTGGGCTCAAGGTCAACCTTCACGCTGGGGCAGTTTGGCGGCCATGCAGGCCGCGCAATACGCGCAGGCGACGTGTTGCATTTTAACCCTGTAAAAGAGAAATCAGACGAAAACACTTTACCGGCTAACTTGATTCCCGCTATCGATCACACATGGCAGCTGCGGGTAATCTACGGGCCACACGGCGCCCCTGATTTTTTCACTGGTAAAGATATAGATATGTTTTTCGCCGCCGACTGGGAAGTTCATTACAACTCCAGTCGTACCGGTGTCCGGCTGGTTGGTCCTAAGCCGGAGTGGGCAAGAAGTGATGGAGGTGAGGCAGGCATGCACCCTTCTAACATTCATGATAATGCCTATGCGATAGGAGCAGTAGATTTTACTGGTGATATGCCCGTGATTTTAGGACCTGATGGTCCTTCGCTAGGTGGATTTGTCTGCCCAGCTACCGTCATTACAGCAGACTTATGGAAACTCGGTCAGCTGAAGGCCGGCGATAAAATTAAATTTATCCCGGTAGCTATTGATGATGCTGTTGCTGTAGAAAAGGCTCAACTTATCTCGATAAAGACACTGGAAAACAGCCAGAGAGAGGTCCCGCCGGCGGCCATTACAACACCAATTTATAAATCAACTGAAAAACAGCTGCATGGTGTAGAGGTTGTCTACCGTCCAGCCGGGGATAAATATTTACTGGTAGAGTTCGGTGAGCTGAAACTGGATATAGAACTGCGTTTTCGTGTACATGCTTTAATGCTCCGGCTGCAGGAAAACCAGCATGATGGTGTGCTGGAGTTAACTCCGGGCATTCGATCCTTACAGGTGCATTACGACAGCCACGTTGTTTCACTGGATGAGCTGGTGATAATTCTTGATAAGGCGATTGCTTCACTAAAAAATATTAAAGATCTCGAGGTGCCTGCGCGCGTTGTTCATATCCCGTTGAGCTGGGATGACGAGGCCTGTCGCCTGGCTATCGATAAATACATGCAGTCGGTGCGAAAGGATGCTCCCTGGTGTCCAAGTAATATTGAATTTATTCGTCGGATAAACGGGCTTGATGATATTCAGCAGGTTAAAGATATCGTCTTCGATGCCAGTTACCTGGTAATGGGATTGGGCGATGTTTACCTTGGTGCACCGGTGGCGACACCAATGGACCCGCGTCACCGCCTGGTGACAACGAAGTACAACCCTGCCAGAACCTGGACTGCTGAAAACTCTGTTGGCATAGGTGGGTCGTATTTATGTGTTTATGGTATGGAAGGGCCGGGTGGTTACCAGTTTGTTGGTCGCACACTGCAGATGTGGAACCGTTATAACAAAACAAAGGAATTTACCCAGCCCTGGCTATTGCGGTTCTTTGATCAAATCAAGTTCTATGAGGTTAGTGCTGAAGACCTTATGCAGATACGTCATGACTTTCCCAAGGGCCGGTACAGTATCAAAATCGAAGAAACTCGATTTAACCTGGCGGAATACCTTGGCTTTCTCGAGGACAGGAATAGCGAAATTCAGCAGTTTACTGACAGGCGAAAAAACGCTTTCGATGATGAACTGCGGCGATGGATAGATTCCGGTCAAATTAATTTTGATTCAGCACAGGATCTTGCCAGTGATATTGGTGAGGAAGAAGCGCTGCCAGCAAATTGTGTGGCCATAGAGAGCCCGGTAGCCGGCAGCGTATGGAAAATGCTGGTTAAGCAGGGTGATGTGATTGATGAAGGTCAGCCGATGGTGATTCTTGAATCAATGAAAATGGAAATAGAGATTGTCGCGCCGCATGCCGGGACGGTATATGCCGTGAATCGCAGCGAAGGTAGCCAGATTAATGCTGGTCAGCCTATATTGATTTTGCAGGAGGACTAGTAATGAATTTAACTATCAGTCATTTACATGATGCATATAAAAATCAAACGCTGACACCAGAACAGCTGGTGGATAGTATTTCACAGCGCTGCGAGCAGTTTAAAGATCATAATATATGGATTCATAAACTAAGCCGGGAAGAACTGCAGCCCTACCTGGATAATCTTAAAAGCGAAAGTGTTGATGATCTGCCATTGTATGGTATTCCATTTGCTATCAAGGACAATATCGACCTGGCTGGGATCGAAACGACAGCAGCCTGTCCAGCATTTTCCCATACACCCGAGCATTCCGCCTTCGTGGTTCAGCAATTAATCAATGCAGGGGCAATTCCTATCGGTAAAACCAATCTCGATCAGTTTGCCACCGGGTTGGTTGGAACACGTTCACCCGAACCCTGGGGCCCATGCAAAAATTCGTTTAACAAAGAGTATATATCCGGCGGTTCGAGTTCAGGATCATCGGTATCGGTGGCCCTGGGGCTGGTCAGCTTTTCACTCGGCACTGATACCGCGGGTTCTGGCCGTATACCCGCATCGTTTAACAATCTAATCGGGTTAAAACCATCGAAAGGATTATTAAGTATGTCGGGCGTATTGCCGGCATGCCGCAGCCTTGACTGCGTTAGTATCTTTGCGCTGACAGCCGATGATGCCAATGCAGTTTTTGAACAGGCAGCGGTATATGATGCCGATGATCAGTACGCCAGGATTAATCCTTTTGAGAATAATCATCGACACTATGGAGTGCCTGAAGGGGCATTTACTTTTGCCGTTCCACAAGATGACCAGCTGGAGTTTTTTGGCAATGACTCAGCACAGAAGATATTCGAAGACAGTGTGCGTGGGATGCAGGCACTCGGTGGTGTAAAGCAGACACTGGATTTCACACCGTTCCTTGAAGCTGCAATATTGCTCTACGAGGGCCCGTGGGTAACTGAGCGTTATGTTGCTATTGAAAAGCTTATTACCGAACAACCAGACGAACTGTTACCAGTGATCAAAACCATAATAGGCAGCGGAGAAAAGAAAACGGCTGCTGATGCATTCAAGGCTGAATATAAAATGCAGGTGTATCGCCAACAGGCAAAGCTGGCACTGGCTGATATTGATTTTCTGATGACACCGACGGCAGGCACTATCTATACCATCGATGAAGTCAATGCCGACCCGATAAAGTTAAACAGTAATCTTGGTTACTACACAAATTTCATGAACCTGCTTGATTGTACTGCTGTCGCCGTACCAGCGGGTTTTCTGGATAACGGTCTGCCCTGGGGTGTAAGTCTTGTTGGCACTGCTATGCAGGACCGCAAGTTATTATCCTATGCCAATAGATGGCAGCAGAGCAATAAATTAAATCCTGGTAATCTTGATTTTTCTCTTCCTGATACCAGTGCAGGCAATATCGTTTATTCAGATTCTGTTGAGCTTATTGTCTGCGGTGCCCACCTCGAAGGTCTCGCGCTGAACTGGCAGTTGACCGAGCGTGGTGCAAAACTGCAGGAAAAAACGGTATCAGCTGAATCCTACAGAATGTATGTTATCGAAGGGGCTATCGAACGGCCGGGGCTAGTGCGTGATTATAATAACGGTAAACCGATGAAGATTGAAATCTGGCAAATACCGAGACAGGAGTTTGGTTCGTTTGTCGCCGGTATTCCTGCCCCATTGGGTATTGGTAAAGTTGAAACAGGTGATGGTAGATGGCTGCCGGGTTTTATCTGTGAAGGCTATGCAGTAGAGGGTGCAAGAGAGATTAGTGATCTGGGTGGCTGGCGTCAGTACCTGAGCAAGCAATAGTCCAGTAAGTGCTTGCGCTTAAACTATTATTCTTCATAGCTAAAAAATCTATATAGATTAACCATTACTGAAGCTTATCGATTTTCTTCATAGAAACGACATGCAGATGCACCTTGTCGTCGAGATCATTGAAACCCTCAAAGATTTTTTTTGCTTGTTTGCTGATCAGATCGACATCTTTGGCACCGAGCACCAGGCGGAAGCGATTGAGATGCCTCGAATCCCTCTCTTTACGTCCTTCAGAAACCAGAGAGGGTATTGATGAAGACAAGTCTCTAACTGATTCGGTATCTATAAGATAAATTAGCAGCCTTTCTCCTATGCATAGCTTCTTACAGTTGTCGATGCCGCTAATTGCAATGCCGCTGTCAAATTCCTGCTGATCAAAGACAGCATCAGGGCAAGTACATCCCAGTGTGTTTTTTACAAAACGCTTGATCTGATTCGGATTAGTTGGAGATGGCATGTCTTATCTCCATGTCGAAGAATTTTGCCTAGCCATGATGCATTGTTCTGTAATATAAATGAAGTCTGTGTGCCATCATTCTGGAAGGCCGGCCTTCCTCAGGTCATCCAGGAATCTTTCTTTCATTGCTCTATCCAGCATAGGGTAGGATTGCTCCGTATGCGTCAAAGTCTCTGCCGGGTTCAGCATCTGTATTTGTTCTACTTCCCATTCTGCATCATCCTGGCGGCCGGCGCGCACATAAGCAACAGCGAGGCTAAGTCTGACCGGCAGGGCGCTTTCGTTTCGTTCCCTGGCTTTTTCCAGTGCCTCAATCGCTTCTTCATAACGGCCCGTGTCAGAATATGCGCGTCCGAGGTTATACAGGTAGTCCCAGGTGTAATAAGGATTGAGTCTCATACCTTTTTTAACGTATTCAATCGCTTGTTGCGGATGACCGGTACTGTTATTAATCAATGCAAGCAAGCCATAGCCATCCGCGTAGCTTGGCGCGACTTCTATTGCCTTTAGTGCGGCCTTTTTAGCCTTCTCATATTCCTGCCGCATGAGATAGACATAACTCAGTGCCCAGTGTGTTTGCGGGACGGTGTTGTCCATGGCAACACCGGTTCTGGCCATCACGAGTGCATGATCAAGTGTCTCAAGAGGGGCATCAGTCCAGCCGCGTCGGTATGCAAATGCCAACGAGTATGCCAGTGCTCCGTATGCACGACCATAGTCTGGATCTGATTCGATCGCCTTACGATAGGACTTAATGGCTTCCTCACCGCTTTCCTTCGTTTGTTTTCTCGACAACCTCTGGCCTGTCTGGAAGTGATCGTATGCAATTAAGTTATTGGTTGTGTTATGCGCCAGGCGCTGTTTTTCCTGGCTAGTCAAGTCAAGCTTAAAAAACGAAACAATATTGCTGGTGAGCTCACGCTGAATGGCGAACACCTGTGTAACTTGTCTCTCGTAACTTTCACCCCATTTATTAAACCCTGTTGCTGTATCTATAAGCTGCACATTGACTCGAATAAGCTCACCATACTGTCGTATGCTACCCTGGAGTATGTAATCAACATTCAACTCTTCACCAATTTTCTGTGGCAGTTCTTGTGTGCCCTTATAGGTATTAGAGGCACTGCTGGCGATCACCAGGAGATTTGATAAGTTAGACAGGTCTGTGGTGATGTCTTCTGTTATACCATCAGCCAGGTAATCCTGTTTAGGATCGTTACTAAGGTTTTCAAACGGAAGGACTGCGATTGAATTTGCTACTGTATCTGGCTGTTGGTAACTGGTCTCGTCTATGGATGTTGGGAAGGCATACCAGAACATGGCAAGTCCAAGGACTAGAGATATCACCAGGAGAATATGCCAGTGTCGAATTTTTGACTGTGGTAGTTGCTGATTATCAGTTACGTTCTGGGGAATTAAATTTTCGTCTTCCGTGTATTGGACTGCGGCGATAAGCTGGTATCCCCGTTTAGGTATCGTGGCGATAATCCGTGGTTTCCTGGCATCGTCCTGAAATGCCTTTCGCAGTTTTATTACGGTGCTGGTAATCGCATCGTAACTGATCAGGGCGCCATGCCAGACATCCCTTTCAATTTCATCCCGGGTGACTACCTCGCCCTGTCTCGACGCCAGGTAGACAAGAACCTCCATCACTTTCGGTTCCAGGTGGACAATGACGTCCTCTTTTTTAATCAATCCTTCCGCCGGTGATACTCGCCAGTCATGAATT
>Ga0316187_10002573_pt1 | contig 15781 bp, 22 predicted proteins | sample CroRivburrow1_MG_FD_204927 | JGI IMG/M metagenome (GOLD analysis project Ga0316187, IMG submission 204927) | Coastal sediment microbial communities from Maine, United States - Cross River worm burrow 1 | ecosystem: Environmental > Aquatic > Marine > Coastal > Sediment | place: USA: Maine... | reverse complement strand
CTCAAGCTCCTGGCAGATCAGCCCGTAGCAAATACTATTGAGGCCGGCGCAATCGTAGCCATCAATCGAGCTACCGAAAAGACCAAGTTCTGCGACCTGGGGAATAAGCTCGCGTGGAAACGTGTGCTGCTCAAATGCCTCACGCATGAGCGGTATGACCTGATCGTCGACAAATCTCGCGACAGAATCTTGCACCATGCGCTCTTCATCGGCGAGCTCAGCGCGAACATTAAACAAATCGAGTGGATCGAGTTTCGTTTTCAAAGGGGAATTCCAATACGGCGATAGAGAACAGACAATATCCAGGCCGGGCCAATCATCATGAGTTGCAGATCTTGTACGACAGGTCCCAGGCCACGTTCATTACGATGCCCAAGCCAAAGGCCAATGATACCGACGAGTAACAATCCGAGCGATATATTTAGTGCCGAATATTCGGACTGAGCAAGTGCAAACTGTACCCCTGCGATACCGAGAATGAACGGTAACATGCCGATCGCAAGCGACACTGAAATAATAAAATAGTAGACAGCTGTAGCCATAAGAAATGCGGTGCCCCAGTTAAGCAGGGGTGATATTTCGAAAAACTCATCCGGAATTGGCAGCGTCCACAACAGACCGACTGTGCCGAGCACGACCAACGGTACAGCGGCCCAGAAGATTACAGGGTATGTTAGGTCGCTGTGAGTCGCTTCGTAGCGCGCAAGCCAGTTGTCTGCCTCAGTCATCGTCATTCTCAGCCGGGGGCAGGTCATTCTACATAAGCGTTGCTATTAAGTGTCTGTTCAGGTGCATTGATGCCAAATGGGCATGCAAACTAGGAGTAACGACGATGAATATCAATTTATTACGAGTTGCAGTACTGGGCGCGGTGGTGCTGGTCGGCGGGTGTGAGACGTTGGATCCCTATACCGGTGAGGAACAAACGAGTAAAGCGACGCGCGGTGCGCTCATTGGTGCTGCAGCGGGTGCGGTCGTTGGCCTGGTGTCGGGTGACGATGCCCTGGAACGCCGTCAGCGTGCGTTGCTTGGCGCTGGAGTCGGCGCATTGGCCGGCGGCGCGATTGGCAATTACCAGGACCGCCAGGAGGCTGAACTACGTGCACAGCTGGCAGGAACAGGCGTCAGCGTAACTCGCATCGGTGACAACATTACGCTGAACATGCCGGGCAATGTAACGTTCGCGACCGACAGCGCGGATCTCAGTTCCGCTTTCTTTGAGGTGCTCAATTCTGTGGGCAAAGTGTTGAAGGAATTCGATCAAACAGTTGTCGAAGTCGCGGGCCATACCGATAGCACCGGGTCGGAAGCCTACAACCAGGCTTTGTCGGATCGTCGAGCTTCGTCGGTCGCACAGTATTTCGCGGCCAAAAATATATCGATGCAGCGTTTGATTTCCGTTGGCATGGGAGAATCACGCCCGGTTGCCGATAATGGTACTGCAGAAGGCCGACAAGCCAATCGCCGCGTCGAAATTACGGTGGTACCGCTGACCGCCGGGTAGACGGGTATTCAGGCAATTTATAACAAGGGCGATACCGGACGCTGGGTCGAGAGCAGAGGCTTTGTGAAGCGACTGATCAGCGATGACCATGAAGGCTCACGGCATCAGCGATTTATTTTGCAGGTTCCGAGCCAACAGTCATTGCTGATCGCCCACAACATCGATCTCGCAGACCGCGTGCCAGTCGGAATGGGCGACCGAATTCAATTTCGCGGCATGTATGAGTGGAACGATCTGGGCGGGCTGGTGCATTGGACGCACCACGACCCGCAGGGAGTGGAAGACGGTGGCTGGATTCGTTATCGACGTAAGATTTACGCTTAGACCGCCATTGCTGTGCGCAACTTCTTAATGGCATTCACTTCGATCTGGCGAATACGCTCTGCCGATACACCATATTCATCTGCGAGTTGATGCAGAGTCTGCTTATTCTCTGCCAGCCAGCGTGTCTCCAGAATATGACGGCTACGCTCATCAAGCGTCGTTATGGCCTCTGCCATTCGAGTAGTCGCGTCTTCATGCCAATCTGAATTTTCGACCAGCGTGGCAGGGTCAGCGCCCGGACTCGGCAAATATGCCGCCGGAGCAAAAGAACGTTCATCATCGGCATCAGGCGTCGGATCGAAGATCGCATCGCGTGCGCTTAGACGACGTTCCATTTCTGTTACTTCTTTTTTCGTAACACCAAGATCCTTGGCGACGGCGTGCGTCTCGGCATCTGATAACCAGGCCAGACTCTTTTTGTTCTTGCGCAGGTTGAAGAACAACTTGCGTTGCGCTTTGGTCGTTGCAACTTTCACGATGCGCCAGTTTTTCAGGACAAACTCGTGAATCTCTGCGCGAATCCAATGTACTGCAAACGATACAAGGCGGACGCCGTACTCGGGATCAAAGCGCTTCACAGCTTTCATGAGGCCAACATTGCCTTCCTGAATCAGGTCGCCCAGCGGCAGCCCATAGCCGGTGTAGCCTTTGGCAATATGCACAACAAAGCGCAAGTGCGCCATAACCAGGTCACGCGCGGCTTCAAGGTCTTCGTCATCACGAAGACGGCGGGCGAGAGACTGCTCGTCTTCCTTGCTCAGAACGGCAATTGAGCCAACGGCCTGGATATACGCATCCAGACTGCCTACCGGTCCGGCCAATATGAGATCGTGATTGCTTGCAGCGACAGTTGCCGACATAAAAAACCTCCAATTCGAGGGCCAATTTTAGCACTCGGGAAGTTAGAGTGCTAACAAAGACCTTAGTTCCGTGATGGATGGAAGAATTTAATTAATGAAAACAAAGGGATAGCATTCGGCAAAAGTGGGGCATTATGTCTAATTGAGCTAGCGCGGCTCAATTCGTCGCATATGCCGCGCAGCGGCGAACCAGGAGCCGACGAGACCCAGAAGTACACCGATCCCCAGCAATGAAAGGCTCTCCGCCAACGTCAGCGACAACACCGTCATGTCGCTTTGATACAAACCGGCAAGGCGAGCGACCGGGTCTTTGAGCAGGAACAGGCCATATTGAACCAGGCCCAGAGCTAACGCGCCGCCGAACAGCCCATACCAGAATCCCGACCAAAGAAATGGCCGCCGCACAAAAGCGTTGCTGGCGCCAATGAGCTTCGTGACCTCAATTTCATCACGCCGATTCTGAATGTCGAGCCGTATGGTGTTGCCAATGATGACAATGATCGCAACCCCGAGAAGTGACGCCCCGATTGCTATGGCCTGCTTCACGATGTCGAGGATGGCGTGAAACCGCTGTACCCATTCTGTATCAACCTGCACGACGTCCGCTTCAGGCAGGTTGGCAAGTTCTTCGTGCAACAGGATCATGGACTGGCTCGTATTCGCGGAGCTGGGCCGCACGACCAGTGTATGCGGCAAAGGATTCTCGGACAGTTGATCGAGTGCCGCACCGAAACCGGACTGCTGCTTGAATTCGATCAGTGCGTCACCAGCCGTTATCAGTTGGACCGACTCGACGTCAGCTCGTTGCTGAATCAACCTGGCCAAACCCTGCGCTTCGCTTTCGTCGAGGCCGCGCTTGAGATACATGGAAAAATCGAGCGCGTTGTCCCACCCAGCGCTGACTGAGCGCGCGTTCTTGATAACAAGATTCAGCGCAGCAGGAATGGCGAGCGTAACGGCGATTACGAGGATGATCATCAAGCTGGCAAACGGCTGACGAAACAAGCGTCCCAGTGAACCGACCGACGTGCTGACGTGGCGAGTGAACCACGTCGATACGGCACCTGATGAGCGCACAGGCGCTACGGCGTCCGAATGGCGCGTTACGGCCATGAGATATCTTCCTCTTCCTCGGCAGCGAGCTTGCCGTCCTCCAACGCAATTCTGGAGCAACCCATGCGATCGATAAGCGCAATGTCGTGGCTCGCGATAAGCAGCGTGACACCAACTTCATTGAAACGCCGAAAAATACGCATGACTTCGAGTGACAAATCGGGATCAAGGTTTCCAGTAGGCTCATCAGCAATGAGCAACTTGGGTCGGGTCACGATAGCGCGCGCAATGCCGACACGTTGTTGCTCCCCCGCAGACAGTGTTTCTGGATTTTGTTTTTCTTTATGCAGAAGGCCGACCTGGTCTAAAGCTGCGCGAACGCGACGGCTTGCTTCGCGATGCCCAACGCCGGCAATCACTAACGGCAATGCGACGTTGTCAGAGACCGGGCGGTCATAAAGCAGCTTGTGATCCTGAAACACCATACCTATCTGGCGCCGGTAGGCCGGTATTTTGCGGCGTTTTACACGGCGCGTATTCTGGCCATCGACAATGACCTGCCCACTGGTCGGACGTTCGATCAGAGCGATCAACCGCAACAGCGTGCTCTTGCCAGCGCCGGAATGTCCGGTAATAAACAGCATCTCGCCTTTGTCGATCGTCAGGCTCAGCCCAGACAGAGCCTCCTGTCCTCCGGGAAAGCGCTTGGTCACATCGTCGAGTTGAATCATCATTATTCGCGCTTAGACAGTAGTGCATCGATAAATTCTGATGCCGAGAAGGGCTGCATGTCGTCCGCCGATTCGCCGATTCCGATGAAGCGCACGGGAACGTGCAGTTGATTCGCAATGGCCAGAAGGATGCCACCCTTGGCACTGCCATCCAACTTTGTGACCGTAATTCCCGTCAGGCCGAGCGCCTCATGAAACTTCTCGGCCTGCACCAGCGCGTTTTGTCCCTGGCTGGCATCGAGTACCAACATGATTTCCTGCGGCGCTGACTCGTCACGCCGGCCGATGACGCGTTTTATCTTGGCAAGTTCATCCATCAGGCCCTGCTGATTCTGCAGGCGGCCAGCCGTGTCGGCGAGGAGCACATCGATGTTGCGTGCTCGCGCCGCTTCCCAAGCGTCAAAAACAACTGCTGCAGGATCAGCACCAGATTGTTGTGCGATGACCGGCACCTCGTTTTTTGCACCCCATGCCTGCAGCTGTTCGACCGCTGCGGCCCGGAACGTATCACCGGCTGCGAGCATTACCGACAGCCCCTGGTCCTTGAACCGTTTTGCAAGCTTGCCAATCGTTGTGGTCTTGCCGGCACCATTCACGCCAACCATCAAGACGACAAACGGATTGTCTTGCTGCGGAATAACGAGCGGCTCTGCGACCGGCTCCAAAATGGCAGTCAGCGACTGGTGCAGCCCGGCACGCAACGCGTCGAGGTCTTGTAGTTCATTGCGGGAAAGCTTGGCCTGTAGCTCACCAATAATCCGCTCGGTGGTATCGATACCCACGTCCGCCAGAACCAATAGGGACTCGAGTTCTTCCAGCACATCGGCGTCGATCTTGCCACCGGGTGCAAGATTCGCCAGATCGTAGGTCAACCAGCTGTTGCCCTTGTTGAGGCGTGCGCGCAATCGTTTGATGAACCCGGTGCGCTCTGCAGGCTTTTCTCTCTTCGAAAACACGTTATCCAAATTCACCTGTTGGCTACGAATCACCTACACTGTCCGGGTGGCAACATCGATCAGAAAATCCCCGCCCGGAAGGTTGCGTATTGTAGCGGGAAAATGGCGCAGTCGTTTGCTGGAAATCGCGACGGCTCCAGGTTTGCGACCGACGTCAGAGCGTATTCGCGAGACCTTGTTTAATTGGTTGGCCCCGTCGATTCATGGCGCCCATTGCCTCGACCTGTTCGCTGGTACCGGTGCCCTGGGCCTTGAGGCCCTGTCTCGCGGTGCGGCTGAAACCGTGTTCGTCGAAAAGTCGGCTGTTGCAGTCAAAACTCTGCGCAATAACATCGCAACGCTAAACGCGACGGCCGCGCTGGTCTATAACACGGACGCGTTTAAGTATCTTAGCGGCACGCGACCCGATAAATTTGATATTGTCTTTCTCGACCCGCCATTCGCTGCCGATATGCTCGGTGACGTGTGTCGAGTTCTGAGCGAAGCTTCGATACTGAACGTAAACGCACAAATCTACATTGAAGAAGAGCGGGACAGTCCCGCAGTAGAACTTCCGGCCGACTGGAACGTAATCAAATCCAAGCATGCCGGCAATGTACGTTACTCGCTGCTGCGAGTTGGGGATCAGAACCAGAGGAGTTGATTGATGGCAGTTTCAGCCATGTATCCGGGCACGTTTGATCCAATTACGCTGGGTCATGAGGACCTGGTGCGACGAGCATCCAAGCTATTTGAAAAAATCGTGGTCGCAATTGCCGATAATCCAGGCAGTAAGGCGCCGATGTTTACGACTGCCGAGCGCGTGGCTATGGCCACGGCCGCTCTTGCCGACGTAGATAACGTTGAAGTCACAGGTTATGCCGGACTAACGGTCGACTATGCGCGGGACAATGGGCTGCGAGTCATCATTCGAGGTTTACGCGCCGTGTCAGATTTCGAATATGAATTTCAGTTGGCGAACATGAACCGCCACCTGACAGACGAGGTTGAAACAGCGTTTCTGACACCAACTGAGAAATACACCTTCATATCGTCAAGCCTGGTGCGCGAGGTCGCTGAACTCGGTGGCGATGTGTCGAAGTTTGTATCGCCAAAAGTCAAAGAGGCGTTGTACCAGCGTTGCGGCAGACCGTAACCATCGCGGCGAATGCCGCGACATCATCAGTGCTGGCAATGCTTACAGTAGAAGGTCGATCGTTGTCCTAGCACCACCGCAGACAGGGCTTGTTTGCAGTTCAGGCAGGGCAGGCCTTCGCGGCCATACACCGTCAACTCCTGTTTGAAATAGCCCGGCTCACCATCCCCACCATAGAAGTCACGCAAGGTTGTGCCGCCCGCCTGTATGGCCTTAGCGAGTACATCTTTTATCGTTGTTGCCAGCAACTCATAACGCTGCTTCGCGATACGGCCTGCGGCTCGCCGTGGATGAATGCGGGCGAGAAACAAAGCCTCGCTAGCGTAGATATTGCCAACGCCAACAACGATTGCCGCATTCATAATAAATTGTTTAATGGTGACGCGTCGGCCACGAGACTTTTGCCACAGGTACGCTCCTGAGAACTCGTCACTCAAGGGTTCCGGCCCGAGTTTTTGCAACAGCCAATGTGTTGCAGCGTCATGGGACCAATGCAGGGAACCGAAACGACGAGGATCGCGAAAGCGCAATGCCTTGCCGGACTGCAATTCAATATCGAAATGATCATGCACACCGGCAGGGGTATTGGCCGCAACGATAAATACGCTCCCCGACATGCCAAGGTGAATGATCGCTGTTCCCTGGTCTGTTTCGAGTAGCAGATATTTCGCTCGTCGGTTAACCGCATGAATCGTGGCACCGGGCAGGTTAGCGTCGATGTCGGTTTGAATGGGCCAGCGCAGGCTGCGTTGGCGTATTACGATCTCGTCGATACGTTCGCCCACAAGGTACGGTGAAATACCGCGACGGCTGGTTTCGACTTCGGGTAGCTCAGGCATGCTGTAAGTGTAACCGGCAAAGCATTGTGGGAGCGGTTTTGGCCGCGACAATATTGAGCACAAAAAAAGCCCGCACAAGGCGGGCTCTTCAGAATATCTGGCGCTGATCTATTTGATCTTCGCTTCTTTGTAAATTACGTGTTTGCGAATCGTTGGATCATATTTCTTTGTTTCCATCTTTTCGGGATGGAGCTTTTTGTTCTTCGCAGTCGTGTAGAAGTGTCCAGTGCCGGCACTCGATACGAGTTTGATCTTGTCGCGATTAGTCTTAGCCATTAGTACTTACTCCGGCGCTTAGATGCGCTGTCCCTGCGTGCGCAGGTCGGCAAGGACTTTCTCGATGCCGTGCTTGTCGATGATTCGCATGCCCTTGCGCGAGATACGCAGGCGCACCCAACGTTTCTCGGCCTCGAGCCAAAAGCGCTTGCTCTGCAGGTTCGGCAGAAAGCGTCGGCGAGTCCTGTTTTTTGCGTGAGAAACGTTGTTTCCGCTCTGCGGACGCTTCCCGGTGACCTGACATACCCTGGACATTTGTTTAAGTCTCTGATTTTACAAAAGGTTGCCCAACAGCGGTGGGCAGAGAGCGCAACTTTATACCAGCCTGATCGTTGCAATACAAGGGCCTGACGCAATACGGGGCCTGCGGCTACAGCAGGCCGCGACTGGCCATCGAGGTGGTTTCACCGTCACCAATTATGAGGTGGTCAAGCAGGCGAATATCGACCAGCTCCAGCGCTGCTTTGAGCCGCCTGGTGATGCGTTCGTCCGCCTGGCTGGGCTCTGCCACACCCGAAGGATGATTGTGCGCCAGGATAACGGCCGCCGCGTTGGTGGCCAGCGCCTCCTTCACCACTTCCCGGGGGTATACGCTGGTGCCGTCGATGGTGCCGCGAAACATCTCATCGAAGCGCAGCACGCGATGGCGATTGTCGAGATACAGGCAGCAGAACAGCTCGTGACCGAGATGGCGGATTCTGGCCTGCAGATAGGCCTCAGTATCCGACGGACTCCTTATAGCCTCGCCAGGAGGCAGGGAAGCTTCGAAATAACGCCGCGCCAGCTCCGGCAGGGCGTGAATGAGCGCCGATCGGGATGCGCCGACACCCTGTTCGGCCATCAATGCCGCGGTGTCGGCATGCAGCAGCTGACGCAGCCCGCCGAAGCGGTGCAACAGCTTCCGCGCCAGGTCGCATGCCGTATCCTTGCCATAGCCGCCATGAAGTAACGTCGCGAGCAATTCCGCGTCGCTAATAACCGGGTCCTGTGAAGAGGCGTTCGTCATGAGCCACGATTTTGCCTGATCGTCGTACAGCGACCAGCGGTCAAACCGGCCAGGAAGACCGGATTTGGTGGCATTAGCGTCAGGCAACGGGATAAGCTCGCAGGCGTGAACGTATTACTCGGCATCAGCGGCGGAATCGCTGCCTACAAAACACCGGAGCTGGTGCGGCGTCTCCGCGGCCGTGGCGCAGAGGTGCAGATTGTCATGACAGCCTCGGCACAGGAGTTCGTGACAGAGACTGCGTTGCAGGCTGTTTCTGGCAGACCGGTACGGGCAAACCTGTGGGACAAGGAAGCCGAAGCGTCTATGAGTCATATTGAGCTCGCGCGCTGGGCCGATGTCGTTCTGATCGCGCCAGCAACTGCGGAGATCATGGCACGGCTTACAGCCGGTGCGGCTGCCGACTTGCTAACCACACTCTGCCTGGCGACCGAGGCACCCGTTGTCATCGCACCGGCAATGAATCATGTGATGTGGGGCAACCCGGCAGTGCAGGCGAATCGCAACACACTCGAAGAGCGTGGCGTAAAAATTCTCGGGCCGGACATTGGCTCGCAGGCCTGCGGCGAGACCGGCGCAGGGCGCATGCTGGAACCCGATGAAATAGCCGCCATCGTCTGCGGACCAGAGCTGGCCGGCCGGCCGACAGACGGCTTACTGGCTGGCAAGACTGTCCTGATAACGGCAGGTCCTACGCGCGAAGCAATTGATCCGGTGCGTTACATTACCAACCGCAGCTCCGGAAAGATGGGTTACGCCATCGCGATGGCCGCCCGCGATCAGGGTGCCAAAGTCATCCTGATTAGCGGTCCGGTGAATCTGGCGGAGCCGCAGGGTGTTGCTGTGCGGCACGTCATGACGGCGGAAGAAATGTATATGGCGACACATGACAACGTGGCCGAGGCGGATGTGTTCGTCGCTGCGGCTGCGGTTTCGGACTATCGGCCGGCTCAATCGTCGTTACAAAAAATAAAGAAGCGTGAAGCGTCGATGCAAATCGACCTCGTTCGTTCGCAAGACATCCTGGCTTCGGTCGCCGGCCTGCACGGCGCGCCATTCACTGTTGGCTTCGCAGCGGAGACTGAAAACGTGCGTGACTATGCACTCGGAAAACTCAAAGACAAGAAACTCGATATGATCGTCGCCAATAAAGTAGGTGATGACTGTGGTTTCGATTGCGACGATAATGCGGTCGACGTTTTCTGGCGCGACGGAGAACAGGGTTTTCCACAAGCAGCGAAAACCGAGCTGGCGCATCAAATCATTGGTCTCGTTGCAAAGCGTTATGCAATGACTCGAAGCGCTGCAAAAGAGGCACAACAATAAGAAGCAAGCACAAGGGATTTCATGCGTTCGATAGAACTGAAGATACTCGACTCCCGTCTCGGAGACTCCATAGAACTACCGCACTACGCGACGGACGGGTCCGCCGGCCTGGATATGCGCGCATGTATTGATGCATCGATAACCGTGGAGCCAGGCGAGACGGTGCTGATACCGACCGGCCTGGCGATTCATATTGGAGATGCATCACTTGCTGCCGTGTTATTGCCGCGCTCCGGACTCGGCCACAAACATGGTCTCGTGCTTGGTAACCTGACGGGATTGATCGATTCTGACTACCAGGGACAGGTCTTTATTTCCTGCTGGAACCGTAGCTCAAAGCCGTATGCGATTCAGCCGGCCGAGCGCATTGCACAAATGGTTTTTGTGCCGGTTGAGCAAGTTCAGTTTAGCGTCGTCGATGAATTCGACGACAGCGATCGTGGCGCGGGTGGTTTCGGTCACTCAGGATCAGTCTGAGCCATCGTCAAACCTTTGAGGACAATAAAGCGCTGAATGTCCCCTTCGAAGCGCTCGATAATCTGACGTTCTCTGGACTGGTACTCCATCAGATTATCCTTGTGCCGGGAAATGGATTCCGCGGTATCTTCAATATCTCTAATCAGGGCTGGCTCGATCGTTGGCGCATTGGGGTCCGAACTGTAAGGCTTGTAGCCACCGGCTTCTTGTTTTAACACGTTGAGGCGTCGGTTCAGGTTGCGCAGGTACAATTCCGTCACACGGGCCTGGGCCTGAAATAATTCAACACGCCGATCACGATGCATCTCAATTTCATCGATGCTGTTGTAGGTGGAAAGTAAAGCCCGATCCGCACGGTTCTGCAGTTCCTTCTGCATCTGGAGATCTTTGGCGGCTTTCTCAGCGGCAAGTTCTTCTTCGGTCTTTTTGCCCTGAATGTGTCCGACAGTGACACCGTGCTCGTTGATAACGTCTTTCTGTTTGTCGGCATACTCTGCCGGAATGCTGTCGCCAAAATGCACGACGCCTTCATCATCAGTCCACTTATACGTGGCCCCCTTCTGCGCAGCGGCAGCCAGCGGCAGGAGGAGGCATGTCAGGGCTGTGATGAGTTTTAGTCGCATAGCGGAACTATGTCATGTTTGGAAAGTGAATTATTTGGACTGGTTCGCGAAATAACAGCTTAGTCTGTAGTCATGCCTAAGTAAACATTTGAGCAAAAAATTAATAAAATCAAACACTTATGATAAAACGCCGTATTTTTTGCGATAAGCGACCACTGGCTCGAGATATTTTTCGTACTCGTTTGATTCTTCGAGTGTATCGATAAGGTCGTTGAGCCGGATGATGCTGACGACCGGAATTTCAAGCGACTGCTTCAGTTCCTGTACGGCGGACAGGGTGCCCTGGCCACGCTCCTGGCGATCGAGTGAAATCACCAGGCCCGCGACTTCGGCGCCGGTTGCGGAAATATTCTGATAGGCCGCACGGACGGCTGTCCCGGCAGTAATCACATCGTCGACGATAAGAATTCTGCCTTGCAGCGGTCCGCCGACGATGCTGCCACCCTCGCCATGCGCCTTCGCTTCTTTCCGATCAAATGCATAGGGAACGTCGATGTCCTGATGCTCGGCGAGCGCAGCGGCTGACAGCGCGGCCAACGGAATTCCTTTATAAGCGGGCCCGAACAACATGTCGAACTTGATGCCCGACTCGGCAATTGCAGCCGCGTAATAGCGGCCCAGTCTTGCGGCGGCATAGCCGGTATTGAACAGACCGGCATTAAAAAAGTAAGGGCTGACGCGGCCAGATTTCAGCGTGAATTCGCCAAAGCGCAGAACACCGAGTTCGAGTGCGAGATTAATGAATTCTTTCTTATAGACCTGCATGGTGTTGCTCTTTCTGTATGATGGCCGCCATCGATTTTCGTGTTGAAGTATGACACGCAGCCAATCATGGAGAAACCGCTTGTTTCGAGTAATCAGCCTTAACGCCAACGGCATTCGTGCCGCGTCGCGCAAGGGATTTTTTGAATGGATGCGGCAACAGGATGCCGATGTCGTTTGCATCCAGGAAACCAAGGCACAGGTGCACCAGCTCGGCGATGAAGTGTTCTCGCCCGCGGGCTATCACTGTTTCTACGAAGACGCGGTCAAGAAAGGTTATAGCGGCGTTGCGATTTACTCAAAGCACAAGCCGAAGAAAGTTGTCCATGGTTATGGCGATAAGGAGTTTGATGATGAGGGTCGCTATCTTGAAGTACAGTTAGGCGGCATTTCTGTCGTTTCCCTGTATCTGCCCTCGGGGTCGTCAAAAGAAGAACGCCAGATCGCCAAGTATCGTTGTATGGATTCCTTCACTGAGCACTTGCAGGCGCTACAGCGTCGCCGCTCGGAATACGTCATTTGTGGTGACTGGAATATCGTGCACAAAGAGGCTGACATCAAAAACTGGAAAGCCAATCAAAAGAATTCCGGCTGTTTGCCCGAAGAGCGAGCCTGGTTGGACAAAGTGTTCGGCGAATACAATTTTGTTGATGCGTTTCGTACTATCGAACAGGAACCGGACGCTTATACCTGGTGGTCGAACCGCGGGCGCGCCTGGGACAACAACGTCGGCTGGCGCATCGACTATCAGGTCGTTACGAAGGGCCTGGAGGACAAGGTGCTGCGCACTGAAATCTACCGGAAACAGCGATTTTCCGACCACGCTCCCCTGATCATGGATTACGATTGGAAATATGACGACTGAATTCAAGAGCGAAGATGCAGCGACAGTCCTTTAAGGAGGCCTTACTTAATCGCCGCATATTGATCTGCGTCTTTACCGGGTTCACTTCCGGTCTGCCGCTCTTCATTCTTATTCAACTGGTTCCGGCGTGGCTGCGCGTAGAAGGCGTTGGACTTGCCGAAATCGGCTTTTTCTCGCTGATCGGTTTTCCCTACACGTGGAAGTTTCTCTGGTCGCCGGTGATGGACCGCTACACGCTGCCGTTCCTCGGGCGCAGACGCGGCTGGATGCTGGTAACTCAATTGGCGCTGCTGGTCTCGATTGCGTCGATGGGTTTCATCAAGCCGGATCTTTCTATCTGGACCGTGGCTTATCTGGCGGCCGCCGTGGCGTTTTTCAGTGCGAGCCAGGACATCGTGCTCGACGCCTATCGCCGTGAATTACTGCCCGACATCGAACTGGGAATCGGCAATGCTGTCCATGTGCAAGCCTACCGGCTGGCAGGACTGGTGCCGGGTTCGCTGGCACTGATACTGGCCGATTTCCTGCCATGGCACATCGTCTTCGCGGTAGTGGCGGCGTTCATGGGCGTCGGTGTGCTCCTGACCCTGGTTATCCGCGAGGCGATTGCTGAACCCAGCCCACCCAGGACGATGAGAGAAGCGGTCGTTGAGCCGTTTCGCGAATTCGTGCAGCGTAAGGGCTTGCGACCGGCGCTGTTGATTCTTGCCTTCATGTTTTTGTACAAGCTAGGCGACAATATGGCCACCGCGCTGCAAACGCCCTTCTTCATTGATATGGGGTTCAGCCTCACCGAGATCGGTGCGGTCGCCAAGCTTGCGGCACTGATCGCAGCGACCGTTGGCGGTTTGTTGGGCGGTGTCGTAATGATCAAACTCAGCATCAACCGCGCCCTGTGGCTCTTTGGGGTCGTGCAGGTCGTAAGCATCCTCGGCTTCGCCGTGCTTTCGGTCGTTGGTGCGAACCTGTGGCTGCTGGGCGCCGCCAACGGATTCGAGTATCTCGGAGTTGGTCTCGGAACCGCGGCATTTACCGCGTTCATCGCACGCGCGACTAACCCCGTGTTTGCTGCCACGCAGTTTGCGCTGTTTACCGCGCTCACAGCGGTGCCCAGAACCCTCGCGAACTCAGTGACCGGTGTGATTGTCGAGCGTGTCGGCTGGACCAGCTTCTTCCTGCTATGTACGGCGCTGGCAATCCCCGGAATGCTATTGCTGTTCAAGGTAGCGCCGTGGCGTGCCGATGAGTGATACGGCTGAAGTAGCCGTGGGCAGGCTGGACGAACTCGGCGACCCGGGTTGTCGCGAGTTCAGAATTGGCGACGGTGACTGGCCGTATCTAGGCTTCGTTGTTCGCCAGGGCGACAGCGTTTACGCCTATCAAAACTTTTGCGTGCACGTTGGACATCAACTGAACTGGGTGCCCGATGGCTTCCTGAGCAAAGATCGTAAAGCGATCATGTGTGCTTCACACGGCGCGCAATACGAGATCGATACCGGCTTGTGCTTTCGCGGGCCATGTATTGGCAAGTCCTTGCACAAAGTGGATCTCGAAATACGCGATGGCGTGATCTATGTCAGCGGCCCGACCAGCATGTGAACCTCAGGCGGTCTTGTCGAAGCGCCAGTCCCATATCCGATGCCCTTTGCGCAGGCCACGCCGCTCAAACTTGGTTTCAGGGCGATCCAGCGGTTTGTCGCCGGCGTGCTCGCGCCGCTCTATGCAGGTAAAGCGAGTGGATTTGGCGAACACCTCGTCTATATGTTCAGCGTAGTTGGCCCAATCGGTCGCAATATGCAGCGATCCGTCAGGCGCAAGTCGATCTGCACAGCGTTCAAGAAATTCGGATTGCACAATGCGACGCTTGTGATGGCGTTTTTTGGGCCATGGGTCAGCAAAATACAGATTGATGCGCTGTAATGATGCGAGTGGAATCTGCTCATCCAGCACTTCAATGGCATCGTGAGCAATGAGCTTCAGGTTGGTGACGTCCGCGTCGCGCGCGGCGATAAGGCAGTGCCCGACACCCGGGTCATGAACTTCAATGCCGATAAAGTCCTTGTCAGGCGATGTTGCCGCCTGTTGCACGAATGACTCGCCGTTACCGAATCCGATTTCCAGGACGACAGGCGCATCGCGACCGAAAAGTTGGCCGAAGTCGAGTAAGCCTGGTTGAAAATCGATACCGAAGTCAGGCCAAAGCTCGTCTAGCGCTGATTGTTGCGAAGGCGTGAGCCGGCCGGCACGGCGTACGAAACTGCGAATCGAACGATGCGGCCGCGATTGTTCGTCGTTAGACGTCATATCGTTTTTAATGCGTCAGTTCGACCGGACTTGCCTTCTCGGGCCAGCGACCGGATATCGACGAGTAGTAAGACCGCAGAATGCCAAGATCTGCTTCCTTGTCACCCGTTAGCGTGACCGCGGGTCCGATACCCAGCCGACGTTTACCGTAGTCGAGAAAACCGATGACGACGGGTACGTTAGCGCCTTCTGCGATACGGTAAAAACCGCTCTTCCAACCTTTGGTCTTGCTGCGTGTTCCTTCCGGCGCCAGGCCGAAATAGAAATACTCGTTTTCGTCGAACGCGGCGATCGCTTCGTTGACGGCCGATTTGGCGCGCTTTCGATCGAGTGGGATGGCGCCAAAAGAGCGTAATAAAGCGCCCATCGGAAACCAGAACATCGAGTCTTTGACGAACCATCTGAGATCCAGCCCGACATGCACCTTGTAAGCGATTGCCCAGAAGGCGTCCCAGTTAGACGTATGTGGCGCAGCGATCAGCACCGCCTTGTGTATGTTCGGTACGGTGCCAACTGCGGTCCAGCCGCCGAGCCAGAGCAGAAATCTCGCGACGTGCGGCAGAATCAATCTGGCTTCCTTTTGCTGTCGTTCACGGCATTGTCGAGTAACGTGGCTATTTGTTTGAGAATAGTCGGCAATTCGCGCAAAACACTGCGTAGTTGCGGCAAGTTCTCGCGCAGGTCATCGAGGATCGCTTTCGGACCTACCTGTTCGTTCATCCATTTTTTCAGAACCGGAT